>JACCDH011054453.1_pt1 | contig 12018 bp, 8 predicted proteins | sample 7442481 | NCBI WGS metagenome assembly JACCDH01 (sample SAMN15323433, study PRJNA562643) | freshwater metagenome | isolation source: river surface water | place: USA:Blue River Watershed | collected 2017-08-15 | reverse complement strand
GGCCGAATTTCTACAGGCTCTTCTGAGGAGGCAGTGAAGTCCACATAGTTACTTTTGTAATAACTTCCTGGAGGAGAGACCGAAAAACTGGGGATCGTTAGGTTAAGCTTGAATGAATTTTTTAGATGAATTTTCTTGACCACCATACTTAGTTTCTTGAGGGCCTGTTCGTCATCTTTTCCGATCTCAACCAAGAAGTACGAATTCTCTTTTGCATCTTTGACTCTGAGCTTGAGTTCAAAACTCTCTTTCTTCGGGGTGAGAGAAAGTAGCATCACATCGTTCAGAGTAGCTGCTTGTACCGATCCTGCAAGAAGAATCATTGTGATCATTGTGATAATAATTTTCATTTGTGTTCTCCAGATTTTACTGAGCCTTAGTTTCTGTTTGATGCCTGGTCTGTTTGGAATTCGGAACGGATATTGGAATATCTTTATTTATATCTCGCAAAGAGTTATTGATTTTAACGTTCTTCACACCTGATGTACGCAATGGGATTTTCATAGAAAATTTCATGGAAAGAGTTGCATAATCTCTAATTTCCTCGAAACTGCAGTTTTTGCATGTTGGTTTGAAATCGTACTTATTAACGTACGGAAAAATAAACTCTTTATAATTGAAGTCCGCAATTCCTTCATTATAAGCTGTCACATTGTAGTTGTAGTGAAGTGCTCCGGTGATACTTTCAGAAACACATGCTCCACCATTTGCACCTGATATAATGAGGTTTCCAATGCCTTCGCTTCTTAAATAATCTGATAAACTTTTTAGACCTGTGTTGCCATCGTCGAACATACCATCAGTCGTTTTAGTAAAATATTTTAAATATTTATACCCCTCTGCAGCCGCCTTGAGTTCCGACGTTGTGTCTCCTTGATTCTGGTACTCGATAAAAATGATCGGGATGCTCTTCGTTTTAGCAAAGTGGATCATTTTTTTTTGATTTTCTAGGATCTCTTGAACCTTCTTTGTATTTTCTGGGGTTTTATCATAGCCACCACGAGTAACAAAAAGAGGTTGCATGTCGATGATTACTAGAGCATAACCGTCGCCTTCTCGGGGCTCACCAGCATAGCTAGCAATAGTAATGAATAAGAATAGCCAAATTACTTTAATCATACGCATTAAGATAGCCTCCGTGGCATCTTCTTATCGTAATGTAGTTAAAATAATTAAAGATGAATTTCGAAAATGGTGCGAGGTACAGGATTTGAACCTGTGACAACTTGGATGTCGACCAAGGACTCTACCGCTGAGCTAACCTCGCACAAGAAGTTTTGATATAGTAGAAAAAAAACTTCGGCTTGTCACTCATCTTTATATTAGCTTTCAATGACTTTAAGCAAAATTTGGGCTACCTTACAGTTCCTATGACACTAAGACTAAACCGTAAATTTGGGCCCTGGATATTTCATCATACAATTGAATTTAAATGGTTTTATGTAGGTGCTTTTGTTTGTTTGTATGTTCTGCAGGTTTTTCAAAGTGAAATTCCAGAAAGAATCAGGCAGCTCACAAAACTCATGTCATCTGGCGAGCTCCAGGGAGCTTCGGTTTGGATTTTTGTAGGGCTCGCGATTGGTATTTTAGTCTTTCGTACATCCTCGCGGCTTTTATTTTTTTATCCTGCCCGAGTTCAGCAAAAGCTCCTAAGAATGGAGCTTCTTGAACTCCTCGAGTCTGTTCCTCCGACTCGTTATAAGGGACGAGCACAGGGCCAGCTTTTTCAAATCCTTTTTGATGACATCAATAATCTTCGCGGTTTCGTTGGATTTGGAATGCTTCAAATTTGTAATATTTTGATCGCGGCCTGGGTTCTTATCCCGAAGTTGAATCAAACTGATTCGTACATGTGGCCGGCCTTTATTCCTTTGTTCTCCAGTGTATTTCTTGCCTCTATCGTGACAATCATCAATCAAAAGATTTTTAAAAGGATGATGGATAAAAAAGGTGAGGTTCAGCAGTACATCATCGAGTCCTACGAGGCGAAGCAAACGATTAAAAATTTTCACCGCGAACAAAGTTTCATTCAAGGGTTTGTGAACCTCTCTACTGAGGAGTTGAAGATCTTTTTTAAGTCCTCTACCGGGATTGGTCTCACTGGATCATCGTATGTGCGTCTCGCTCTTGGTGCTTCGTTAATTTGGGGAGCTATTTTAATTCGTCAGCATGGAGGAAGTACCTCCGATCTGGTGTTCTTCTCTGGGTTTCTTTACTTATTTCTTGAGCCTGTGATGTTCATGTCCTGGGTTGCGGTGGTTGTGTCTCAGGGATTTGCTGCCTGGAAAAGAATTAAAGAGTTGTATGGGATACTAACAGTCCCTTCGGAAGAAGAGAAAGAACTAGAACTCATAACCATTACGCAAGGCTCGGATTCAGTCAATTTGAACCTTCTTTTTTGGGAGAGGCCTCTTGAGTTTGATTTTCAAAAACTGAGATGGACCGTCCTTATTGGCGAAACGGGATGCGGGAAAAGCTACTTGCTTTCAAAGCTCGCAACGAGTCTAATCCTTAGAGGTGAAAAGGTATCGATGGTTCAGCAAGAGCCGTATCTATTTAACGACACAATTCTTGAGAACATTTTTTTAGGACGCAGTATCGACGAAATCTCATTAAAGAGGGCGATGGATTTGATTGAGATGTTTCAGCTAGACAATCTTGCTGCAACCACCATGGATGTTTTAAAACTCGAAGTCGGGGAAAATGGGAAGCGTCTTTCCGGAGGTCAAATGAAGCGTGTGGCCCTTATACGCTCGATGATGTCTGGAGCGAATATTCTTATCTGGGATGATCCTTTCTCGTCAGTAGATATCATCCTAGAGAGAAAAATAGTTAAAAGCATGAAAGAAAATCCAGAGTGGAGAAATCTTAGCTTTGTTATTTCGAGTCATCGACTAACGACTGTCCGGTTATCAGATCATATTATTTACGTTGGTCGAGAGCATGGGATCTTGGCCCAAGGACCATCAGATAAATTAGTGAAGGATGAAAATGTCTCAAGGTTCTTTAAAGAGCAATTGGTGGAATTACCTCTGGCTTAGGTCTGAGGTTTTTCTTATTTCTTTTATTCTATTCAATATGGTGATCTCCGCGGTGACTGGTTATTACACTCCGCGCTTGATTACTGGTTTTTATGAAGCTCTAAATACGGAGCATGAATTTCGATCGCAACTGATATCGCTTGTGTGTCTATTTGTAGGAGAGTACGTCAATCGGATGCTTTTCACATTAAGCACTCATCGCTACATTCAGCTCCTCTTAGTTGATCTGAGGAAGACGAGTTTTTCTTTATGGTTAAAAGCTCCCTTTAAGAAAAAATCTGGCAAACACGACGAGTATCCTTTGGGAGAAGTTCTCGCCAGGCTTATGAATGATACGGATGCAGTGAGAGAGGTTGTGAGCTCTGGAAGCTTTGCCATTTTTATCGACATCATTTTTATTTTTTCGTGTTTAATCAGTTTTCTCCAACTAAACTCCACCACTGGTGTAGCGCTTTTTATCGCGGAGGTTATTGCCTGTATCCTTTTAGTCAAAGGGAGTAAGGCCATGGCGAACGTTTTCATGGACGTGAGACGTATCACTGGCCTCATGGCAAGAGTCGTAACGGATTTGACTTCGGGACTTAAAGAACTCTTCTATAGCCCGAATGAGAAGTACGCCTCGAAAAAAGGTCAGAAGATTTTTGAGGAATTTTTGGACAAACAGCTCCACGCTAATATCTGGGATGCGGGCTACTATTCTGCGGCGGAGTCTTTGTATCCAATTCTCGTGGCGTTGGTGATGATCATCGTTCCTCATTCAAAAATTGTGGAAGTCGCAATCCTCGCGGCTCTCATCGATTTAATTCAAAAATCGATTACACCAATAAAAGACGTGGCCTCAAAAATATCCGTACTGTCGCGAGCTCGCACAGGGGTTGATCGTCTTCATCAGTTTAATGAAAGCTTCGATCAGGAAAGTTTTGAGCGCGTGAGTTACACGGACCTCGAAGCTTCCCACATGAAGTTTGATTTGGAAGTTTTTCAGTATGATCAAGGGTTCAAATTAGAAGAGATAAAGTTTGAGCTTCGAAGAGGTGAGATTCTAGGGATTCTAGGAGAGTCTGGGTGTGGCAAATCAACTTTACTAAAACTGTTATCAGGTCAGTACTATACTTTTAACGGAACCATCACAATCGATGGTAAGACCATCGCTGCATCGGATGAAAAATCTCTTCGCCATTTTTCATCTTATGTCAGTCTGATTTCGCAAGACTCACATGTCTTTACTGAGACTTTAAAATTTAATGTGACCTTAGGTGCCGATAGTGGATTTGATGAGTTTTGGGCAACGGCTTCGAAGTCGATTCCTTACCTCGGTCGATTTGGGTTAGCGCCGACGGATAAAATAGATCCTAAAGCTCTTTCCATGGGACAAAAGCAGCTCATTTCTGGTCTTCGCGCGCTTTTTCTGAAAAAACCCATTATTCTGATGGATGAAATCTCAAGCGGACTAGACTCGGAACTGGAAGCTGCTCTTAGAGATTTAATCAGATTTTTCCAGTCACGTTCGATGACAATAATCGTGACCCATCGACTTGAGACCATTTTGAATTCTCACGTACTGTTGCTTCTTGAAAAAGGGAAGATCATTGCGTCGGGCCCCCATCAAATAATGAGAGGAGTGAGTCAGTATCAGGAATTTTTAAAGCATTTACATTAGTTGACATGATCACTTTGTTTTTATTCCAAATTCTTTAAGTTAGTATATCTCCAAAGTTTTTAACAGGAGATTTCTTATATGAAAGTTATCTTGGGCATTATGTCCATTGTTGTGATGTCCGCATTCATTTCTTGCTCAGACACTACGGGTAAATCAAGTTACCTTTTTAAACCTGCCGTTAAAGAAGGGGTCGCGGCCAAGGCCGGAGATCTTGAGATCTCAAACGCTGAGCTCCAGGACGGAATTGAATCAGAGCTTTTTGAAGCTGAGTCAAAAGTCTTTGAGATTAAATTCAACAAGCTTAAAAGCATCATCCTCCAAAAATATATGGACAAGGACGAGCGAAAAAAAGGCTTATCTAATGATGAGTTCTTAGAAAAATTTATCGCCAAAGGTGTGGTTGTTTCTGAAAAAGAAATCGCAGCTTTTATCAAAGATCAGAACATTCCAGCTGAGCACATTAATCCTCAGGTTAAAGAAAAAATCAAAAATTACTTGGAAATGGAAAGAAAGAAAGAAGCCGTTGATAAGTGGATTGCTGAACAGACCAATAAGACTCCTGTAGAGGTCTATATTCCGAAACCACGTCGTCCAACGTTCCCAGTTGAAGCTGGAAATGCTCCATTCGTAGGTGCAAAAGACGCGAAGGTGACGATCGTAGAATTTTCTGATTTCCAATGCCCATTCTGTGCCAAAGGTGCGGACATTGTGAAAGAGATTAAGAAGAAGTACGGTGATAAGGTAAAAGTTGCTTTCAGAAACTTTCCACTTCCATTCCATAACCATGCTGAAAAAGCTGCGGTTGCTGGACTTTGTGCAAACGAGCAAGGGGTTGAGTATTTCTGGAAAATGCACGATGCAATGTTTGCCGCTCAAGATTCTCTCGATCCAGAAGGTTTAAAAAAGACGGCCAAATCAATCGGTCTAAAAATGGATGGGTTTGAGAAATGTCTATCAGAAAATAAATACTTAGATCAAGTTAAAGCAGACATGGAAGAGGGGCGTAAGGTTAAAGTTAAGTCGACTCCAACATTCTTTGTGAATGGTCAGTTAATCAATGGTGCTCAGCCAATGGAAGTCTTTTCTGAGCTTATCGACGAGCAATTAAGTCTTAAGTAATCTGTTCTAGTCAGTTATCTGGCCTTGGGTAAATCAGCAAGATTTACCCAAGGTTATCTCAAACCTCCCAAAATGCTATAGTTATGAATGATGTCACAGGAAGTGACAGACAAGGGATTCATCCATGAGCATGAACGGCGTAGATTACACAAAGCAATTATCAAAAGATCGCGAGTTCTATACTGAGGCCAATCGAAAAATGAAAGAGGCCACAGAAAAGCGAATTGCAGAAACTGAAAAGCGTGCCGAATATGTGAATTCCAAGCAGCGTGAAAACTTCATCGAAGACAAAGCCGAGCTGGAACAAAATTACCAAAGAAATCTAAACCATCTCAAAGATAAAACTCAAGAGAGTATTGAGAATAGTCATGATCAATCTTACAATAAATTAGCTGAAGAAAGAGAAGCTTTCACACAAGAAGCCAATGAGAAGAGGCGAGAGTTTGATCAGCGGCTTGATAACATTAAGCAAAACTACAGCAAATCATTTAATGCAGAAAAAACTAGAAATGAGGCCATGCAGAACTCAATGAGCGAGAAGCACGATAAGAGCATTTCGAGCTTAAAAGATAATTCAGAAAAAACTTTGCAAGACTATCAGGCGCGTTTAACGAATGAAGGGTCTAGCTTAAAAGATAAGTACGATCGAGAAAGACAACAGTTAGTTGATAAACAAGAAAATACCTTGTCGAATTTCTACCAAGAATCGGCTCAGAAACGGGCAGATCTTAGAGACCGGATTGATGCCGAACTCAAGAGAACCAAAGAAGTGCATGCTGCTGAGAAGGATCACGATAGGCAGTATTCAAATGATCAAATGGATTCCATGAATCGCAAATTTCAAGATCGTTACCAGAAGATGGCGAGTGATTATGGGAATAAGAATGAGAGTCTCAGGAATTCTCAACGTGAATTTGAGATCAGAACGAACAGAGATAATGAAGAGGCACTTACGAATGTGCGTAAGCAGTACAATGATCAAATGAGACAGATTGATCTTGATAAGCGTCGTTCGGCCACAGGCTCGGATGAATTCAATGAAGTCGTAAAAAGACAGCAAGGTCTAAGCGATAAAACGACTCAAGAAAATGAGATTGAGTCTACCAAGAATCAAATGATGGAGATGCAGAGGGCCTATGAGCTAAGGGAAAAGAATAATCAGATTGCTTTTAATGACACTTTAAAAGAACAGTCTTCAGAGGCAATTGCGTTAACAGGACGAAAACTCAACGACGCAAATGCCAATAAAATTCTGACTGTTTCACACGAGCGAGAAAAAGCTGAAAAAGAAATGAGTGTCAGAGAAAACCAAAATCGTATCGATAAAGAAGCCTATGAATCACTTCTCATGAGTGAAAGAAATAAGGCCAAAGATAGTTTGAAATCTCAGAAAGAGAGTTTCAACAAGTCGATGACAACCATGGAAGAAAAGCATAAAGCAAGTTTGCAAGATGTAACGAAAATGTCACTTCAGGATAAAAATGATTTCATCAAAAGAGCCGAAGAAACTCGCTCTAAGGAGATGTTTGAACTGAAGAGATCCTTTGGGAAATTAATGGATGCGACAGTACAAAATTATGAGTCACGGCTTGCAAATTTTCAGAGAGATAATGACTTCCTAAAATTGAGCATGAATCAGAAAATTCAAAACATCGTCGATCAAACTGAGAGACAGCTTGAGTCACAAAGAAAATTATTTGAGGATCGCCGTTCAGCTGACGTGAAGGGTCAACAGATCCTTCTTGATCAGAGAGAGAAACAATTAAAAAAAGACTTTTCTGAAATGAGCCTCATGTATCAGAAGAAAATTGATAAAATGATGATGGAGAATGAAACCAAATTAAAGTTGATTACCAACGATTATGAGTCTAAATTAAGAGAGACGAAGGCCATGACTAGTAAGGAAATAGCCTCAAAAGATACGACTCATCAAATCGAACTTAACCGACTTAAAGAAGCCTATGAAGCCGAGAAAGTCAGAGTTGTGAGTGCTTTTGAAAGTGAGATTGAAGCTATGAAGGCCGGTCACGAACATCAGATGACCGAAATGGCAAATTTTAAACGTTTAACTTAATTTAGTTTTAGTAACTCTTTCAAAGAACAACTTATGTCTATCCGTCGCGCGAAAATCATTGCGACCATTGGGCCTAGCTCTAACACCATTGAAATGCTTGAGAAGATGATTCTCGCTGGTATGAATGCGGCTCGAGTGAACATGTCCCATGGAACCTATGAAGCCCATGAACAGTCTATTAAAAATATCCGTCAAGCCTCTAAGAATGTCGGCAAGGAAATCGCAATTCTACTTGACCTTCAGGGACCTAAGATTCGGGTTGATAAATTACCTGAACCTTTGCAGCTAAATGATAACGAGATTTGGGTTATTGGACCCTCTCATGTGAAAGATCAGTATCCAGAGTATGCAAAAAACTTCATCCCAACGATCTATAAAAATTTAGTTAAAGATGCACATGTGGGAGCGAGGATTCTATTTGATGATGGTCTTCTCGAAGCCGAGGCTATTGAGAAAGACCGAGAAGTTTTAAAAATTAAAGTTAAAGTTGGCGGCATTCTTAAATCCAACAAGGGAATAAATCTCCCATATGTAAAAGTTTCGGCACCGGCCTTTACAGAAAAAGACCGTGAAGATTTACTCTTTGGCCTAAAGCAAGGAATCGATTACGTTGCTTTGAGCTTTGTCAGAACGGCCGAAGACGTATTAGAAGTCAAAACACTCCTTCATCAAATGAAAGTGTCAATTCCGATTGTGAGTAAAGTTGAAAAACCTGAAGCTCTCGATAACATGGAAAGTATTGTTGCTGTTTCAGATGCGATTATGATTGCTCGTGGTGATATGGGTGTTGAAGTAGGGAACCACCTAGTTCCTAGTATCCAAAAACAAATGATCAAAACTTGTAATGCTCTCGGAAAACCGATCATTACTGCCACTCAAATGCTTGAGTCGATGATCACAAATTCTCGTCCGACCCGGGCGGAAGCTTCAGATGTTGCTAACGCTATCTGGGATGGAACTGATTGCGTAATGCTCTCTGGAGAGACTGCTTCTGGAAAGTATCCTTTAGATGCAATCCAGATCATGGGACAAATTATTGAAGAAGCTGAAAAAAGACCAACAGAAAGACCTATGTTAAGGCATATGGAAATTTCTAGCGTCACTGCCTCTGTTCAAGTCTCGGCTTCAATTGTTGCTGAGAAAACAAACGCGAGATGGATCATTTCGATTACAGAAGGTGGAAACTCGTGCCTTAAGATGACTCGTTTCCGTCCTAAGACGCAAGTCCTTGGTGTAACAAACTCTTTAGGTGTCATTCGTAAAATGAGTCTCTACTGGGGAATTTCTCCTTATTACTTCAATATCCATGAAGATTCTGATTTAACAAAATTGGAAGATCTCATGATGGATAAATTGAAAAAGGAAAACCTTCTTCAAATTGGTGATAAAGTCGTTGTGACAGTTGGTGACGGAAAATTCTTTAAGCATGGAACGACTAATTCCATTCGTGTCGAAACGATCAAGGATGTGCCGAAGGCCATTCAGAGTAAAGACCAAGATTCGATCCAGGAGGTGTCTTTCGACAAGGGAAAGCTCCTACTTGATACATCCATCTGTGCTTCTTGCCAGGCATGTATCACTGTTTGTCCATTTGATATTTGGACCACTCGGAAAGAGTTAAATAACGAAACTCGAATAAATGAAACAAATGCTCATCGTTGTACCTTAGACATGGCGTGTGTTGAAGCATGCCCAACTGGCGCCATTGAAATTATTCCTTTTGATTCATGAAAAAGTCCCCGGTCATAAATAACAATCTCTTGAAAGAGCTTGGAGTTTTAGACTGGGGCTATACTGAAGAACCTATCCCAAAGACCTGGTCTTATTTTAAGAAATGGATTGAGGAGTCGAATCAAGGCCCTCTTAATTATTTGGCCGATCATAGGATGGGCCTTCGCCGTGATTTACGGCGAGTGTATCCTAAATTTCAATCTGCTCTCGTATTTCTTTTTAGCTATCAAGCGGCCAAAAAATGGATGCTTGATCAGAATAAACATTCCCTTGCAGCTTATACTTTAGGTTTCGGTGGCGAAGACTATCACTATGCTTTGAAAACGAGGCTCTCAAAAATTGCAGATTCTCTTGGTGTAGATGGTCTTGAAACTTTTCAAAGTCTAGATGCGACTCCGATATTAGAAAGAGACTTGGCCTACAGAGCAGGGCTGGGGTGGTTTGGAAAAAATTCAATGCTCATAAGTAGAAGTGAAGGAAGCTATTTTATTATTGGCACTTTGCTTTTGAATCAAAAACTTTCTATCGATGTTTCTGAAATTGATACTGATCACTGCGGTCATTGCACGGCCTGTGCTGATGCTTGTCCGACAAAAGCGATTAATCCTGAGACAAGAACTCTTGAAGCTTCAAAATGTATCTCAACCTTTACGATTGAAATTTTTAAAGATGCAGAAGCTCCTCCTGGGTATGATAAAAGTCGGGGAGAGTTTTTTGGGTGTGATATTTGTCAGGATGTCTGCCCATGGAATAAAAAGCCTCTCTCTCGAGTGTTAGGACACTTGAGTCTTAAAGAAAATTTAAATCATCTTCTTCTTTGGTTTTACGAATGGCCTAAAGATAAACTGAAGAATTTTATTTCTTTGGAATCCAACAGAAGTTTTAAGAAAAAACTTTTTGGAACTCCATTTGATCGGCCAGGTAAAGAAGGGTGGCTAAAGAATTTGAAATCAAAACGCTGAATTACTTCCACCCAAAATGATTTTTCAAAAAAGCGTACAAATGTGGAGCTGCCGCTCCAGGCTCATGGTGAGGAAGTTTTTTTGGTTTATCAAAAGTGACAACATTCGAATTTTTCTCGAGCACTTCAATAAATGCCTCAAGTCCTCCCGCCCCAACAACGATGTCATCTTCTCCGGTGATACAGTGAATCCTTTGAGAAGAGACATTCATATTTTCTTTTTCATTTTTTAACCATGAGAAGACAACTTTTGAATCCAGATGAGGTGAGACGAGCTGCCTTCTTAAAGACAGAGTCTTTTCATAAAAAGCTGTTTCAAACAAATGAGTCGCTTGTCTTTGACCAATTCCTATTCCCACGGCCACCGCAAGCTTGTTCAAGTCTTGAAACTCCCTTAACTCAAGGGCCTTAATTGAAGTAAAAGCGCCAAGTGAATGGCCACCAAGAATGACCGACTTAGGAGTAGGGTATTGGCCAGCGCCAAGGTGAAATTCCATCAGTGAATTTAGGCGATTGTAGGCTTCTGCAAACAGTTCATGGGCATGATCTTTGAACTCATCCCAAGAGTTGATCTCATGAAAGCTTCCCAAATAGTGACCAGGTTGATCGAAAATTAAACAAGGAACGCCTGATTCTACCAACCTTGTGGCCCAGTTGAGACAGTCCCCTTTGTGGGAAGTATAGCCGTGAGTAAACAGTGCCCATTCTGATTTTATGCTTTTATCTGAGTTTAATGAGGGAATGAAGGCGAAAGCATTGACTTGAAACCATGGAAGAGCAAGTTCAAGTGTTATTACCTTAGAAGACATAGCGACCGCCTTGACACTGTCCATTATATGAAACTTTTCTGATATAATCGTTGACGTTTTTTCTTCAAGACATTAACTTATAGATCTCTTTTTTAGAAGACAATAACTTCGATAATCGATACGCCCGCTTAGCTCAGTCGGTAGAGCAAAGGACTGAAAATCCTTGTGTCCGTGGTTCGATTCCGCGAGCGGGCACCAAAAAAAGCCTCAAACAGATTTAACCCATTTGTTTGAGGCTTTTTTTATTTTATCGATTCGATTGATTCTGATTCTTCTTCCTTAATGGTGTAGCACACCGCATTCATTCACTGACAGGCTTAGTCCAACATTCAGAATTCGCGTAGATCGTTAACGATGCTAGATTGAAAAAAAAAAACACAAAGAATTTTAACTTTTTCATTTATTCATTCTATTGAGAGAAAATTGATAGACACCTAGTTGCCAGAAAATAAGTATCAAAATAAGTGAAGATGTAGCCAGAGGAAAGCCTGAATACTTAAAGATTTCAATCCCTTTGTTATCTATTTCTTTTGCCGTACTTTGCTGAGGAAAGGGGTAAAAATTCATCCCTATCGTAACAAAACCCTTTTTACCCGCTGGAAGATGGTCCATTCCGGACACAT
>JACCDH010008689.1_pt1 | contig 12018 bp, 10 predicted proteins | sample 7442481 | NCBI WGS metagenome assembly JACCDH01 (sample SAMN15323433, study PRJNA562643) | freshwater metagenome | isolation source: river surface water | place: USA:Blue River Watershed | collected 2017-08-15 | reverse complement strand
TACAACAAAGACAACCAAGAAGACAAAGAGCCTTTGTTTGACACGGTGGACACACTCAAAGACACGCTGCGCATCTTCAGCGAAATGGTGGGCGGTCAAGTCAACCCAGCCACGGGCGTTAAGGAAGGCGGCATCACCGTCAACGCGCAAGCCATGGAAGACGCCGTTAAAAAAGGCTTTGCCACCGCCACCGACTTGGCCGACTACTTGGTCAAAAAAGGTCAGCCCTTCCGCGACGCCCACGAAACCGTGGCCCACGCCGTCAAGGCCGCTGCCAGCCACAACTGCGATTTGTCGGAGTTGCCGCTGAATGTGCTGCAAGGCTTTCACCCCGCCATCGACAAAGACGTGTACGACTGCTTGAGCCTGCACGGCTCACTCAATGCGCGCAACACGCTGGGCGGCACAGCGCCCGCGCAGGTGAAGACACAAATCGCACGTCACCTCCAACGGCTCGCTTGAACCACCCACGAGGTGATGCCATGACCGACATCTTGACCGTCACCCTCAACCCCGCACTCGATGTGCTGACCACCATCGATCGGGTGTCAGACACCCACAAAATGCGCTGCGGCCCCACGCTCAAACACCCAGGCGGTGGCGGTGTGAATGTGGCACGTGTGCTGCACCGCTTGGGCGCGAAATGCCAAGCGGTCTACTTGGCCGGCGATGTCACTGGTCAACGCCATCACCAATTGATGCACCAAGAAGGCGTGCCTTGCCACATCGTCCCCATCGCCGAAGAAACACGCGAAAGTTTTACGGCGCACGAAACATCCACCGGCAACGACTTTCGCTTTGTGCTGCCAGGCCCTCACGTCTCTGCTGCCGAATATGAGGCTTGCTTTGACTATGTGGCCCAACATATGCCCAAGAAATTTTTGGTCATCAGCGGTGGCTTAGCGCCGGGTGTGCCCGACAACTTCTATGCGCATTTGACAGAGCTTGCCAAGCAACACGGTGTGCGCGTGGTGCTCGATGCCAATGGTCCCGCGCTCGCCCAAGCCCTCCAAGTAGGCGTGTATTTATTCAAGCCCAGCTTGCGCGAGTTGCGTGACCTGACAGGTCAAGACTTAGCTGATCAGGTCAGTCAAATCGCAGCCGCTCGACAACTCATTCAAAGTGGACAAGCCGAGGTGGTGGCTGTTTCGCTCGGTGCTGACGGAGCCATGGTCGTGAGCGCTGATCAAGTTTGGCGTGCCCGTGCTGTTCAGGTGAACGTACAAACCACGGTTGGGGCTGGTGACAGCTTTGTGGCTGGCATGCTGTGGGCACTGAGCCGCGGCGATGGTTTACTCAAAGCCTTTCAGTTTGGAATGGCATCGGGCGCAGCCGCGTTGTTATCCCCCGGCACGTCGCTCAGCCAAGCGGCCGATGTACACCATTTGCGACCGCAAGTGGTGATCGAAGCCTTCTGAGGCGCTTGCTTTAAATTATTTCAACCCTGCTGTCGCACTCTTCACAGGGCTTTTGCATCCCTCGGGCTACCATGCGTTTCATACAAGGAGACACACCCATGCCCGTGATTACCAACATTGAAGATCTGCGCGTTTTGGCCGAAAAACGCGTGCCCCGTATGTTCTACGACTACGCCGACTCTGGCAGCTGGACTGAGGGCACCTACCGCGCTAACGAAGCGGACTTCCAAAAAATCAAACTCCGCCAACGCGTCGCGGTGAACATGGAAAACCGCAGCACCGCTACCAAGATGGTCGGCCTCGATGTGAAGATGCCCGTGGCCATTGCGCCCGTGGGCCTGACCGGCATGCAAAGCGCCGACGGCGAAATCAAAGCCGCTCGCGCTGCTGAAAAATTTGGCATCCCCTTCATCTTGTCCACCATGAGCATTTGCTCCATGGAAGACGTGGCCTCACACACCACTGCACCCTTCATGTACCAGCTCTACATGATGCGCGACCGCGAAGCCATGGCCAACATGATTGAGCGCGCCCGCAAAGCCAAGTGCAGCGCCTTGGTGCTCACGCTCGACTTGCAAGTGATTGGCCAGCGCCACAAAGACCTGAAAAACGGCCTGACCGCGCCCCCCAGCCCCACCATTGCCAACATCATCAACCTCGCTACCAAACCCCGTTGGTGCTTGGGCATGTTGGGCACACGCCGCCACACCTTTGGCAACTTGGTGGGCCACGTCAAAGGCGTGAGCAACATGAAGTCGTTGTCTTCTTGGACCAACGAGCAATTTGACCCACGCCTGTCGTGGGAAGACGTGGCTTGGGTCAAAGCCCAGTGGGGTGGCAAGCTCATCCTCAAAGGCATTCAAGATGTGGAAGACGCCGTATTGGCAGCCCGCAGCGGCGCTGACGCGATTGTGGTGAGCAACCACGGTGGCCGCCAGCTCGACGGGGCGCAGTCCAGCATCGAAGCCCTGCCCGCCATCGTGGCTGCGGTGGGGGACCAAATTGAAGTGTGGATGGACGGCGGCATTCGCTCTGGCCAAGACGTGCTCAAGGCTTGGGCTTTGGGCGCACGCGGCACGCTCATTGGCCGCGCCATGGTGTATGGCTTGGGTGCGATGGGTGAAGAAGGCGTGAGCAAAGCCCTGCAAATCATCCACAAAGAGCTGGATGTGACCATGGCGTTCTGCGGCCACACCAACATTCAAAACGTGGACAAGGGCATCCTCGTTCCCGGCACCTTCCCTACCGCTTAACTGAGGCTTGAGCCACATCAGCCCGGCCCCAACCAGGGTCGGGGATACTTGGGGGATGACTGACACCACTTCACCCTCATCCACTGGCGTAAGCGCTTGGTGGCGCGCCCTGAGTATTTTTCTGGCCCTCGTAGTCTTGCTCGGCTGGGCCTTAGGCGCCAGTATGTACGAGCAATTCAAAGCGCAAATTCACCACCTCGAAGCCAAGTTGGTCGAAATTCCGCAAGTGCGTGAAGTGGCAGTCTTGCTTGACGAAGCCCAAGCCCCCGCCATGCTGATGACGTACGACCCCAAAAATCAAAAGCTGCAAGTGCAACGCTTGAACGACGTGAAAGAAGGTCGCGAACAAGCCTTGCATGTGTGGGCCATGACCGAAGGCGATGCGCCGCGCATGTTGGGCGTGCTCACCAACAAATACAAAACCCAGCAACTCGATGTACCCACCCAAGCGCTAGAAGGCGCGCAAAGCTTGGCCATCAGCGTAGAGAACAAAGACAACGGCCCACGCGAGGGCAAGCCGCGCCAGCCTTTGCTGTTCAAAGGCGGGTTGGTACAAAAAGCGATTTAAAGCTTCTCGCTCCAAGGCACACCGCCCGTAGCCCAATCGTGACGCGGAATGTCAAAGAACAACACGTCCACGCTCTCGGGCTTGCTGCCCAAAGTTGTTTCACACGCTTGGGTGAGTGCCAGGGCCAGTTGTTTTTTCTGCTCGGGTGTACGGCCTTCAAGCAGTTCAACGCGGATGGTGGGCATGGTTTCTCCTTCAGTTAAAAAGTCGTTGAGATTATCCCTAGGCCACCCAACCCTCGCATGAGCACTGCATTGCCCCGCCGCATCGCCCACCTCGACATGGACGCGTTTTACGCCTCCGTCGAGTTGCTGCGCTACCCCCAGCTCAAAGGCTTGCCGGTGGTGATTGGCGGCGGCCGACGGCGTGAGGACGACATGCTGGGGCGGCTGCGTGAAGCGCACCCCGAGCACGAGTGGTCAGAGGACAAGCTGCACGAAATCCCCTTGGGTTTTTTCCCGCGCCTCTCGGGCTACACAGGGCGAGGTGTCATCACCACCGCCACCTATGCCGCACGGCAATTTGGTGTGGGCTCAGCCATGGGGGTGATGAAGGCGGCCAAGCTCTGCCCAGACGCCATATTGCTGCCGGTGGACTTTGACCAATATCGCCACTACTCGCAGCGCTTCAAATCCATCATCACCGACATCGCGCCCGTCATGGAAAACCGTGGCGTGGATGAGGTGTACATCGACTTCACCCATGTGCCCGGCGGACAACGCGAGGGCGGACGTGTGCTGGCGCGCTTGATTCAAAAAGCGATTCATGACGACACGGGTCTCACCTGCTCGGTAGGCGTTGCCCCCAACAAACTGCTGGCCAAGATGGCGAGTGAGTTCAACAAGCCCAACGGCATTTCCATTGTGCAGCCCGAAGATTTGGAGTCGATGATTTGGCCGCTGCCCTGCCGAAAAATCAACGGCATAGGCCCCAAGGCCGAAGCGAAGTTGGCGAAACACGACATCCACACCATTGGCGAGTTAGCCCAGCATGACCGTGTGTGGCTGATGCAGCACTTTGGCAAAAGCTATGGCGCATGGCTGCATGACGCCGCGCATGGAAAAGACGAGCGCCCCGTCGAAACCGAAAGCGAACCAGTGAGCCTCAGCCGCGAGACCACTTTTGAACACGACCTGCATGCCGTGACCGATCGTGAGGAACTGAGCCGCATCTTCACTCGACTGTGCGAGCAAGTGGCGAGCGACTTGAAACGCAAAGGCTATGTGGGCAAAACCATTGGCATCAAACTGCGCTACGACAACTTTCAAAGCGTCACACGTGACCAAACCCAAACCGACTACACCCAAGACGCGACTGCGATTCGTCAAACAGCGGGCTTGTGTTTGAAGCGGGTCGATCTCAAACGCCGTCTGCGCTTGCTTGGGGTGCGTGTGGGCTCTCTCATGAAAGTCGAGGACTGGCAAGCGTTGGGGCAGCCGGCCCAAGAAAGCGCGCCACAACCCTATACCAAGTCACTGTTTGGGGATGACTGAAGCCCAACATCAGACGCCTCACAACTCAGTCAAAATAGCAAAACCACTAAAACTAGGTTTGCCAAATGCCAGCGTTCAAACCCCATCTTCTCGGCTGCCTCGCCAGTGCTCTGCTCTGGATGAGCACAGCACATGCAGCCTGCTTGGGCGAACAAAGCGCGACGAAAACTTACAGCTTTGAAGTCGTACCCCAACTCACCGCCACCAAGATTTACAGCGCTTGGTCGCCCGTGCTGCAACGCGTCGGACAAGACGCTGGCTTGTGCTTTGAGCTGCGCGTGTCGTCCAGCATTCCTGAGTTTGAACAAAAGTTTCTCAAGGGCGAGCCCTTGTTTGTGTTCATGAATCCGTATCACGCGGTGCTGGCCTACCAAAAGCAAAAATACCAGCCGTTACTAGCTGACAGCCAAGATTTGCTCACCGGCATTTTGGTTGTGCGTGCAGACAGCCCCATCCAAAGCATTGAGGAGCTCAAAGGCAAGCCCGTGTCTTTTCCTGCACCCAATGCTTTTGCCGCCTCACTGCTGATTCGTGCTGAGTTGGTCAAAAAGAAAATCAACATCCAACCCGTGTTCGTCAAAACACACAGCAATGTGTACCGCTCTGTGATTGGCAAAGATGCCGTGGCTGGCGGCGGTGTGAACAACACACTGGACAATGAAGCGCCCGAAGTCAAACAACAGCTGCGCGTGTTGTATGAAACACCGGCTTATACCCCCCACCCAATCGTCACGCACCCCTCTGTGCCAGCTGCAGTGCGTGAGCGATTCCTAAAGGCCATGCTCAAGCTCACTCAAGACGATGAAGGGCGCAAGTTGCTCGATGGCATCAATCTCAATAAGCCTCAAGCTGTGAGCTATGCCAAGCACTACAAACCCTTGGAGTCCTTGCAGTTGGAAAAGTTTTTGGTGCTGACAAGCCAGTGACATGCTGCATCGCCTGAACACTGCCGAATGGAAGAGCATCAAACCGGCCCTGTTGATTGGGCTGGCCTTGGCGTTGTTGCAAATTGGTTCGGGCGTGGCGGCGTATTACCAATCCAAGAGCCTGTTGTGGGAAGGCAAATACCAAACCGCACACAACCTCTCCACAGGGCTGGTGGTGGCGGTGGCCGACCAAATGGTGGTGAAAGACTACGCGTCGGTCGAGTCACGCATATTGCAAACCATGTCCAACGCCGAAGTGGCCTCGGTCATGCTCACCGACATGTCGGGCCGTGTGCTGTCGGCCCTCAAGCGTGACCCGGGCCAAAAGCCTCGGCTGTTGTTTGATCCGTATTGGATACCGACCCCGGACAGCCGCGAAGAAGTCATCCAATCGCGCGATGACACCTACATCACCACCTGGGCCAAAGTGAACTTGGGCTCCGACTTGGGCTGGGTGAAGATACAAACCTACAAGCAGCTCGACAGCGCCGACTTGAGCAGCCTGCGACAGCAAACGTTTTGGGTGTCCGTGTTGTCGGTGGTTTCGGGCATCGTCATCTTGGGTGTTTTCTTGTGGCGAGCTTATTTCACCGTGGTCAAACGTGAACACATGTTTGAAGCCCAGTTGGACGAAGCCACGAAGCGCTTGGTGCAGTCTGAAAAGCTGGCTTCTCTGGGCGAGCTGGCTGCGGGTGTAGCCCACGAAATCAACAACCCCGTGGGCTATGTGTCGTCCAACCTCACGAGTTTGCAAAAATATTTGGCCACTTACGAAAAAGTGCTGGACGCCCCCGAGGCCAACACTGAGGAGATGCTGGCCGTCAAGAAAAAACATAACTACGCCTTCATTCGCGAAGACTTGCAAAACTTGGTGAAGGAAACGCAAGAGGGTGTGGGCCGCGTCAAGGCCATCATCCAAGACCTGAAAGACTACGCCCGCACCAACGTGGCCTCGCATTACGTAGCCTCTGACCTTCACATCGGCCTCAAGTCCACCCTCAATATTGCGCGCAACCAGCTCAAGAATCGAGCCGATGTGCGCCTGAGTTTGGGCAACTTACCGCTGGTGGAATGCACGCCATCACAGATCGACCAAGTGTTGTTGAACCTCATCGTCAACGCCGCCCAAGCCATGCCTGAGGGCAAGATGGGCCTGATTGACATTCGCACCGATTGCAATGAACGCGAGGTTTGGATTGAAGTGCAAGACAACGGCCCAGGTATTGCACCCGAAATCTTGCAAAGAATTTTTGACCCGTTTTTCACCACCAAAGATCCAGGGACAGGCACGGGCTTGGGGCTATCGGTGTCGCTCAACATCGTGGAGCAACACCAAGGCAAGCTCGATGTCCACAGCACTGTCGGTGTGGGCTCCACCTTCAAAATCACCCTTCCTATCAAACGCCCTGTGGCCAAAGGATCAGCATGAGCGACAGCAACAATTCATTTGACGCCAGCCAATACAAAGTGCTGTGCGTGGACGATGAGCCCAACATCTTGTCGGCGCTGCGCCGCATGTTGTCGCTTGAAGGCTTTGAAGTTTTGACGGCAGAAAGTGGCGCTCAGGCCCTTGAGTTGCTTGCCAAACACCCGGTACATGTCATCATCTCGGACATGCAAATGCCCAGCATGAATGGCAAGGAGTTGCTCGAAAAAGTCAGTCAGCAGTGGCCACAAACCATGCGCCTCATGCTCACCGGCGCATCCGATGTGTCAGGCGCAATTGACGCCATCAACCAAGGAGCCATTTATCGCTACACGGCCAAGCCTTGGAACGATGAAGAATTTTTAGGCACCATCAAATCGGCCATTGCGTTTGGCACGCTGGCCAATGAGCATGACCGCCTAGAAGCACTGACCCAAGCGCAAAAAGAATCGCTCAATGAAATGGTGGACACGCTCGAATCACGCGTGCAAGAACGCACCCAAGATTTGCGCGCTGCTTATGTCGCGTCAATCAAAGCGTTCTCCAACTTGCTGGAGCTGCGTCGGGCTGATTTGCTGCCGCACTCACGCCGTGTGGCCACGCTGTCGATGAAGATGGCCAAAGTCGCTGGCTTGAGTGACGACGAATGTCAGTCTGTTTACATCGCAGGGCTGCTGCACGACATCGGAAAGATTGGCCTGAGCGACCGCGTGCTCAACACCAAATTCATTGAGCTGCCCTTGGCCGATGCCAAGGTCTATCGCACCCACACCACCATGGGTGAGCAAACGCTCAACACCTTGGACGACATGCAAGGCGTGGCCGCCATCATTCGTTCGCACCACGAATACTTCAACGGCACGGGTTTTCCCGACGGCTTGTCGGGCAAAAATATTCCGATTGGCGCACGCATTGTGGCAATTGTGGAAGCCTACGAAGAGTTGCAGTCGGGCGACTACGCCAAAAGCGAAAGTAGCCCTGCAGATGCTGCGCGCGTGATTTTGAGCAACAAAGGCACGCTGTTTTGCCCAGAGATGACCGACGCGTTTGTGAAAGCTTTGCGCAGCTAGTTACTGTCTGGCGTTGCGCACATGACTGGGTGCAGCTTGGGGATGGCTGGTACGCCAAGGGTTGATGTCTAACCCGCCGCGTCGCGTGTAGCGCGCATACACCTCTAGGCGCAGCGGTTTGCACTGACGCGTGATGTCCATGAAGATGCGCTCCACACACTGCTCATGAAACTCGTTGTGGTTTCTAAAGCTCACGATGTAGCGCAACAACCCCGCCTGATCCATTTGCGGCCCCGTGTAGCTGATGCGCACACTCCCCCAATCGGGCTGCCCCGTGACCAAGCAATTGCTTTTGAGCAAATTGCTGGTGAGCGTTTCCGTCACTGGGGCTTCGTTGAAGTTCGCCATGAGCAAAGCGGGGTTGGGTTGGTATTCGTCGCACGCCAAGTCCAAGCGATCAAGGCTCAGGCCATCTAACTCATGCACAGGCTCGCGATCAAACTGTTCCGGCAGCACCAGCTGCAGCCCCACACTGGCCTTGACTGAACTGCCCTGCCAAATGGCCGCACTCAGGTCTTCACGCAAACGCGTTTGCAACTCGGCCACATCCGCGATGCGCGTGTTGTTGAAACTGTTGAGGTAGAGCTTGAACGATTTGCTTTCAATGATGTGCGTCGATTCTGCGGGCACGGTGATGCGTGCCAAGGCCACTTGCGGTTTGCCTTTGGCATTGAGCCAACTCAGCTCATAAGCCGTCCAGAGGTCGGCCCCAAAAAATGGCGGCTGACCGTTGATGCCAATTTCGTCGCGCTTGGTTTGACGGGGAATCGGAAACAACAAAGACGCATCGTAGTGGTCCACATACGCCGAGCTCTTACCGAGTTGAGATTGTTCAGGGGTGTTCATGTGGGGCTTAGGCTAATTTGCGGCGGAAGACTTTGCGGTCAGGTTCAGACACGGCGGCATCAAAGGCATAGCCCTCTGAGTCAAAACCTTCAAGGTCTTTGGGCGTCTTGGCTTGGGTGGTGATGGCGTAGCGTGTCATCAGGCCACGGGCGCGTTTGGCGTTGAAGCTGATGACTTTGTACTTGCCGCCTTTGTAGTCTTCAAACACACACTCCACCACGCGGGCTTTGAGCGTTTTGCGATCGACTGCTTTGAAATACTCTTGTGACGCGAGGTTGATGAGGATGGGTTCTTTCTCGCCTTGCAGTCGTTCGTTCAGATACGCCGCAATGTCAGAGCCCCAAAATTTGTAAAGGTTGTTGCCGTGCGCATTGGCTAGGCTGGTACCCATTTCCAAGCGGTAAGGCTGCATCAAATCCAAGGGGCGCAACACGCCGTACAGGCCACTCAAAATTGCGACATGGCTTTGCGCCCAATCCAGCTGCTTGGGCTTCAGTGTTTTGGCATCCAAACCTTCATACACATCACCGTTGAAGGCCAACACCGCCGGTTTGGAATTTTTCGCGGTGAACTTGGGAGACCACGCCTCGTAACGCGCCGCGTTCAAGGCAGCCAAGGCATCACTCAAGTCCATGAGGCTGGCAATTTCTTGCGGCGACTTGACCTTGAGGATGTCAATCAACTCTGCCGCACGCGGCACAAACATGGGCTGCGTGTGCGGAACATCCCCTGCGGGTGTGTCGTAGTCGAGGGCTTTGGCGGGAGAGAGTAAAAACAGCATGTTTGGGCTTGAATTTCAACAATGGTCGCATTATCGGTTGGCCATACGATCCGCTCACGCACAAGGGTTGATGCGCTTGGCGCTGGCTAAAATATCAGCAGTCCTTATTTGTTTCAACGGCCTTTGCAAAGTGCCGTTTTTTATTTGTCTAAACCCATGAGCAACGCACCTGCCACTCCCATCGAACAACCCGGCTTGAACAGTCTGTCCAAATCGTTCGAACCCGCCGCCTTAGAAGCCCACTGGGGCCCCGAATGGGAAAAGCGCGGTTATGGCATGGCTGGCTATCGTGGCACGCAAGCCGCCAAAGACGGCGCACCCGCCTTTGCCATCCAGCTGCCGCCGCCCAACGTGACGGGCACGCTGCACATGGGCCATGCGTTCAACCAGACCATCATGGACTCGCTCACGCGCTACCACCGCATGATGGGTTTCAACACCGCCTGGATTCCGGGCACAGACCACGCCGGCATCGCCACACAGATCGTGGTCGAACGTCAGCTGCAGGCCCAAGGCATCAGTCGACACGACATGGGCCCCACGCCCGCTGAAGCCCGCAAGAACTTTGTGAGCAAGGTTTGGGAGTGGAAAGAACAATCGGGCAACACCATCACCCAGCAGATGCGCCGCATGGGCGACAGCGTGGACTGGAGCCGCGAATACTTCACCATGGACGACAAGCTCTCCAAGGTGGTGACCGAGACTTTCGTCAAACTCTACGAGCAAGGCCTGATCTACCGCGGCAAGCGCCTGGTGAACTGGGACCCAGTGCTGATGAGCGCGGTGTCTGACCTAGAAGTCGAGAGCGAGGAAGAAGACGGCTCGATGTGGCATATCCGCTATGACTTGGCCAATGGCAGCGGTTCTTTGACCGTCGCCACCACCCGCCCCGAAACCCTGCTGGGCGACGTGGCCGTGATGGTGCACCCCGAAGATGAACGCTACAAGCATTTGATTGGCCAGCAAGTGAACCTGCCGCTGTGCGGCCGCACCATCCCCGTGATTGCGGACGAATACGTGGACAAGGACTTCTGCACCGGTGTGGTCAAGGTCACGCCCGCGCACGACACCAACGACTACCAAGTTGGCCAGCGCCACAAATTAGACATGATCTGCGTGCTCAACTTGGACGCCACCGTCAATGACAACGCGCCCGAGAAGTACCGCGGCCTGGACCGCTTCGTCGCCCGCAAAGCTGTGGTGGCCGACCTCGAAGCCGCCGGCCAACTGGTCGAAGTGAAGAAGCACAAGCTCATGGTGCCGCGCTGCGCCCGCACTGGCCAGGTCATCGAGCCCATGCTGACCGACCAATGGTTTGTCGCCATGAACCAGGTCGGCAAAGGCGACGCCACCGGCAAGAGCATTGCGCAAAAAGCCATCGACGCCGTGCAGTCGGGCCAGGTGAGCTTTGTGCCCGAAAACTGGGTGAACACCTACAACCAGTGGATGAACAACATCCAGGACTGGTGCATCTCGCGCCAGCTGTGGTGGGGCCACCAGATCCGGGCCTGGTACGACGAAGACGGCAATGTGTACGTCGCCCGCAACGAGGCCGAAGCACAAGCTAAGGCCCCAGGCAAAACTTTGAAGCGCGACGAAGACGTGCTCGACACCTGGTACTCCTCTGCCCTCGTGCCTTTTAGTACTGTGGGTTGGCCAGTAGCTGGCGAGGGTGCCGGGACTGGACGCAGCGACATTGCGAGCGAAGCGAGTGGGAGCAAGGCCGGTTCCAGCGCCCTCGCCAGCGGCACAACCGACTACGACCTGTACCTGCCAAGCAGCGTGCTGGTCACGGGCTATGACATCATCTTCTTCTGGGTCGCCCGCATGATCATGATGACGACCCACTTCACAGGTCGTGTGCCCTTCAAACACGTCTACATCCACGGCTTGGTGCTCGATGCCCAAGGCAAGAAGATGAGCAAGTCCGAAGGCAATGTGCTGGACCCCGTTGATTTGATCGACGGCATTTCACTGGAGCCGTTGCTCGACAAACGCACCCAAGGGCTGCGCAAGCCCGAGACGGCACCCAAGGTGCGCAAGCAAACCGAAAGGGAATTCCCCGAAGGCATCCCCGCCTACGGCGCGGACGCGCTGCGCTTCACCTTTGCAGCGCTGGCCACGCTGGGCCGCAGCATCAACTTCGACAGCAAGCGCTGCGAGGGCTACCGCAACTTCTGCAACAAACTGTGGAACGCCACCCGCTTCGTGCTGATGAACTGCGAAGGCCAGGACTG
>JACCDH010000288.1_pt1 | contig 12019 bp, 11 predicted proteins | sample 7442481 | NCBI WGS metagenome assembly JACCDH01 (sample SAMN15323433, study PRJNA562643) | freshwater metagenome | isolation source: river surface water | place: USA:Blue River Watershed | collected 2017-08-15 | reverse complement strand
GGTGGTCAACAAGTCGATCCTGGCCGCAGGCACGCAGGATCCGTTGCTCAAGGCCCGCCTGGAGGGCGAGCGCCAACAGATGGCCCGTCTGGCGGGGGGGCTGGCGCAGCGGACCTTTGCCGTGCCCTGGATGCCTCAGGCCCCGGTGGGCCTGGAGGCGTTGGGCAGGCTTCTGGCCTCCTGATCAGGCCTGGGTGCCCTTGGCTGCGGCAGCGGCCGCCAGCCGCTTGGCGCGCGAGCGGATGTTGAGTGCTTCAACGGCCAGCGAGAAAGCCATGGCAGCGTAGATGTAGCCCTTGGGCACATGGGCGTCCAGCGCTTCGGCGGTCAGGGCCATGCCCACCATCACCAGGAAGGCCAGGGCCAGTACCTTGACCGACGGGTGGGCATCCACAAAGTCACCAATCGGTTTGGCTGCAAACAGCATCACGCCCACCGAGGTCACCACGGCGGCCACCATCACGCCGATCTGGTCGACCATGCCCACGGCGGTGATCACGGAGTCCAGCGAGAAGACGATGTCGATGATGGCAATCTGGCCGATGATGCCCCAGAACAAACGCGTACCGGCAGCCTTGAGGGCGACCTCGTCGGTCTGCGGTGGGCCGTCTTGCTCACGGGCCTCGACTTCCACAAAGATCTCGTGCGAGGCCTTGTAGAGCAGGAACAGGCCACCAAACAGCAACACCAGGTCGCGGCCACTGATGCCGATGTCGAACACGTGGAACAGGTCGGTCTTGAGGCCCATGACCCAGCTCAGGGAGAACAACAGCAGCAGGCGCGAGACCATGGCAAATCCCAGGCCCAGACGGCGCGCCTTGTCGCGAACCTCAGGCGGCAGGCGCCCCACCAGGATCGAGATGAAGATGATGTTGTCCACGCCCAGGACGATTTCCAGGGCGGTGAGCATCGCAAAGGCGATCCAGATGTTGGGGTCGAAGAGAAATTCCATGATCAGTCAGTGTGCGGGTCCGTGCCACCATGAAGGCGGCGAACCTTCTAGCTTACCCAACAATGCGGCTACCGTGAAGCCACCTTTGACAGAACGATGGTTCGAAAAAAACGAACCATTGGCTGGCAATGTCAGGTTGTCTGGAAGCTTGAGGCGCCCGGGACGCGTCGGTAGACCACAAAGTGGTAAGGCCAACCCAGATCGGAATGATGGGTTTCGCGGCTGTGCTCAACAAAGGCGCGGCGGTCCCAGGGCGGGAAAAAGGTGTCGCCTTCAAAATCGGCATCCACCTCGGTGAGGATGAGCTCGTCGGCCCGGGGCAAGGCCTGTGCGTAAAGCTCGCCACCACCGATCACGAACACGCGCGCTTCCTGAGCAGCCAGGGTCAGTGCCTCGTCCAGCGAATGCGCCACTTCCACCCCGTCGTGTTGCCAGGTGGCATTGCGGGTGATCACGATGTTGCGTCGACCCGGCAGGGGGCGGCCGATGGATTCGAAGGTCTAGCGTCCCATCAGGACCGGGCAGCCCAGGGTGGTGCGCTTGAAGAACTTGAGGTCCTCGGGCAGGCGCCACAGCAGGGCGTTGTCCTTGCCGATGGCGCCATTGCGGGCCACGGCGGCGATCAGGCTGAGGGTCATGGGTGTACTCATGGGCGTGTTCCTGCCGCCCCCTTGGTGGCCGCCAGCTCGGTGGCCACACGTTTGAACGATCCACTCACCATCCAGGCCCCAAAGGGGATGAAGGCGGCCAACAGCAGCTTGAGTGAATCCAGCGAGGTCCAGGGCTTGGCGCTCGTCACCACCAGCACCATGGCGATGTAGACCAGAAAGGCCCCGCCATGAACCGGGCCCACCCAGGACACCACCTCGGGGATGCCGGCCAGGCGCTTGAGGGGCACGGCCACCAGCAGCAAGAGCAGCAAGGTGCCGCCCTCCAGCCAGGACATCCATTGCAGGAACTGCAGCTTGCGCAATGCGTCGGTCGAGGGCTTGCTCATGGGGTCAGACGGCCACAGGGGCCTTGATGGCCGGGTGATGTTCGTACTCAAGCACTTCGAAGTCTTCGTACGCGTAGTCAAAGATGGAATCGGGCTTGCGCTTGATGTTCAGCACCGGGTAGGGGTGGGGCTGGCGGCTCAGTTGCAGCTCGACCTGTTCGGTGTGGTTGCTGTAGATGTGGCAGTCGCCACCGGTCCAGATGAAGGCGCCCACATCCAGGTCGCATTGCTGGGCCAGCATGTGGGTCAGCAGCGCATAGCTGGCGATGTTGAAGGGCACGCCCAGGAAGATGTCGGCGCTGCGCTGGTAGAGCTGGCAGCTGAGCTTGCCGCGACCACCGACCTCGGTCGGGGGGGCCACATAGAACTGGAAAAACGCATGGCACGGCGGCAGGGCCATCTGCTCGATCAGGCCCACGTTCCAGGCGCTCACGATGATGCGGCGCGAGTCGGGGCTGGTCTTGAGCTGCTTGACCACTTCGGCGATCTGGTCGACATGGCCGCCATCGGGCTTGGGCCAGTTGCGCCATTGCACGCCGTAGACCGGGCCCAGGGAGCCGTCTTCGCGGGCCCACTCGTCCCAGATCGTGACGCCGTGGTCTTTGAGGTACTTGACGTTGTCATCGCCACGCAGGAACCACAACAGCTCGACGATGATCGATTTGAGGTGGACCTTCTTGGTGGTGCCCAGGGGAAGGCCTTCGCTCAGGTCAAAACGCATCTGGTGGCCAAACACGCTGCGCGTGCCGGTGCCGGTGCGGTCGGCCTTGAACACGCCCGTGGTGTGCACGTGGCGCATGAAGTCTTCGTATTGGCTGCGGACAGGACGGCTCACCTTGGGGGTCCTTGAAAATGACAACAGCCGGGATTATCCATCCCGGCTGCTGGTCCTGACGCTGGCAGGGTCGGGCTGGGGTCAGCTCGGCTCGCGCAGGAAGATCTCCACGCGGCGGTTGCGGGCCTGACCTTCGGTCGTGTTGTTGGTGGCGATGGGCTCACGCGAGCCACGGCCGACGGCCTCGATGCGGCTGGCGGGCACGCCACGGTCTTCGAGGTAGTTGCGAACCGTGTCGGCGCGCTGCTGCGACAGCGGGTTGTTGATGGCATCGCTGCCGGTGCTGTCGGTGTGACCCACCACACGCACCAGCAGGCCGGGGTTGTTTGTCAGGCCATGGGCAAAGGCGGCCAGCACGTCGCGCAGCTCGGGCTTGAGCGTGGCGCTGTTCTTGTCGAACGAGATGTCGCTGGGGATGTTCAGCTTGAGCTGGTTGTCGGCCGTGCGGCTGACGTCCACACCCGTGCCTTGGGTGGCCGTTTCCATGGCCTTTTGCTGTTCTTCCAGGCGGCGGGACCACACATTGCCGATGACGGCGCCGGCCATGGCGCCCACCACGGCACCCGTGCCAGCCTTGTTGCCGGTGACTTCGCCCAAGACGGCGCCGGTGACGGCACCAATGGCGGCACCCGTGGCCGTGCGGCGCTCGGTGTCGCTCATGTTGGCGCAGCCAGACAGCAGGGCTGCGGCAGCGGTGAACGTCAGGGCCAGGCGTTGGCTGCGTGTGGTGGTGTGGATCATGTCGGGTCGCTCCAGAAGAGGGTGTTGAATCCTTAACGCGCGGGCGGGCCCGGGCGTTGACCTGGGGTGTCTGGCGTTCAGGCGGCCAGGGTGTGGTCGGCCGAGTCCAGTTGGGCGGCTGCCAGCCGGGCATACAGCTCGCAGCGCCCCAGCAGTTCCGCGTGGGTGCCGATGTCGATCAGTTGACCGTGTTCCAGCACGGCGATGCGGTGGGCGTTGATGACCGTGCTCAGGCGGTGGGCAATGACCAGGGTGGTGCGGCCTTTCATGGCCTCTTCCAGGGCGGCCTGCACCGCGCGTTCGCTCTCGGTGTCCAGTGCGCTGGTGGCCTCGTCCAGCAGCAACAGCGGCGCGTTCTTGAGGATGGCGCGTGCAATGCTGATGCGCTGCCGCTGGCCACCGGACAGGCGTACACCTCGCTCGCCCAGGAACGTGTTGTAGCCCTCCGGCAGGCGGGTGAGGAACTCGTGGGCGTGTGCGGCCGTGGCAGCGGCAATCACCTCGGCATCGGTGGCACCGGGGCGGCCGTAGCGGATGTTCTCCAAGGCGCTGGCCGAGAACACCGTGCTGTCCTGGGGCACCACGCCAATGCGCTCGCGCAGCGCCTGAAGGGTCAACTGCCGGATGGGGATGCCATCGAGCAGGATGCGGCCGGACTGCGGGTCGTAAAAGCGCTGCAGCAACTGGAACACGGTGGTCTTGCCTGCACCGCTGGGGCCCACCAGGGCCACGGTCTCGCCGGGCTGAACGCTCAGGCTCAGGCCTTGAAGGGCCGCCTGCAGGGGGCGCGACGGGTAGTTGAAGCTGATGTTCTCCAGCTCAATGCGGGCACCGCCGGTGGAGGCGGGCAGGGCACTGGGCTGGCCGGGGTCGTTGATGGCCGAGCGGGTCTGCAGCAGCTCGATCAGGCGCTCGGTGGCCCCGGCGGCGCGCAGGATCTCGCCGTAGATCTCGGACAGCGCCGCGGTGGAGCTGATGAGCAGGATCACATAGACCACGGTCTGCCCCATGTGCCCGGCACTGATGCGGCCCTCGACCACGGCCTGGGTGCCCTGGTACAGGCCCCACAGCATGGCGCTGGCAATGCCGCTGATCACAAAGGCGACCAGGGCGGCACGCATGCGGGCACGGCGCACGCTGGTGCCAAAGGCGTTTTCGGTGGCCACGCCAAAGCGCTGGGCTTCGCGGTTTTCAGAGGTGTAGCTCTGGACCACGGGGATGGCGTTGAGGGTCTCGGCGGCAATGGCGCTGGAGTCGGCCACACGGTCCTGGCTGTCGCGCGAGAGGCGGCGCACGCGGCGTCCCGCAATGATGGCCGGTGCCAGCACCAGGATGATGAAGCCGATCACCGAGGCCATCACCGTGGGGTTGGTGATGATCAGCAGCGTCAGGGCGCCCAGGCCCATGATCGCGTTGCGCAGACCGATCGACAGGCTGGAGCCCACCACCGACTGGATCAGGGTGGTGTCAGCCGTCAGGCGCGAGAGCACCTCACCGGTTTGCGTGGTCTCGAAAAACTCGGGGCTTTGTTGGAGCACATGGGCGTAGACCGCGCTTTTCAGGTCGGCGGCCAGGCGTTCGCCCAGCCAGGTCACGCAGTAGTAGCGAGAGGCTGAGAACACCCCCAATGCGACGCCCACGGCACCCAGCGCCAGGAAGTGGTCGCGCAAGGCCATCACGCGCGCACCCGGGTCGGTCGAGACAAAGCCCTGGTCGATCAGGTTGCGAAGGGCCAGGGGCAACAGCAGCGTGGTCAGGGCCGCCAGCACCAGGAAGATGGCGGCCAGGATGATGCGGCCACGGTAGGGGCGCAAAAACGGCACCAGGGCCTTGAGCTGGCCGGGTGAGACTTTGACGACGGGCGGTGCGGAGTCCAGGGTGGTCGACGACATGGGATGCATGAAAAGGGCGGCGCGCGGGCGCCATGCGGCCATTATCCTGCCTTGACAATATTTGTGCAGGCAAATAATATTACTTGCATGAGCAAGCAACTTCCGGCGCCTGAAGACGGCTTTTACGAGGCCGAGCGCTATTGCAGTGAAGAGTCCATGGGCTTTCTGATGCGGCGCATCATGCTCAGCCTGGTCAACGATGTGGACCGGCAACTGGCGGCTCAAGGGCATGACCTGACTCACGCGCAATGGGCGCCGCTGTACCTGCTCTACAAAGGGCGGGCCTCCACGCTGGCCGAGATGGCACGTGAGCTCCAGATTGACCCAGGTGCCCTTACGCGGACCCTGGATCGCCTGGAGGGCAAGGGCCTTTGCCGAAGGGTGCGCTCCACCGAGGACCGCAGGGTCTCACATTTGAGCCTGACCGAATCCGGTCTGACCGCCGCCGCGCAGGTGCCCTTTGTGCTGTCCGATGTTCAGAACGCTTACCTCAAGGGCTTCACGCATGAGGAGTGGCAGCAACTGCTGGGCATGTTGCACCGCCTGGTGGTCAACGCCGACGCCCACCGTGGACGCGACGCTCAGGGCTGAATCAGCGCCAGTGTCTGCTCCAAGGCCTCGTCGGCCGAGGCGATGTCGCAGGCAATGGCATGGCGCCAGGGCATGCTGCGCAGCCAGGTGATCTGACGCTTGGCCAACTGCCGGGTGGCTGCCGCGCCGCGTTCGGCCACGGCGGCACGCACCTGGGGCTGGTTCAGGTCCAGGCCTTGGTCCAGCGCTTCCCAGACCTGTCGGTAGCCCACACACCGGATCGATGACAGGCCCAGGTGCAGGTCGCCCCGCGCCCGCAGGCGCAAGACCTCGTCGATCAGGCCCTGTTCCATCATCTGGGCAAAGCGCAGGTTGATGCGTGCGTGCAGCCACAGGCGATCAGCGGGCTCCAGCGAGACCATCACCACGCCATCTGGTGCGGCTGACGTGGAGGTCGTTTCAGCATCCGGCGCATGGCGGCGCTGGAACGCCGAGATGGGTTGCCCGGAGGTGTGCCAGACCTCCAGCGCCCGCTGGATGCGCTGTGAATCGTTGGGCGCCAGGCGTGCGGCGGTCAGGGGGTCCACCCGGGCCAGTTCGGCGTGCAGGGCGGGCCAGCCTTCGTGCAAGGCGCGCTGGTCCAGCAGGGCGCGCACCTCGGGCGCCGCCGAGGGGATGTCATCGAGCCCGTCCACCAGGGCCTTGATGTAGAGCATGGTGCCACCCACCAGCAGCGGCACCCGGCCCCGAGCCCGAATCTCGGTCATCAGCCGGCGCGTGTCACTGACAAAGCGCGCTGCGCTGTAGCTCTCAAGGGGGTCGATCAGATCGATCAGGTGATGCGGCACCGCGGCCAGCTCCTGCGCGCTGGGTTTTGCCGTGCCGATGTCCATGTCTCGGTACACGAGGGCCGAGTCGACGCTGATGATCTCGATCGGCAGGTGCTGGGCCAGCCGCAAGGCGAGTGCGGTCTTGCCGGAGGCCGTGGGCCCGGCCAGGATCAGGGTGCGCTCATCGGGTGTCGGCATGGTTCAGGGGGTGACTTGCATGGGGGGCGATGGCGCGGGGCTGCCGTCGCGCTGCACGCGCCCCAGGGCCACGGTGGCCGTGATCAGGCCGCCCAGGCCGACGCCCAGGGTCAAGGGGTGGATGGTGCCGGCCCATGCCGGGTGCTTCATCCAGGCCGACAGCAGGGCGGCAATGCCAAAGGCCAGCGCGCTCATGATGAAACCTGACAGGGCCGAGGCGGCACCGGCCTGTTGCGGAAACGCGGCCACCACACCGGCCTGGCTGCAGGGCTGGTGGATGCCGTGGGCGACGGCGTACAGCCAGAACCCAGGCAGCATCATCCAGGCCTGCGGCGTCCAGTCCCAGATCAGCCCGATGGCCGAGAGGACCACACCCGACAGCCCACCCGTGGCCGACAACCAAGCCCCCAGGCGCACGGTGCCCGCCAGACCCATGCGGGGCAGGCGATGTCGGCAGACCATGGTGCCCAGCAGGTAGCCCAGTGACATGGAGGCCATCATGGCGCCAAAGACCGGGCGGCTCACGTGCAGCACATCGATGAACACAAAGGGCGATGCGGCCAGGAACACATACAGGCCACCATAGGTGGACGAGGTCAGTGCCGTGTAGGCCCTGAACATGGGTTGGGCGGTGATGTGACGCCATTGGCTCACCCGTTGCCCCAGGCTCATGGCGGACTGCCTGCGATCGCCGGGCAGCGTCTCGCGCAGGCGCCAGGCCACAAAGCCCAGACCGATCAGCGCAAACAGGCCGACCACGGCCAGCGTGGCGCGCCAACCCAGCCAGGCGGCCGTTACACCACCCACCAAAGGGCCGACCAGGGCCAGGATGCCCAGGCCGCTCAAGGCTTTGGACAGCACGCGGGCGCCTTCTTCCGGGGCGTACAGGTCGCGGATCATGGACCGGCCGCAGACCACGGCCGCGGCCAGACCCAGGCCCTGGGCCACACGGGCCAGGATCATGACGGTCAGGTTGGGCGCCAGCACCGTGGCCACCGAGGCCAGCACAAACAGGCTCAGGCCCCAGAGCAACACCGGGCGGCGCCCGATGCGGTCGGACACCGGGCCCCACACCAGTTGGGCCGTGCCGAAGGCCAGCACGATGGACGAGAGCGTCCACTGCGCATCGGCCTGGCTCACGCCCAGCGCCTGCTGCATCTGCGGCATGGCCGGCAGGTACAGGTCGGTCGCAATGGGCTGCAGGCCCAGCAGGAAGGACAGCGCCAGGATGACCACCATTGGGGTCATCGCCGCCAGGCGGGCCCGTGGGTCAGAACTGCTCATCAGGCCGCAGGAAGCGCCATTGACCCAGGGGCAGTTTGCCCAGGGTGAGCTGGCCCATGCGCACGCGCTTGAGGCCCACCACCTTCAGGCCCACCAGTTCACACATGCGGCGGATCTGGCGCTTCTTGCCTTCCTTGAGGACAAAGCGCAGTTGCTGCTCGTTCTGCCACGACACCTTGGCCGGACGCAGCGGGCGCTCATCCAGCCACAGGCCGTGGCGCAGTTGTTCAATGGCCTCGGGCGGCGTGACCGCCATGACGTTTTCCGCCTCGGGGTCGCGCTCCCATTGCACGCGGACCAGGTATTCCTTCTCCACGGTGGAGTCCTCGCCGATCAGGTGGCGGGCGATGCGGCCGTCCTGTGTCAGCACCAGCAGCCCGGTGGAGTCAATGTCCAGCCGACCAGCAGGGGCCAGCTTGTTCAGGTGACCGCGGGTGAGCTGCCAGGGCAGGGTGTCGCCCGACCAGCGGTTCTCGGGGCGCACCAGCACCACGGCGGGCTCGTGCCCGTCTTCGGCCTGGCCACTGACAAAGCCGATGGGCTTGTGGATCAGGATGGTCACGCGCATGGCCTGTTGGGCATGGGCCAGCGGGTCGATGGTGATGGTCTGGTGGGGCCAGACGCGGGTGCCCAGTTCGGAGACCACTTCGCCGTCGACCCGGACCCAGCCTTGCTCGATCCAGTCGTCGGCCTCACGGCGCGAAGACAGGCCTTGCTCGCTCATCAGTTTGGACAGGCGCACGCGGCCGTCTTCCGGGGCCTGGCGGTGGCTGGGCTCCGGGCGGCGCATGGCGGCAGGCGCGTCATTGCGGCGGTGATCCTGCCGAGGCGCCGGGCGCTGTTCGTCCCGGCCGTAGGGCGTCTCTTGTCGGGGCGCGTGGCGTGGGTCGGATCGGTCGCCGGGCCGGGTGCTGTCGCCATGGCTGCTTCGAGGATCCTGGCGCTGGGCTTGACGTGGGTCCTGGCGCGCGTCCTGACGTGGAGCGGACGCACGCCGTGGCGCCTGCTCTTGCCGAGGGTTGGGCGCAGCCTGCCGAGGCGGGCGTGGTGACGGGCGCTGCTCAGCCTGGGCCTGGGGTCTGGCCTCACGCGGTTCACGCGAGTCACGTGGAGCGGGTGTGGCGGCGGGTTCCGCGGGGGCCTGTCGCACGCGGTTGCGGGCGATCGGTGCATTGGGGCGCACGGGCTTGCGACGGGGGGCGTCCTCGTCGGGGGCGGGTTTGCCGGTGGGCAGGCTCAGTTTGCGGCGTTCGCTCATGGGGTGTCTTTCGGGGCCGGGCGGCGTTCAGGGGGCATGCGTCGGAGAACCGGGTGCGGTTCAGCGGCCTCGCATGAACAGGTTGTCGAGTTCGGCCACGGTCAACTGGCGCCAGGTGGGGCGGCCATGGTTGCACTGGTCGGCGCGTTCCGTGGCTTCCATGTCGCGCAGCAGGGCGTTCATTTCGGTCAAGGTCAGTCGGCGGTTGGCTCGCACGGCACCGTGGCAGGCCATGGTCGCCAGCAGTTCGTGCTGGGCGCGTTGTACCACCGTGGTGGCGTCAAAGCCAGCCAGCTCGCCCAGCACCGAGCGGGCCAGGTCGACCAGGTCGGCTTGTGACAGCGCGACCGGGCGCGAGCGCACGGCCAGGGTCTTGGGGCCCAGGGCGCCGATGTCCATCCCCAGGGCCATCAAGGCGGCGTGGTGCGTCTCGGCAGTGGCCACCTCCTGGGGGGTGGCGGCAAAGGTCACGGGGATCAGCAGGGGCTGTGAGGGCAACTGGTCTTGCGCCATCTGCTGCTTGAGGCGCTCGTAGACGATGCGCTCGTGGGCGGCATGCATGTCGACGATGACCAGGCCCTTGGCGTTTTCGGCCAGCACATAGATGCCGCTGATCTGCGCAATGGCGCGCCCCAGAGGCCAGTCCTCGGGGGCCGTGTCGGCCAGGCCAAGGGCCGTGTCTTGGGTGATGTCCTGGTTGGGGTGCTGGACGGGAGCAGGCCAGGCACGTGGGGCCAGGCTGGCCGTGCCCAGGCCTGGCACCGCGCTGGCGGGCCAGCCCGCGGAGTCATCCAGACCACGGTCTTGCACCAGGATGCCTGAGGTGCCCTGGCTGACCGACTGGGCCTCGGTGGGCCAGCCGCCCCAGCGGCGCTCGGGCGCGGCATCAGAGGTGGGCGCCAGGGCTCCCCAGGGCAGCCGATCCTGATCGCGCGTGGCCACAGGGCGCGAGCCTTCGGGTGCGCTGACCGGGTGGCCGGCCGCATAGGCGGGTGTGGTGGCAGGGGCGGTCGCAGCCCCTTCGGGCGTCAGGCCGGCACGTGACACCGCCAGCGCCGCATCGACCGCCTTGCGCATGGCCTGGTGCACCTCGCGGCCATCGCGAAAGCGCACCTCGATCTTGGTGGGGTGCACGTTCACGTCGACCAGTTCGGGGGTGATGCCCACAAACAGCGCATAGACCGGCTGTTTGTGGCCGTGCAGCACGTCTTCATAGGCGGCGCGCACACCGTGGGCCAGCAGCTTGTCGCGCACATAGCGGCCGTTGACGTAGCAGTACTGCTGATCGGCCCGGGTGCGCGCCGCATCGGGGATGCCCGCGCGGCCCGTCACGTGTACCGGCCCGACCTGCAGGTCCACCGCCACGCTGTTGCGGATGAAGTCGTCGCCCAGCACATCGCGCAGGCGCTGATCCAGCGAGGCCGCGCGCCATTGCTCGATCAGCTTGCCTTCGTGCCAGACCGTGAAGCCCACGTCGGGGCGGGCCAGCGCGTGGCGGCGCACGGCCTCCAGGCAATGCGCCATCTCGGTCGATTCAGACTTGAGGAACTTGCGCCGGGCCGGGGTGTTGAAGAACAACTCCCGCACGTCGATGCTGGTGCCGGTGCTGCGGGCCGACGGGGTCAACTCACCGGATCGCGCATCCAGCCGGTGCGCATGCGCCGCGTCGGGCGTGCGGCTTGCAATGGCCATCTCGGCCACCGAGGACACGGCCGCTAGGGCTTCGCCCCGAAAGCCCATGGTCATGACGCTTTCCAGGTCGTGCAGCGAGCGGATCTTGCTGGTGGCGTGGCGTTTGAGTGCCAGGGGCAACTCTTCGACCGGGATGCCGCAGCCGTCGTCTTCGATCAGGATCTGACGGATGCCACCGGCCAGCAGCTTGACGGTGACCTGGGTGGCGCCAGCGTCCAGCGCGTTGTCCACCAGCTCGCGCACGACCGAGGCCGGGCGCTCGACCACTTCACCGGCCGCGATCTGGCTGATCAGTTCGTCGGGCAGTTCCAGGATGCTGGGGCGGGTCGGTCGGTCGTGGCTCATCCCCGCATTTTAGGTGGGGCGCTGCCCGCCTGCAGGAAAACTGTCCGGGATAATGCCGCGCATGGACATCGCACTCGCCCTCATCGACTTCATCCTGCATGTGGACAAGCACCTCACGGAGTTTGTGCAGGCCTATGGCATGTGGGTCTACGCCCTGCTGTTCCTGATCATCTTTGTCGAGACCGGGCTGGTGGTCATGCCGTTCCTGCCAGGCGACTCGCTGCTGTTCGTGGTGGGTGCCATGGCCGGCGTGGGGCAACTGAGCTTTCCGGTGGTGGTGATCCTGATGCTGGTGGCGGCCATTTTGGGCGACCAGGTCAACTACACGATCGGTCGCAAGGTGGGCCCCAAGGTGTTCCAGTGGGAGAACTCACGCTGGTTCAACCGCAAGGCGTTTGATGCCGCCCACCCACAACGCACCACCGGTGATGTCAAAAAAGGTGAACTTGCGACGCGTCATCTGC
>JACCDH010484796.1_pt1 | contig 12023 bp, 10 predicted proteins | sample 7442481 | NCBI WGS metagenome assembly JACCDH01 (sample SAMN15323433, study PRJNA562643) | freshwater metagenome | isolation source: river surface water | place: USA:Blue River Watershed | collected 2017-08-15 | reverse complement strand
GCTGACCACCGGAATAAAGGCGTCGTCCTGCAGGCATTTGAGGATGGACGGATCGATGCTTTCGATCTCGCCGACCTGGCCCACATCGTGCTCCTTGGTCGGGTCCTGGCTGTCGACCAGGCGCAGCTTCCTGGCGCGAATCAGGCCGCCATCACGCCCCGTCAGGCCCACCGCCTTGCCGCCAGCGCGGTTGATCATGCCCACAATGTCCTGCTGCACTTCGCCACCCAGCACCCACTCCACCACTTCCATGGTTTCGGCATCGGTCACGCGCATGCCCTGGATGAACTCGCCTTTCTTGCCCAAGCGCTGCAGCAACCCTTCGATCTGCGGCCCTCCACCATGCACCACCACCGGGTTCATGCCCACCAGCTTGAGCAGCACCACGTCTTCGGCAAAGGCCTGCTGCAGGGCCGGATCGGTCATGGCGTTGCCGCCGTACTTGATGACCAGGGTCTTGCCGTGGAATTTGCGGATGTAGGGCATGGCCTGCGCCAGGATCTGTGCCTGGTCTTGCGGCGCAACAGCGGGGGCAGCGGTAAGGGTCATGGTGGACTCGTCAAATAAAGCTGAGGTGAATTGTGCAGCAAGCCGATTACAAAATTTCGACCAACATACGGTCCACGCCTTGCTGCCAATGCGGCAGACTCAGGCCAAAGACCTGCTGCAGCTTTTGCGTGTTCAAACGCGAATTGAGCGGACGCTTGACCGGGGTCGGGAAAGCGCTGGTCGGCACGGGCGCAATCTCGCCCACCTTCCAGGCCAGCTCCGGCCGCAGCTCGCGCGCACGGGCAATCACATGGTTGGCATAACCGTGCCAGCTCGTCTCTCCGCCCGCCACCAGATGGTACAGACCGGATACATCGGCTTGGCTCATCGCCGTACGGATCGCGTGCGCCGTCACATCGGCAATCAGGTCCGCCCCCGTGGGGGCGCCATGCTGATCGTCGATGACCGTCAGGCGTTCGCGCTCCTGCGCCAGCCGCAGCATGGTTTTGGCAAAGTTGCCACCACGCGCGGCATACACCCAGCTGGTGCGAAAGATCAGGTGCCTGCAAGCGCTGGCGGCAATGGCCTGCTCACCTTCGAGCTTGGTCTGGCCGTACACACCCAGCGGGCCGGAGGCATCATGCTCTTGCCAAGGGGATGTACCGCTGCCATCAAACACATAGTCGGTCGAGTAATGCACCAGCCAGGCACCCGTCTCGGCAGCAGCCTGCGCCAGCGCGGCAGGCGCGGTGGCGTTGAGCGTACGGGCCAGTTCCACTTCGCTCTCGGCCTTGTCAACAGCGGTATGAGCTGCAGCGTTCACAATCACGTCCGGACGCAGGGCACGTACGGTGTCTGCAAGGCACTCGGGCTGGCTCAAGTCACCGCAGGGCTCACTGAGACGGTCCAGCGCGATCAACTCACCCAGCGGAGCCAGGCTGCGCTGCAGTTCCCAGCCAACCTGACCATTTTTTCCAAGCAGCAGGATTCTCATGTCTGGCGTTCCGCGTAGTTCTTGCTCACCCACTCGCGGTAGGCGCCGGACTGCACATTGCTGACCCACCCGGGATGCTGAAGGTACCACTGCACTGTCTTGCGGATACCTGTCTCGAAGGTTTCCGCGGGCTTCCAGCCCAGCTCGCATTCGAGCTTGCGGGCGTCAATCGCGTAGCGCCTGTCGTGGCCGGGGCGATCGGTGACGTAGGTGATCTGTGTGGTGTAGCTGCTGCCGTCTGCCTTGGGGCGCAGTTCGTCAAGCAAGGCACACACGGTCTTGACGATCTCGATGTTGGGCTTCTCGTTCCAGCCGCCCACGTTGTAGGTTTCGCCCAGGCGCCCGGTCTCCAGCACGCGGCGGATCGCGCTGCAGTGGTCCTTGACGTAGAGCCAGTCGCGGATCTGCATGCCGTCGCCATACACCGGCAGGGGCTTGCCCGCCAGGGCGTTGACGATCATCAGCGGGATCAATTTTTCGGGGAAATGGTAGGGCCCGTAGTTGTTGGAGCAGTTGGTGGTGAGCACTGGCAGCCCATAGGTGTGGTGCCAGGCGCGCACCAGGTGGTCGGACGCAGCTTTGGAAGCAGAGTATGGGCTGTTGGGCTCGTAACGGTTCGTCTCGGCAAAGGCCGGATCGTCTTTGGCCAGCGAGCCGTAAACCTCGTCGGTGGAGACGTGCAGGAAACGGAAGGCGACTTTGTCGGGCTCGGCCAGACCGCTCCAATAGCCGCGCACGGATTCGAGCAGGTTGAAGGTGCCGACGATGTTGGTCTGCACAAAGTCACCCGGCCCGTGGATGGAGCGGTCCACATGGCTTTCGGCCGCAAAGTTGACCACGGCACGCGGCCGGTGCTCGGCCAGCAGCTTTTCCACCAAGGCGCGGTCACCAATATCGCCCTGCACAAAAAGGTGGCTCGGGTTGCCCTGCAGGCTGGCCAGGGTTTCCAGGTTACCCGCATAGGTGAGTTTGTCGAGATTGACCACGGGTTCGTCAGAGCCAGCGATCCAGTCGAGCACGAAATTCGCGCCAATGAAGCCGGCGCCGCCTGTAACAAGTAGGGTCATGATAAGTATGGATTCTAGAAGGCTATCCAAGCCTGGTCTGCGCAGGTTACATTGGAGCCATCGTACGGAGAACCCCCATGTCCAAGCCCACTGACAAAACCGAACCCTCGATCACCTCGGCCATGAATCCGCAACAAGTCTGGCTGGCCGGTCTGGGCGCCATGGCGCAAGCCCAGGCCCGAGGCACCAAAGCGTTTGAAGCGCTGGTCAGCGATGGCCTGTCCTTCCAGCGCAAAAGCCAGGAGCAGGCACAGCAACGCATCCATGAGGCAACCGAACAGCTCTCAAGCATGGCCCACAACATCGGCCAGCAAGCCAGTGGCCGCATCGACAAGCTGGAGCACCTGTTTGAAGACCGCGTGGCCAAAGCCCTGCAGCGCCTGGGCATGCCCAGCATGGCCGACATCGAGGCCCTGAACGCACGCATCAGCCATCTGGAGGCGCAGCTCAAGCAAGCACAACCCGCGGCCAGCGCCAAGTCAGGCGCGGCCAGAACCCAAGCTGCCCCCACCAAGACACCTGCACGCAAGTCCAGCACGGCCACGCGTAAAAAGACCTGACCCTCCACGCACCACCATGGCGAAAAAAGCCCCCCGCAAAACCGCCGAGCGCATCACCCAGGTCACCTTGGACCTGTTCAACCGCTTTGGGGAGCCCAACGTCTCGACCACCCTGATCTCGTCAGAGCTGGGTATCAGCCCCGGCAACCTGTACTACCACTTTGCGTCAAAGGACAAGCTGGTCAACCACCTCTACGACCAGTTTGAAAGCGACATGCTGCGCCTGCTGGAAGCGGGCTCGGACGTGCAGGACATTGAAGATGCCTGGTTTTTCATGCACTCGCTGTTCGAGCAAGTCTGGAACTTCCGCTTCCTGTACCGCGACCTCAACAACCTGCTGGCGGGCAATCGCCACCTGGAAACCCACTTCCGCCACGTGCTTGAGAAGAAAACCGAGTCCCTGAAGTGGATGCTTGCCTCCATGACCGCCGCAGGCATGCTGCAAATGGATGGCGACACCGCCGACACCCTGTCCACCAGCATGGCCGTGATGCTGACCTACTGGCTCAGCTACGAATACGTCAAAGATCCTCGTCGCGCTCTGGAGCCTGAAAGCGCCAGCCGAGCCATGCAGCAAGGCGCACAACACGTCCTGTCATTGCTGACGCCTCACCTCAGCCGCCCCGAGTTGCGCGAGCACCTGCGGGCCATCACCCAAAGCTACAGCGCTGAACGCGGGTGAGACAGCTTCGCTTTGGAAGCGCGACTGGGCCAGGGTCAGCAGACCGTCAAAGATCAGGTTTTCGACCAGATCAAAAGTGACCGACATGCTCGGCGCCATCTTCCAGCCCGCACCGCCCGTCATGATGCACAGCGGCTCCTGCCCCGTGTGTTCACGCAGATGCTGCACCATACGTTCGCACGCCCCGGCGATGGCATAGGTGCCGCCACTGGTCAGGGCATCGCTGGTGTTGGTCGGAAAGGGGCGCACTTCACCTGTAGGCACATGCAGCCCAGCCGTACCGGACTCGAGGGCGCGCAACATGATGCCGTGTCCGGGCAGGATGAGGCCCCCCAGAAAATGCCCCTGCGCATCGATGGCCTCCACCGTCACTGCGGTGCCGACCATCACCACCACCAGGGGGCGCGGTTCAGGACACTGCGCCAGCATGCGCGCACGCGCGCCAATCATGGCCACCCAGCGGTCCGCCCCCAAACGGCTGGGGTGGTCATAGCCATTGGTCACCCCGGCCTCGGACTGGCTGGGAACCACCCATTGCGGGGAGACATCCCACAAGTCCATCTGTTCGTGCACACGGCGCTTGATGGCATCGCCCGCCACCACACAGCCAATCATGTGAGTGGGCGCAGGCAAGCTGGCCCAGGCCCCCTCGGCCAGGCGGTCAATGTTTTCGAGAAATTCAGCACCATGGGCCAGCACGGTTGCCTGCGGATGCGCGCGGTCATACAGCGCCCATTTCAGGCGAGTGTTGCCCACATCAATGGCCAATAACTTCATGGCCTCATGATAACGCGGCGCTTGCCCTGTTTTCGTCAAAAACAAGCGCCGCCCAACTCACTTATAGAGCACTTGCGGGAGCCACAAGCCAATCTGCGGCCAGATGTAAAGCAGCACAATGGCCACAACCTGAATACCCATGAAAGGCATCATGCCCGCAAAGATCTGGTTCAACGTGACATGTGGCGGACTGACCCCCTTGAGGTAGAACGCGCTCATGGCCACCGGCGGGCTCAGGAAGGCCGTTTGCAAGTTCAGTGCGACCAGCAAGCCAAAGAACAAGGGGTCAACTCCGAAGTTATCCAGCAGGGGAATGAAGATCGGCATGAAAATGACAATGATCTCTGTCCACTCCAGCGGCCAACCCAGAATGAAAATGATGAGCTGACTGAGAATCAGGAACTCCGTCTTGCTCAGATTCATGCCCAACACCCACTGCTCAACGAGCTCCTGACCTCCCAAGAGTGCGAATGCCGCCGAAAAGATGGCCGAACCGACAAACAACCAGCACACCATGGCACTGGTCTTGGCGGTCAGAAACACCGACTCCTTGACCACATTGAAGGTCAACTGCTTGTAGGCCGCCGCCAACAGGAAACCACCAAATGCCCCGACCGCCGCCGCCTCGGTGGGCGTGGCCAGACCGAACACGATGGAGCCGAGCACCGCCAGGATCAGCACCAGGAGCGGGAAAAAGCTCGACAACAGCATCTTGAAGATTTCCAGACGCACATAGCTGAGCACACCATAGTACGCCGCCAGGGCCGCAACACCGACTGCCAGACCGATCCAATAGCCCGTGGGGGCAGGCTGCGTGGCAGGCGTGGGCGTGGGCGTGGGCGCGGCCGGCGCAGAGGCGACAGTCTCTGCGCTGTCTGAAGCACGGGTAGCAGTCTGCGGTGCAGACTCGGGGCGATCATCACTGCCCGGTGGCGGTTTCAAACCGCCCTCTTCGGCTTCTGCCCCCTCGGGCTCGGCCAGCCCCCCCGCTTCGGCTTGCTCCTTGACCTCTTCGCCCATGGCTTGGAGTTCGCTGACCTCCTCGACTGGCACCACCCTCGTGACACTCTGGTAGCTGGCCAATGCCCCCGCAACAAAGAGCACCGCCGGCATCAACACCACAGCCAGTTGTCCCAACAGGTAGCGGCTTGAGACTGCGGCGTTACGCGGCCCCTTCAAGGCGGACACCAAGCCTGTAAGCGCCAACGCTGAAGGCTGGGCTCCGATGCTGAGCATCGCGGCAGGCAAAGGAATCAGTCTCTGCTGTGCACTCAAAGGCGGTGCCATTTCAGGCTTGATCTTGGCCATGAAGATGACGTAGACGATATACAGCCCCGCCAGCATCAACCCCGGGAAAAAGGCACCCGCATACAGTTGCACCACCGACACACCCGCCGTGGCCCCATACACAATCAACAGCACGCTTGGCGGGATCAGAATGCCAAGACAACCGCCAGCCGTGATGGTGCCCGCAGACAGGCGCACGTCGTAACCGGCACGCAGCATTTGCGGCAAGGCCAGCAAGCCCATCAAGGTCACCACCGCCCCCACAATACCGGTGGCCGTGGCAAACACAGCACAGGTCACCAAGGTAGCCACCGCCAAGGAGCCCGGCAACCGTGCCAAGGCCAGATGCAGGCTTCGAAACAGCTTGTCGATCAGGTTGGCACGCTCGACCAGATAACCCATGAACACAAACAGCGGGATCGAGATGAGTACATCATTTCCCATCACCGAAAAAGCGCGCTGCACCATCAGATCCAGTGTTTGTCGCATGGCGCCAGCGGCTGTCTGGTTACCGGAATGGTAAGCAAAATAGGCAAACAGCATGCCCATGCCCATGAGGGTAAAAGCCGTAGGGAAACCCAGCATGATGGCCACCACCACAAGCGACAGCATCAGCAGGCCATAGTGGCCATTGGTCATCTTGTCGACACTGAGCACCATGCCCAGCGCTGCCAGCCCGATGATGCCCATCAGGATAAAGCCAAACCAGAGTTCTTTCCGGATTTTCATGCTGCCCCCTCCTTGCGTGTCACAAAGGCATCCAGCGCCTCGATGTCGCTGTCTTTGACGTGCACCATCTCTTTGAGTTTGTCGACATCGACTTCTTCCACATCGTCCTCACGCGAGGGCCATTCCCCCGTCTGCAGGCAGATCACGCAGCGCACGATCTCCACCAATCCTTGCAGCAACAAAATGAACCCTGCAATGGGCACCACAAACTTGAAGGGATAGACCGGCAAAGGGTCGGCGTTGAAGGTCTGTTCACGCATCGCCAGGGAAACGTTGGCAAAATCCCAGCCTGCCCAGGTCAACGCCAGGATGCCGGGCAGGAAAAACACGAAATAAAGCACCAGGTCTATGGTTGCCTGAGTGCGCGGCTGGAAAAAACCATAGAGCACATCACCTCGTACATGCCCGTTCTTGGCCAGGGTGTAGGCCCCCGCCATCATGAACAACACACCATACAACATGATCTGCGCATCCAGCACCCAAGCGTGCGGATGGTTAAGCACATAGCGCGAGAACACTTCCCAACTGATCAGCAGGGTCAGGGCTACAGCGGCCCATGCTGCCAGCTTGCCAAACCAGGTCGAGATCCGGTCCACGGTCAAGAGCAATTTTTGCATCGCAACTCCAAACAAAAAAAGATGGGGTGGGCGTCAGCCCACCCCTATCCGACTCATGCGCGTGACCTCAGGCTTTCTTGCCCTTGCCAAAGTAGTGGTTGTAGGCCATCTTGAAATCAACCGTGTAGTCGTTTTGCCACTGCCCTGCACGTTGGGCAAATGCCCGCTGTGAATCGAGAACTTTCTTGAACATGGCGTTCTCGCCCCCCTTCTTCTCCATGATCTTGTCCCAAGAGGCGAGTTGTGCCTTCAGGATGGCGTCCGGGGTTTTGTAGAACTTGACACCGACTTTTTTCAACTCTTCGTAATCCTTGGAGTTGCGCTCAATGGCCTTCCAGCTCATGTCGGCACTGGCCGCCTGGACGGCGTAATCAATGATGGCCTTGAGCTCACCAGGCAATGCGTTGAGTTTGCCTTTGTTGAACAGGATCTCGAACTGCTCACCGCTTTGGTGGAAGCTTTGCAGCATGCAGTTTTTGGCCACATCGGGGAACCCCAACAACTTGTCGGAGGATGCGTTGTTGAACTCGGCACCATCAATCAACCCACGGTCAAGGGCCGGCACGATTTCACCTCCGGGCAACGGGTTCACAGCTGCGCCCATGTCCGTGTACATGTCCACCGCAAGGCCCACGGTACGGAACTTGACCCCTTTCATGTCGGCCGCTTTCGCAATCGGCTTCTTGAACCAGCCAAACGGCTGTGTAGGCATGGGTCCATACAAATAAGAAGCCACATCCAGATTCAGGCTTTTGTAAATCTCCTCAAGCAGGGCCTTGCCACCGCCGTAGTTATGCCACGCCAGCAGCATGTTGGGATCCATCCCGAAAGAAGGCCCAGACCCCCATAAGGCAAGAGCAGAATTCTTTCCATAGTGGTAGGCCACCACACCATGCCCACCATCCAGCGTGCCTTTGGCCACAGCCTCGAGCAACTGGAAAGCCGGTACCACAGCCCCCGCAGGCAACACTTCAATCTTCAGCTTTCCACTGGCCATGTCGTTGACTTTTTTGGCAAAGTCCGTGGCGTACTCGTGAAAAATATCCTTGGCTGGCCAGGTGCTCTGGAAACGCAAGGTGGTTGTGGTTTGCGCGGTTGCGATCATCGGTGCCGAAATCGCACCTGCAGCAACAGCTGCACTTTTGAGCATGCCACGACGATTGGTGATTGCCTTTTTGTCTTCCATGAATGTCTCCGGTGGTTGCGTTGAAAGGAGTGCACAGTTTTCAACCATCCCACGGGCATGACCACCGGGTTTTCACTGAATAAAAGTGATGGAAACTGGAATCCGCCCCTTTTTCGTCACCAACGCGACTGCCAAGCAGGGTCAACGCTCGTCTTCGCCGACCTCAGTTCTGCCGCCAGGGCAAGCCATGGAAACGCCAGCCCCCCAAATTTCCACGTTGCGCATTCGCATCCGGATCCCCTTCGAAACCTTCGAGGATGTTGTAGGCCTCCAGACCCAGCTCTGTGGCGCGTTGCGCTGCTGCGACGGAACGTACCCCGCTGCGGCAAAGCAGCACCAGTTTCTTGCCGTCCGCGGCCAATTTACGCAGGCCTTCGTCAAATTCAGGGTTCATGGCCATGCCGGGCCACTGCTTCCAGGCCAGGGGCTCAGCACCCGGCACAAAGCCTACCCATGCCCGCTCGGCATCGGTGCGCACGTCAACCATGACGGCCTCGCCAGACTGCGCCCAGGCCCAGGCCAGCTGCGGACTGACATCGCCCGCATACCCGGTCACCGGACGCACATGCAATAGCGCCTCGCCGCCCGCATCGTGTCGCAAGCCCGATGTCAAATTGGCTGGAACGGCCTCGTCAATGCGTTTGGGTTTGGGCAAATTCAGGTTGTTCATGGTTTCTTCAAACTGCACCAGCGTCTTGCCCGCCACACGCGCATTGCCCGAAACCTCAGCACCAATGCTGGAGTGCGTGCGCCCCTGATAGTCATGGCCCGGCCACACCACGGTGTCGGCCGGCAAGGCAAACAACACCTGGGTCAAGCTGTGGAACATGGCTTGCGCGCTGCCCGACTGAAAGTCAGTACGACCACACCCGTTGATCAACAAGGTGTCGCCGGTAAACGCATGTCGGGCCCCACCCTTATCCCAGTAAAAACTCATGCTGCCCGCAGTGTGGCCCGGGGTATGCAAAGCCTTGAGGGTGTGACGACCAAACAACAGGACATCGCCATCGTGCAGCTGCACCCCCGCGGTCCCAATATTGCACCCTTGCGGCGCAGCCGTGCGGGCACCCGTGTGCTCAGCCAGACGCGCTGCACTGGTGATGTGGTCTGCATGGGCATGGGTCTCCACCGTCCAGACCAGCCTGAGCCCGTGTTCACGCAGAACTTGCAGATCACGATCGAGCATTTCCTCGACCGGGTCAATCAGCACAGCTTCGCGCGTGTCTTCGTCAAACAGAATATAGCTATACGTGCAGGAAACCGGCTCGAACAACTGAATCGGATTCACGGACAGACCTTTACGCAAACTTGGTCAGCATTTCTGCAACATGCTCGGCAGACTGGTCGCCCTGCTCGATCATGCAGCCCACCATGGAGAAGAAGGATTTGTCCAGGGCTTTGCGCGCAGCGGCCATTTGCTGGGCGATTTTGTCGCAGTCCGCATCGCTTTCGATCAGGCGTTGCAGTCCACGCAACTGCCCCTCTATGCGGGCCAGACGTGCGCAAAGGGCTTTTTTCTTTTCCGGATCGACCAATTGACTCATGATGTGCTCACTTCAGTGACGGCTGTTTCGTGTCAATCATAGCCCCGACAGAAGGAAATTCGCCCAAATTCGGGGCACCCCCCGGTTATCCCTGATAGGTCAGCCCGCCATCACGGGTGACAGAAACCTCGGATGACGGTAAGATTCGACAATTGACGTTTACGTAAACGTCAACATGAATCCCGGAGACCCGACATGACCGACCTGTCCGCCGAGCACAAGGCCCTGACCGAATACCGCCCCACGAACAAAGTGCGCTTTGTCACTGCTGCCAGCCTGTTTGACGGGCATGACGCCGCCATCGGCATCATGCGCCGCATCCTGCAGAGCATGGGCGCCGAAGTCATCCACCTCGGCCACAACCGCTCGGTCGACGAGGTGGTGACCGCCGCCCTGCAGGAGGACGTGCAAGGCATTGCCGTGTCCAGCTACCAGGGCGGCCACAACGAATATTTCACCTACATGGTCGAGCTGCTGAAGGCGCGCGGCGGCGAGAACATCCAGGTCTTTGGTGGTGGTGGTGGCGTGATCGTGCCTGAAGAAATCCGCATGCTCGCCAGCCACGGCGTGCGCATCTACAGCCCCGAAGACGGCCAGAAGATGGGCCTGGCCGGCATGATCGGCGAGATGGTCATGCGTGCCGACAAGGACTTTTCGTCGTTGGCGCCCAAGAGCATCGACGCCATCCAGGGTCACACCGAAATGAGCTGGCGTGCGCTGGCGCAGCTGATGACTGCACTGGAGAACGGAAAAGCAGATGCGAAGATGGTCGAAGCCTTGCGCGCCGCGGCCGCCAAAACCAAGGTGCCGGTGCTCGGCATCACCGGCACCGGCGGCGCGGGCAAGTCCTCGCTCACCGACGAGCTGGTGCGCCGTCTGCGCCTGGACCAGGACGACAGCCTGCGCGTGGCCGTGGTCTCCATCGACCCCTCGCGTCGCAAGAGCGGTGGCGCACTGCTGGGCGACCGCATCCGCATGAATGCGATTTCGCCCTGGTCCAAGGGCTCACGCATCTTCATGCGCAGCCTGGCCACGCGTGACTTCGGCTCCGAAATCAGCGCCGCCCTGCCAGACGTGATCGCCGCCTGCAAGGTGGCTGGTTTTGACCTGGTGATCGTCGAGACCTCGGGCATTGGCCAGGGCGACGCCGCCATCGTGCCGCATGTAGATGTGCCCATGTACGTCATGACGCCCGAGTTTGGTGCGGCCAGTCAACTCGAAAAAATCGACATGCTGGACTTTGCCGAGTTCGTCGCCATCAACAAATTCGACCGCAAGGGTGCCAGCGACGCCCTGCGCGATGTGGCCAAGCAGGTGCAGCGCAACAAGGAAGCCTGGACCGTGCAACCTGAGCAGATGCCAGTCTTCGGCACCATGGCCGCCCGCTTCAACGACGACGGCGTCACCGCCCTGTACCAGGCGCTGAAAGTGCGCCTGGCCGAGCTGGGCCTGAAGGTGACAGAGGGTCGCCTGCCGCTGGTGAGCGTGCGCCACTCCACGCACCAGACCCCCATCGTGCCGCCTGCACGCACCCGCTATCTGGCCGAAATCAGCGACACCGTGCGCGGTTACAAGAAACGTGCGCGCGAGCAGGCCAAACTGGCCCGCGAGATCCAGCAACTGCACGCCGCCGCGCACATGCTCGAAGTGGACAAACCCGGCCGTGCCAAAGCGGCCGAAGCCGCCATCGACCTGGCTGTGGCCCGCGAAGCCATGCAGGATCCGGCAGCCAAGAAACTGCTGTCCCAGTGGCCCGACATGCAAAAGGCCTACGCTGGCGACGAATACGTGGTCAAGATCCGCGACAAGGAAATCCGCACCGCGCTGACCACCAAGAGTCTGTCTGGCACCACCATCCGCAAAGTGGCCCTGCCCCAGTACGAAGACCACGGCGAGATCCTCAAGTGGCTCATGCTGGAGAACGTGCCCGGATCCTTTCCCTACACCGCCGGCACCTTTGCCTTCAAGCGCGAAGGCGAAGACCCCACCCGCATGTTCGCCGGGGAAGGCGACCCCTTCCGCACCAACCGCCGCTTCAAGCTGGTGAGCGAAGGCATGCCCGCCAAGCGCCTGTCCACCGCCTTCGACTCG
>JACCDH010398433.1_pt1 | contig 12023 bp, 13 predicted proteins | sample 7442481 | NCBI WGS metagenome assembly JACCDH01 (sample SAMN15323433, study PRJNA562643) | freshwater metagenome | isolation source: river surface water | place: USA:Blue River Watershed | collected 2017-08-15 | reverse complement strand
GACCGAGATCCGGGCGTTCGGCCACATCCAGAGGAAGCGTGGCGAGTAGGCGCGGCCGCACATGCCGTAGTTGCCCGCGCCGTAGCTGCCGCCGATGATGACGGTGAACTTGGGCACGTTGGCGGTGGCCACCGCGGTCACCATCTTGGCGCCATGGCGGGCGATGCCCTCGTTCTCGTACTTGCGGCCCACCATGAAGCCGGTGATGTTCTGCAGGAACACCAGCGGGATCTTGCGCTGGCAGCACAGCTCGATGAAGTGCGCGCCCTTCTGCGCGGACTCGGAAAACAGGATGCCGTTGTTGGCGACGATGCCCACCGGCATGCCCTCGATGTGCGCGAAGCCGCACACCAGGGTGGCGCCGTAGCGCGCCTTGAACTCGTGGAACTCGCTCGCGTCGACGACGCGGGCGATGATCTCGCGCACATCGAAGGGCTTGCGGGTGTCGGTGGGCACCACGCCGTACAGCTCGGACGGGTCGTACTTCGGCGGGCGCGGCGGCTGCAGGGCCGCCTGCGGGGTCTTGGCCCGGTTGAGGCTGGCCACCGCGTGGCGGGCCAGGGACAGGGCGTGCAGGTCGTCCTGCGCCAGGTGGTCGGCCACGCCGGAGAGGCGGGTGTGCACGTCGCCACCGCCCAGGTCCTCGGCGCTCACCACCTCGCCGGTGGCGGCCTTCACCAGCGGCGGGCCGCCCAGGAAGATGGTGCCCTGGTTCTTCACGATGATGGTCTCGTCGCTCATGGCGGGCACGTAGGCGCCGCCGGCGGTGCACGACCCCATCACCACCGCGATCTGCGGGATGCCCAGCGCCGACATCTGCGCCTGGTTGTAGAAGATGCGGCCGAAGTGGTCTCGGTCGGGAAAGACCTCGTCCTGGTTCGGCAGGTTGGCGCCGCCGGAGTCCACCAGGTAGATGCAGGGGAGCATGTTCTGCTGCGCCACCTCCTGGGCCCGCAGGTGCTTCTTCACCGTCATCGGGTAGTAGGTACCGCCCTTCACCGTGGCGTCGTTGCAGACGACCATGCAGTCGATGCCGGCCACCCGGCCGATGCCGGCGATGACGCCGGCGCAGGGCGCGTCGCCGTTGTACATGGCGTGGGCGGCCAGCGGCGCGAGCTCGAGGAAGGGAGTGCCGGGGTCCAGCAGCATCTGCACCCGGTCACGGGGCAGCAGCTTGCCGCGGGCGGTGTGCTTGGCGCGGGCGGCTTCGCCACCCCCGGCGGCGGCCTGGGCGACCTTGGCGCGCAGGTCGTCCACCAGGGCCTGCATGGCGGCGGCATGGGCCTGGAAGTCGGCGGAACGCGGATTGAGTTGGGACGCGATGACGGACACGGTGTCTCCTCGGGACCTCTGGGTTCTGCCCGCAAGCATAGGCAGCCGCGCCACGGCCGGGGTGTCATCGAGGTTGCAAATCCTGCCACTCTGGGCCAGACTGGCCGCATGGCCTCGCCCCCCAGCCACCCCGCACCCGTCGCACCACGCGCCACCCCGCCCGCGCCGGTGGCGGCCACGCCCGTGGCCTACGCCCGCGTCATCGCGGCCGCCTTCCGGCAGCGCGGCCTGAGCCCCGACGGGGTGCTTCGCCTGGCACAGATCACGCCAGCCCAGCTGCAGAAGCCGCAGGGGCGCATCACCGCCCTGCAGATGGAGTGGCTCTCGGGGGCCGCCATGCAGGCGCTGGACGACGAGGCGCTGGGCGCGTTCAGCCGGCGCCTGCCCTGGGGCAGCTACGGCATGCTGGCGCGCGCCTCCCTCACCTCGCCGGACCTGGGCGTGGCCCTCAAGCGCTGGTGCCGGCACCACGGCCTGCTGGCCGACGACCTGCGCCTGCGGCTGGGGGTGGCCGGCGAAGAGGCCTCGCTGGTGGTGGACGAGGCACCGGCGCACCAGGGCCTGCCGACCGACGCGCGCGAGTTCAGCCTGGTCCATGTGCTGCGCAACATCCACGGCCTGGCCTGCTGGTTCGTTGACTCGCGCATCCCGCTGCGCGGCGCGCGCTTTCCGTTTCCGGCGCCGGCCCATGCCGAGGCCTTCGGCCACATGTTCCCCGGCCCGCTGCGCTTCGAGGCGGCGCAGGCCGAGATCCGTTTCGACGCGCGCTACCTCGCCCTGCCCCTGTGCCGTGACGAGGCGGCCTTGCGGCTGATGCTGCAGCGCGCCCTGCCCCTGACCGTGCTGCAGTACCGGCGCGACCGCCTGCTGGTGCAGCAGGTGCGACAGGCACTCGCGACCCAGCCCGTCGCCACCCACAGCGCCGAAGGCCTGGCGGCCCTGCTGCACATGTCGGCGCGCACGCTGCACCGCCAGTTGCGGGAGGAAGGCGCGAGCCTGCAGCAGCTGAAGGACGAAGTGCGCAGCGCCCGCGCGCGCGAGCTGCTCCATCGCAGCCACCGGCCACTGAAGCAGGTGGCCGAGGCGGTGGGCTTCCGCAACGAGAAGAGCTTCATCCGCGCCTTCCGCGGCTGGACGGGGCAGACGCCCGCCGACTACCGGCAGCGCCTCCAGGGCTGAGGCCCACGCAGCAGGCTCAGCGCAGGCGGTGCCACGCGCGGGCATGCGGCTTGCCCGCCTGGCGTCCCACGCCTTGCGAGGACGCCGCCATGGCCCTGCCCCATGCCCATTTGCTGGACGTGATCGATGTCGGCCCCTTGGGCGACAGCCTGCACGAATCGGTCAGCACCAGCCTGATCCGGACCGGCCGCCTGCAGCTGCTGCACCTCGTGCTGCCGGCACACCGCGACCAGCCGCTGCACCAGGTGGAGGAGGAGTGCGTGCTGCATTGCCTGGAGGGCGTGGTGGAAGTGACGATGCCCGGCGGTCCGCGCCGGCTGCAGGCGGGACAGCTGCTGGTGCTGCCGGCGTCGCAGCCGCACGGCCTGCGGGCGCGTACGGACTGCGCAGTGCTGGCGACGATCCTGCTGCGGCCGTCGGCCGGCGGCGAGGGCGATCTGGCGCCCGATCAGTCGCCCTGAGACGGCACCGTGCGCAGCAGCTGCGCCAGGCCCTCGGCCTCCATCAGCCCGACGCCTTCCTGCCCGGCGAGACGACGTGCCGCGGGCGTCACATCGCCCAGGGCGACCAGCAGGCAGCGGTCGATGTCGCGGGCGCGGGCCGCGGCCTGCAGGGCCTGCACCGCGTCCTCGCCCTGGCGGGCGGCCTTCCAGCGGCGCGCGGCGACGGCGGTCTGGCGGCCCTGGCGCTCGAGGAGGAAGTCGATCGCGCCATCCAGCCGCTGCACCGAATACCCTTCGCGCGCGAAGCCGCGTTCGAGCCAGCGCGAGAACTCGGGCCAGGCCATGCCGCGCGCGGCGGACACCACCGCCTCGATCTGGCGCTCACTGGGCGCGTTCCACTGCCGGCGCAGGGCGATGGCCGACACCACCAGCAGGGGCAGCGCACCGCCCACCGCGCCCACCGCCTTGAGGTGGTCGGGCAGCAGCGCCGCGGAGACCAGGGCGATGGCGCTGGCCACCAGCAGGCTCACCCACCAGGGCTTCCGCAGCAGGATGGCGAAGACGGAGTTGGGGGCCATGCGCAGTTTCATGGGCGAGGATTGTGCCCGGCTCTGGGACAATGCTGTCCGTGATCGACCCCAAAGACCTCAAGGACCTGATTGGCGCGGTGGCCGCCACGCTCACCACCGTGTCCTTCGTGCCGCAGGCGCTCAAGACCTTCCGCACCCGCGACGTGAGCGGCATCTCGCTGGGCATGTACAGCCTGTTCGCCGCCGGCGTGGCGCTGTGGCTGGCCTATGGCGTGCTGCTGGCGGACTGGCCGATCATCATCGCCAACGCGATCACGCTGGCCCTGGCCTGCGCGGTGCTGGCGATGAAGCTGCGTTACCGCTGATCGACTCAACCCCCGTGGGCGAACAGCGCCCACAGGCCCCAGCCTGCGAGGCCCAGCACGCAGGCCCACACCACCACGACCAGCACCGCGCCCGCCAGGAGCCGCGGCTTGGCACGCTGCTGCGCGAGCCATGCGTCGGCCTGCGCGCGACTGTCCTCGCGCACCGCCACGGGCAACAGGCGCAGCGCGAGCCAGATCAGCGCCGGCAGCAGGATGGCTTCGTCCAGGTAGCCCAGCACCGGGATGAAGTCGGGAATGAGATCGATCGGGCTCAAGGCATAGGCCACCACCACGAAGGCCAGCGCCTTGACCCAGGGCGGCGTGCGCGCATCGCGCAACGCGAACCACAGGGTGAGGCCATCACGCCGCAGCACGCGGGCCCACAGCGCCAGGCGCGCGAAGAGCCCGGCCATCGCTACCCCAACAGGGCCGGCAGGTCGGCCATGTCGGTGAAGCACGCGGCCACACCCACCGCGCGCAGGCGGTCGGCGGTGTCGTGGCCGGCCTCGGGCGGGCAGTAGCCGAACACGGTGGCACCCGCCGCCACGCCGGCGGTGGCGCCGGTGACGGTGTCCTCCACCACCGCGCAGCGGCGCGGGTCCACGCCGAGCGCCGCGGCCGCCGCCAGGTACACGTCGGGGTGCGGCTTGGTGCGGGGCTGGTCGTGGCCGCTGAAGGCGCGGCCCTCGAACCAGCGCAGCAGGCCGGTCTTTTCCAGCTGCAGCCGCACCTTGCCCATGTCGGCGCCGGAGGCCACCGCGATGCGGCCGCCGAAGCGCGCGTGCAGGTCGGCCACTGCCTGGGGCGCATGGCGGATCGCCTGCACCTGCGCCAGCAGCTGCGCGTCGCGTCGGGCGCGGAAGGCCGCCATCCACTCGTCGGTCAGCGGCTGGCCGGTGTGCGCCTCGATGCGGGCGCGTTCGTCCCGCACCGCCTTGCCCAGGAAGATGCGCATGCACTCCGCGGGGGTGAGGCGCCAGCCGGCCTCTTCCAGCATGTCGCGTAGCACGCCGTTGGTGATGGGTTCGCTGTCGACCAGGACGCCGTCGCAGTCGAACAGCACGGCGTCAAAACGGGGGGCGTAGGCGGTCAAGCGGGAAAGTCTCCGTCGAGGTAGTACCAGCGGCCGTCTTCGCGGACGAAGCGGCTGCGTTCATGAAGGCGCTGGGCCGGTCCGGGCCCGGCGGGGCGGCTGCGGGCGACGAACTCGACCTCGGCATGGTCGGCATCGACCACGCGGTGGGCGCGTACCAGCAGGCCGAGCCAGCGCAGGCCCGGCTCCAGGGTGAGCGAAGCCGGGCGGGTGCTCGGATGCCAGGTGGCCTGCAGGTAGGCGACGTCACCGCGCGCGAAGGCGCTGTAGCGGGAGCGCATCAGGCTTTCGGCATCGGGCGCGGGTTGCGCCAGCCAGCGGCCGCAGCAGTCGTCGAACGCCAGGGTCTGGCCGCGGGCGTGGGTGCGTCCGCAGGGGCAATCGTGGGCGGGCATGGGACCGATTGTCCCAGACCCGACGCGGCCTAAAGCGCCCGCTGGATGATGATCTTCTGCACGTCCGAGGTGCCTTCGTAGATCTGGCACACCCGTACGTCGCGCCAGATGCGCTCCACCGGGAAGTCGTTCACGTAGCCGTAGCCGCCCAGGGTCTGGATCGCCGCGCTGCACACGGTCTCGGCGATCTCGGAGGCGAACAGCTTGGCCATCGCCGCCTCCTTCAGGCAGGGCCGGCCGGCGTCGCGCAGGCTGGCTGCGTGCCAGATCAACTGGCGGGCCGCCTCCAGCTGCGTGGCGCAGTCGGCGAGTCGGAAGCCCACCGCCTGGTGGTTGAAGATGGGCGTACCGAAGCTCTCGCGGTCCTTCGCGTAGGCCACCGCCACGTCGAACGCGCTACGGGCCATGCCCAGGCTCTGCGCGGCAATGCCGATACGGCCGCCCTCCAGCGAGCTCAGCGCGATCTTGTAGCCCTCGCCCTCCTCGCCGATCAGGTTCTCGGCGGGAATGCGACAGTCCTCGAAGCGGATCTGCGCGGTGTCGCTGGAATGCTGGCCCACCTTGTCCTCCAGCCGTGCGACTTGGTAGCCCGGTGCGTCGGTGGGCACCAGGAAGGCACTCATGCCCTTCTTGCCGGCGCCCTTGTCGGTCACCGCGATGACGATGGCCACCTGGCCGTTCTTGCCGGAGGTGATGAACTGCTTGACGCCGTTGATCACCCAGTCGCCGCCCTGCTTCACCGCGGTGGTGCGCAGCGCCGAGGCGTCGCTGCCCACGTGCGGCTCGGTGAGGCAGAAGGCGCCCAGCATCTCGCCGCGGGCCAGCGGCGTGAGCCAGCGCTTCTTCTGCGCCGCATTGCCATACCGCATCAGGATGGCGTTGACCGGGCAGTTGTTCACGCTGATCGCGGTGCTGGTGCCGCCGTCGCCGGCGGCGATCTCCTCCAGCACCAGCGCGAGGCTCACGTAGTCCAGGCCCGCGCCGCCGAATTCCTCGGGCACGCACACGCCATAGGCGCCCAGCGATGCCAGCCCCTGGTGGGCCTCGCGCGGGAAGGCATGCTCGCGGTCCCAGCGGGCCGCATGGGGCCACAACTGCTCCTGCGCGAAGGCGCGTACGGCGTCGCGGATCATTTCCTGGTCAGGAGTCAGCAGCATGGGAACACACCTCGAAGGGAAAAATCACCAGCCCGGGAAGGGCTGGCCGTCGATGTTGAGGAAAGCGCCGCGCTGGGCATCGCCCAGGCCGACGCACAGGCGTCGCAGGGACGCCGCGCTGTCTTCCACCGACAGCGTGGCCTGCGGCCCGCCCATGTCGGTGCGCACCCAACCGGGGTGCACGCAGGCGAACACGGCGCCGGGGTAGGCCTTCTGGGCCGACACCACCGCCATGTTCAGGGCCGCCTTGCTCACGCGGTACAACCAGGCGTCGGGCCCCGGCTCGCTGCCGATGCGACCCATCTGGCTGGAGACGAAGACGAAGCGGCCGGCCGCCGCCTCCACCCGCGGCGCCACCTGCGGGATCGCCTGCATGGCGCCCAGCACGTTGGCATGCATCACCCGGTCGAACTCGGGCTGAGTGGGTGGCTCGCTGGCAGCGGCACGGTTCACCACACCGGCCATGTAGACGGCCAGGTCGATCTTCTCGCCGTCCAGGTGCCAGGCGAGGCCGGCGACGCTCACCGGCGAGGCCACGTCCAGCTGGAAGGCCGTCGCGCCCAGGCCGGCAAGCCGCGCGAGCCCTGCCTCGTCACGGGCGGTGGCGATCACCCGGTCGCCATCGGCCAGGCACTGGCGCACCAGCGCCAGGCCGATGCCGCGCGAGGCGCCGAGGACGAGGACGGTGGCCATGCGGTTCGTGGGGAAGCGAGGTGGAGCCGGGGATCAGACCGGAAATCAGGCCAGCTCGATCGCCATGGCGGTGCCCTCGCCGCCGCCGATGCACAGCGTGGCCAGGCCACGCTTCTTGCCGCGGGCCTGCAGGGCGTGGATCAGGGTCACCAGGATGCGCGCGCCGGAGGCGCCGATCGGGTGGCCCAGCGCGCAGGCGCCGCCGTTCACGTTGACGATCTCGTGCGGCACCTTCAGCTCGTGCATCAGGGCCATGGGCACCACGGCGAAGGCCTCGTTCACCTCCCACAGGTCCACGTCGCCCACCTTCCAGCCGGCCTTGGCCAGCGCCTGCTGGGTGGCGCCCACCGGCGCGGTGGTGAACCAGTTCGGCTCCTGCGCGTGGGTCGCGTGGCTCACCACGCGGGCCAGCGGCTTGCAGCCCAGGCGGCGGGCGGTGGACTCGGTCATCATGACCAGGGCCGCCGCGCCGTCGTTGATGCTGGAGCTGGAGGCGGCGGTGATGGTGCCGTCCTTCTTGAAGGCGGGCTTGAGGCTGGAGATCTTGTCCAGCTTGACCTTGCCCGGGCCCTCGTCGATGGAGACCACCACCTCGCCAGCGCGGGTCTTGACGGTGACGGGGGTGATCTCCTTGGCGAAGGCGCCCGACTCGGTCGCCGCCTTGGCGCGCTGCACGCTGGTGGTGGCGAAGTGGTCCTGCGCCTCGCGGGTGAAGCTGTACTTGGCGGCGCAGTCTTCGCCGAAGGTGCCCATGGAGCGGCCGGGTTCGTAGGCGTCCTCCAGGCCGTCGAGCATCATGTGGTCGAAGATGCGGTCGTGCCCCATGCGGTAGCCGCCACGGCCTTTCTGCAGCAGGTAGGGCGCGTTGGTCATGCTCTCCATGCCGCCGGCGATCATCACCTCGTGGCTGCCGGCCAGCAGCATGTCGTGGGCCAGCATGGCGGCCTTCATGCCCGAGCCGCACATCTTGGACAGGGTGACGGCACCGGCGCTCTTGGGCAGGCCGCCCTTGAAGGCCGCCTGGCGCGCCGGGGCCTGGCCCTGGCCGGCCATGAGGCAGTTGCCGAACAGCACCTCACCCACCGCATCGGGGGCGATGCCCGCGCGCTCGACGGCGGCGCGGATGGCGGCGCCGCCCAGGTCGTGGGCGGCCAGCGCGGCGAAGTCGCCCATGAACGCGCCCATGGGCGTGCGGGCGGCACTGACGATGACAACGGATTCAGCCATTTCGGTGTCCTTCAACGAGTCGGATGGGGGAATGGGAAGGGCCGCTCTCCTCGAGGGCGATGCGGTGCAGGTAGTCCTGGAACTCGGCGTCCTCGCCCCGAAGCAGATGGGGCAGGGCGTTGCGGAAGTCGTCCCGACGGCACCATTCGCGCATGTAGTCGTCCCAGCTGTTCCAGCGGCGACGCTCGACGTCGGTCATGCGCGGCTTGTAGGCCACCAGGAAGGCCCGCTCGAAGAGCGAGACCAGCATGTCGAAAATGACCAGCATGCGCTCCCGCTGCTCGGGGGTGGCGTCGGCCAGGGCCGCGGCGGTGCGCAGCTGCAGGTCGGGGTTGTCCAGCACCACCTGCAGGAAGTCGGTGTACGCGTCGGACAGCTGCTGGTAGGCGGCCTCCTCCTCGTTCTCGCGTTCCTTGCGCTGCTCCCAGACGAAGAAGGCGATGGCCACCGGCAGGCCCAGGGTGGTGACGACGAAGCTGGCCAGTTCCCAGTCCTCGCGGGTGAGGGCGATCATGCGGCGGCTCCAGTGCCGCGCCGTGCGAAGCGCCGCGCCGGGTCGTAGGGATACACGTCGTACACGTGCCCGGCAGCGATGCGCTCCTTGTGCCCCTGCCAGAAGGCGGGGTCCAGCAGGTCGGCGTGGTGGCGCATGAACATCTCGCGCACCAGCGGGTTGCCCAGGAGGAAGGGGCCGAAGGTCTCGGGAAAGACGTCGTTGCGGCCGACCGAATACCAGATCTCGCCGGACATCTCGTCCTCTTCGTCGCGGGGCGGCGGCACCCGGCGGAAGTTGCAGTCGGTGACGTACTCGATCTCGTCGTAGTCGTAGAACACCACCTTGCCGTTGCGGGTCACCCCGAAGTTCTTCCACAGCATGTCGCCGGGGAAGATGTTGGCGGCCACCAGGTCCTTGATGGCGTTGCCGTATTCGGCCACCACGCTCTCCACCTGCTGGCGTGCCGCCTGCACGGTCGCCGCCTCGGGGTGCTCCAGCGCGTCGAACGCCTCCTGCAGGTAGATGTTCAGCGGAATCATGCGCCGCTCGATGTAGAGGTGCTTGATGATCACCTCCTCCACCCCGTCGCCGTTGCGGTCGGAGATTTCGAGCTGGCTCGGCGCGAACTTGCGGATCTCCTCGATCAGCTCGTCCTCGAAGCGGTCGCGGGCGAAGGCCACCTCGCTGTACTCCAGCGTGTCGGCCATGCGGCCCACCCGGTCATGCTGCTTGACCAGCAGGTACTTGCCCTTGATCTGCTCGCGGGTGGTGTCCTTCTGTGGCGGGTAGTAGTCCTTGATCACCTTGAACACGTAGGGGAAGGACGGCAGGTCGAACACCAGCATCACCATGCCCTTGATGCCGGGAGCGATGCGGAACTTGTCGCTGGAGTGGCGCAGGTGGTAGAGGACGTCGCGGTAGAACAGCGTCTTGCCCTGCTTGGCCAGGCCCAGCGCGTTGTAGATCTCGGCGCGGGGCTTGCGCGGCATCAGCGAGCGCAGGAACTGCACGTAGGCCGAGGGGATCTCCATGTCCACCATGAAGTAGGCACGGGCGAAGGAGAACAGCATCTGCAGTTCGTCCTCGCCGAACAGGCAGGTGTCGATCACCAGCCGGCCGTCCTCGTCGGCATGCAGGATGGGCAGCGCGAAGGGCACCTCGTTGAAGCCGTTGATGATCTTGCCGACCACGTAGGCGCCCTTGTTGCGGAAGAACAGCGACGAGAGCACCTGGATCTGGAAGTTGGCGCGCAGCTTCGAATGCGTCAGGCGGGCGGAGATGGCCTCCTCCACCAGCCGGATGTCGCGGTCCAGGTCCTGGAAGGGCCGCTGGAGCCGGAAGTTGGTGACGATGCGCTCGAGGGTCTGGCGCAGGCTGTCGCGGCTGGGGTAGTAGGCGCGGTAGGTGGGCGTGGCCGCGGGCTCGTCGTTCTCGATGTACTCGGTGCTCACCGCCGGCCGCACGAAGATGAAGTCGTTGTGGAAGTAGGTGCGGTGCAGGATCTTGGTGGTGACCGAGTTGAAGAAGGTCTCGGCCAGCTCCGGCTGGTGGTGGTCGATCAGCAGCCCGATGTAGTGGAGCTTGATCTGCTGCCACACCTCCATCGGCTGCTCGTGGGCGCGAAACTCTTTTTCCAGGCGGCGCACCGCCTCCATCACCCGCAGGTCGTAGAACTCGATGCGCTCGCGCTGCGCCCGCTGCTGCGCGTGCCAGTCGGCGGTCTCGAAGCGGTGCTTGGCCCGGGCCGACTCGGCGCGGAAGAGGCGGTAGTGGCGGTTGAAGCCGTCCATGAGCGCCTTGGCGATGTCATACGCCAGGGGCGAGTCGAGGCGCTGGGGGAACATGGCGGCGGCGTCCTGCTTCGGCTGCGTGGGCAGGGCCTCAGCCCCGCGGAATGCTGACCGCCTGGAGGGCGGCGCGGTAGGAGGGCTCCAGCGCGTCACGGCCGTCGACCGTCATGCGCAGGTCCTTGAGCAGGCCATCCCGCAGGCCATACACCCACCCGTGCAGGGTGAGGGCCTGGCCGCGGGCCCAGGCGTCCTGCACCACGGTGCTCTGCGCCACGTTGACCACCTGCTCGATGACGTTCAGCTCGCACAGCAGGTCGAGCCGGCTGGCATCGGGCGTGGCATCCAGCAGCGGGCGGTGCAGGGCCGCGACATCCTTGATGTGGCGCAGCCAGTTGTCGGCCAGGCCCACGCGGATGCCATGCAGGGCCGCCTGCACGCCGCCGCAGCCGTAGTGGCCCACCACCATCAGGTGTTCGACCTTGAGCATGTCCACCGCGTACTGGATGGTGGACAGGCAGTTCAGGTCGGTGGGCACCACCACGTTGGCCACGTTGCGGTGCACGAAAATCTCGCCCGGCTCCAGCCCGGTGATCTGGTTGGCGGGCACCCGCGAATCGCTGCAGCCGATCCACATGTAGCGCGGCGCCTGCTGCGCCAGCAGGCCAGTGAAGAAGCCGGGGCGCTCGCGCTCCATGTGCGCCGCCCACGTGCGGTTGTGGGCGAAAAGGTCTTCGAGTTCGCGGTTCATCGACGGCATCACATCGTCTCGGCGAACAGTTCCCGGCCGATCAGCATGCGGCGGATCTCGCTGGTGCCGGCGCCGATCTCGTACAGCTTGGCGTCGCGCCACAGGCGGCCCAGCGGGTATTCGTTGATGTAGCCGTTGCCGCCGAAGATCTGCACGCCCTCGCCGGCCATCCAGGTGGCCTTCTCGGCGCACCACAGGATGACGGAGGCGCAGTCCTTGCGTACCTGGCGCACGTGCTCGGCGCCGAGCATGTCCAGGTTCTTGCCGACCGTGTAGCAGAAGGCGCGGCCGGCCTGCAGCACGGTGTACATGTCGGCCACCTTGCCCTGGATCAACTGGAACTCGCCGATGCTCTGGCCGAACTGCTTGCGGTCGTGGATGTAGGGCACCACGTTGTCCATCACCGCCTGCATGATGCCGATGGGGCCGGCGGCCAGCACCGCGCGCTCGTAGTCCAGGCCGGACATCAGCACGCGGGCGCCGCCATTGAGCGCGCCCAGCACGTTCTCGGCGGGCACCTCCACGTCCTGGAACACCAGCTCGCCGGTGTGGCTGCCGCGCATGCCCAGCTTGTC
>JACCDH011153734.1_pt1 | contig 12024 bp, 8 predicted proteins | sample 7442481 | NCBI WGS metagenome assembly JACCDH01 (sample SAMN15323433, study PRJNA562643) | freshwater metagenome | isolation source: river surface water | place: USA:Blue River Watershed | collected 2017-08-15 | reverse complement strand
GAAAAGAGGCACAAAATAAAGGAGAGGCTTATAAAAAACAGAATAGTGATGGTTTAGCCGGTATCTCTAAAATTATTGGTCAAGTAGGATTAGGTATCATTATTGGTGTTACGCTCTATTTCAGTAATGCTGTTACGGTTGAAAGAGAAATTATTTCAAATAAAGCCATTGGTGCAAGTTTGCAAAAAGGAGAAAGTATAGCTAACGGAGCAGATGTGGTGATTAGAAATATAAATGGGGTTGATAGAAAATTTGTAAAAGTGAAAACGCCAATTACAACTATTCCATTTGTAAAAAACCATGAGTTCAACTATGTAAAATTAGTTAGTTGGATGGGTCCAGGAGCTGAAAAGTATACATGGGTTGTATATATACTTGTTGTCACTTTCATTATTACAGCTGTTTCAAATGGCGCCAATATTACAGATGGATTAGATGGGTTAGCTGCAGGGGTGAGTGCCATTATTGGCGCTGCATTAGGCATATTTGTTTATGTAAGTGGTAACTATGTGTTTGCTGATTATTTAAACGTAATGTATATTCCAAATTTGGGCGAGTTATCCATTTTTGTTGGTGCATTTGTAGGAGGATGTATTGGATTTTTATGGTATAATGCTTATCCAGCTCAAGTTTTTATGGGGGATACAGGAAGTCTTGCATTGGGAGGCATCATTGCATCCTTAGCTATTATAGTAAGAAAAGAGTTATTGATTCCAATTTTCTGTGGCGTATTCTTAGTTGAAAACGTTAGTGTGATTTTACAAGTAAGTTTTTTTAAATACACTAAGAAAAAGTATGGCGAAGGGCGTCGTATATTTTTAATGAGTCCTTTACATCATCATTATCAAAAGAAAGGATTTCATGAAAGTAAAATTGCAGTTCGCTTTTGGATCATTACGATACTACTTGTGGTGGCTTCCATCTTAACCCTCAAAACGCGATAAACCTTGGCAAAGAAATTAGTCATATTAGGTGCAGGTGAAAGCGGAATTGGAACTGCTTTATTAGCTAAACAAAAGGGGTATGATGTATTTGTATCTGATGCAAGTATCATAAAACCAATCTATCAAAAGGAATTAGTGTCTAATCAAATCGAATTTGAATCAGGCTCACATGATACAGCAAGAATTTTGATGGCTGATGAGGTTATGAAAAGTCCGGGTATACCTGATAAAAATGAACTAATCAAACAAATTCGTGCTAAAGGAATTCCTATCATAAGTGAAATTGAATTCGGCTTTAGATATAAGGGTAATGCAAAAATTGCTGCTATAACTGGAAGTAATGGAAAAACAACAACTACTTCTTTATTATTTTATATCTGTCAAGTTGCCGAGCAAGACGCTGCTATGGTTGGTAATATTGGATTTTCCTTTGCAAGACAAATTGCAGAAGACCCTAAATCATTATACATCATTGAAGTAAGTTCATTTCAATTGGATGATATCAAATTTTTCAAACCAGACATCGCCATATTATTAAATATAACCGAGGATCATTTAGATAGATATAATTATGAATTTGAAAGATATGTCAAGAGCAAATTTAGAATTATCGAGAACCAATCAGAATCAGATTGTTTCATTTATTGTATTGATGATGAAATTATCGTAAAACATTTAGCACTACTAACCTATAATACTAACCCACTACCATTTTCTATGAAACAAGAAGTAAAAAAAGGAGGCTACATCAAAAACGATCAAATGATGTTAAGAATCCAAGAAGAAAGAGTATCCATGAGCATTTATGATTTTGCTTTAAAAGGAAAACATAATGCCTATAATACCATGGCAGCTAGCATTGCAGCTTCCACTTTAGGCATTAGGAAAGAAAAAATTCGCGAAGCAGTAAGTAATTTCCACAATCTAGAACATAGAATGGAATTCGTTGCTACTGTTCGTGGAGTAGATTTTATCAATGACAGTAAGGCAACCAATGTTAATAGTACTTGGTATGCGCTTGAAAGTATGCAAAAGCCAACTGTATTGATTATTGGTGGAGTTGATAAAGGGAATGACTACTCTTTAATTGCAGAATTGGTTAAAGAAAAAGTGAAGGCCATTATTTGTATGGGAACAGACAATAAAAAAATTATTGAATTTTTTAAAGATGCTGTGCCAGTTATTTTGGAAGCAGATTCAGCAAAAAAAGCAGTAACAGAGTCATTTAAATTGGCCGCGAAAGGGGATGTGGTATTATTGAGCCCTGCTTGCGCAAGCTTTGATTTATTTAAAAATTATGAGGACAGAGGTCGTCAATTTAAAGATTCAGTAAAAGAATTATAATAATGCTTAATCAAGTGAACGATAAGTTATTTTCTCAAATGCCGACCATAAAAGGCGTAAGAGAACACTTAGACCAAAGAACGAATGGAGATAAATACATATGGGGGTTAGTCATTTTGTTGTCTCTTGTTTCAATTTTGGTTGTGTATAGTGCCACTGGATCATTGGCCTATAAATCACTAGGTGGTAATACAAGCAAATTTTTATTTAAACAATTAGGATTTACATTAGTTGGATTAGTACTCATTTTTGGTTTGCATCGTGTTAACTATACAATGTTTTCAAGAATAGCATCCATATTATATGCAATTTCTATTCCATTATTAGTGTATACTTTATTTTTTGGTGCGACGATTAATGACGGTAGTAGATGGATTAAGTTGCCTATTGTACATTTTACTTTTCAAACAAGTGATTTGGCTAAGCTTGCCTTGTTTATGTTTATATCAAGAACCCTAAGTAAAAAGCAGGAAGTGATTAAGGATTTCAAAAAGGGTTTTTTGCCTGTCATTATACCTGTTTTAATTACCTGTGCATTGATCATGCCTGCTAATCTTTCCAATGCATTGCTAACTGGGGCAACAGCACTTGTATTAATGTTTATTGGTCGAATTAGTTTAAAACATATTGGACTTACCATTGCAATTGCAATGATTCCAGTGTTAATATTAATCAGTATCGCAGTTGCAACACATAATAAAGAGAAGACGAATGTTGTAGAAGAGGAAAAGCCTGTTGTTGCTGAAAGATCAAAAATTTTTATACGCGTTGATACATGGGTGAGTCGTATTCAAGATTTTATGTACCCAAATGAAAAAGAGGCACCCTATCAAGTACAGCAAGCAAAAATTGCTATTGCAAATGGGGGTATGTTTTTTGGATTAGGCCCAGGAAATAGTCGTCAACGAAATTTTTTACCGCAAGCCTATAATGACTTTATATACTCAATTATTATAGAAGAATACGGTTTGATTGGGGGTATTTTCATAATGTTTATATATCTGGTTTTTTTATTTAGATGCATTAGAATCTTCCGAAGATGTCCTTATGCATTTGGAGCTTTTTTAGCATTGGGGTTAAGTTTCTCCTTAATTATACAAGCTATTGCCAATATGGCTGTTAACGTAAATCTTGTTCCAGTTACGGGTGTCACCCTGCCACTTGTGAGTATGGGAGGTAGTTCATTTATTTTTACCTGTTGTTCAATTGGATTGATTTTAAGTGTTGCCAGAAATGTGGAACAATTAGAAGGAAGAGCACCTGAAGAAACAGAAATTGAAATTCCTGAAACGGAAGTAGTATCCGATAACCATTCAATTGCAACAAATGCCTAAACAAATACGCATCATTATTGCTGGAGGTGGAACAGGAGGACATATTTTTCCTGCGATAGCTGTTGCACAAGCTATTCAACAATTACAACCTGATGCGGCTATTTTATTTGTAGGTGCAAAAGGTAAAATGGAAATGCAAAAAATTCCACAAGCCGGTTTTCAAATTGAAGGACTTACGATTGCTGGATTTAATCGTACCAATATGTTCAAAAATTTGACATTACCTTTCAAGCTAATTAAGAGTTTTTTTCAGGTTAGAAATATATTTAATCAATTCAAGCCCAATGCGGTTTTTGGCGTTGGAGGCTATTCAAGTTTTCCGGTTTTGAAATTTGCACAAAGTAAAAATATCCCAACTTTTATTCATGAAGCAAATGCATTTGCTGGAAAATCGAATCAATGGTTGGGTAATAATGCAACTATGATTTTCACGGGGACAAATGGTATGGAAAAGTTTTTCCCTTCACAAAAAATACAGGTAACCGGAAATCCTGTTAGACAAAATATTATTAAAGCAACTATATCAAAGGAAGCCTCCTTGTTGAAATTTGGTTTACTGCCAGGCAGACAAACTATTTTAATCATTGGAGGTAGTTTAGGGGCAGCTTCTATTAATAAAGCAATTATGGATAACCTTAAACAGTTTGCTGGAAATACGATGCAGTTAATTTGGCAAACTGGAACGCCCAATGCTAATGAATATGTGAAAGCGGCAAGTGCGTATTCAAATATCTATGTAAATTCTTTTATTGATGATATGAGTGCAGCGTATACTGCAGCTGATATTGTTGTGAGCCGATCAGGCGCAATGGCAGTAGCAGAAATTTGTGTTACAGGTAAGGCTTGTGTATTTGTTCCATACCCATTTGCTGCCGAAGATCATCAAACATACAATGCAATGCAGTTGGTGAAGGAAACAGCTGCATATATGGTGAAAGACAAGGATGTGAATGTTAAATTAATGCCCGCTTTAATGTCATTGGTTAATGATGCTTCAATGGTTTCGAATATGCAAACTAAAATTTCAAAATTTGCACGAATAGATGCTGACAAATTAATCGCCCAGGCAATTATAAATCAAATCGAAAATATAAAATCCTAACAAAAATAATTTCAATCCACAACTTAATACTTTCATGAATCCGTTAACTAACATAAAAAATATTTATTTCATTGGCATAGGGGGGATTGGCATGAGTGCACTTGCCAGATATTTTAATACACAAGGTGTTAAAGTTTCAGGGTATGATAAAACGCCAACTGATTTAACAGATGATTTAGAAAAAGAAGGTATTCAAATTCATTTTGAGGACGACATTAATCAAATTGATAAATTAGCCACGGTGGTAGTTTATACACCAGCCATACCTGCAACACATAGTGAGTTAAATTATTGTAAAGACAATGGATACAATGTTGTAAAAAGAAGTGATGTATTAAACTGGATAACTGAAAATGCTTTCACCATTGCCATTGCAGGTACGCATGGTAAAACAACTACGACTTCCATGACTGCTCATATATTGCGTCATACTGAATATGGTTGCAACGCTTTTTTGGGCGGGATAGCTAGTAATTATAATACTAACTTTTGGAGTCATGAAAAAAATGTGGTGGTGGTTGAGGCAGATGAATACGATCGAAGTTTTTTAAAGTTAGCACCTAATATTGCTGTAGTGACTGCAGTTGACCCCGATCATTTAGATATATATGGAACACCAGAGGAAGTTTTAAAAGCATTTGGACAATTCACAGATAAGATTAAAAGTGGAGGAACGTTGATACAAAAAATGGGAACTGAATTTACTATTGATGCAAGTCATAAATCAGTTTTTACTTATGGATATAATAAAGACAATGCTTCATATCATACGACTAATTTAAAAGTGGTGGATGGGTCTTATATTTTTGATATTGTTCATCCAAATGGAATTTTACATGATGTAGTTTTAAATATGGGTGGTTTACACAATGTTGAAAATGCGACTGCTGCAATAGCTATTGCATTAACATTAGGTATTGATGATGATAAAATCAAAGAGGCTATTACTTCCTTTAAAGGGGTAAAAAGACGATTTGAATACAAGGTTAAAACAGCCAATAAAGTGTTGATTGATGACTATGCACATCATCCTGAGGAATTAAATGCTTTAATAAGTGGCGTTAGAAGTTTGTATCCCAATGAAAAAATGGTATTAATATTCCAGCCACATTTATACAGTCGCACACAGGATCAAGCAAATGGATTTATGGAGGTTTTAGACAAGGCTGATGAAGTTATTTTATTACCCATTTATCCTGCAAGGGAATTACCTATTGAAGGAGTTACGAGTGAAATGTTGCTAAACGGAATGAAAATATCGAATAAAAAAGTATTGAGTAAGGAGCAGCTTATGGATTGGGCAAAACAAACAAATGATAAATTAATTGTTATGGCAGGAGCAGGTGATATAGATGTTTGCATCACAAATATTCAAAACATACTATCCTAGTAATGATGAAAAATTGGAAATTCATATTAATTAGGGTATTGTGGTTAATTGGCGCATTGTTGTTAATTACGCTGTTTGTTTTTGCATGGAAAGGCAAATCAAATAAAAAATGTAATGCTATTCAAATTGAATTAACTGGAAATTCGAATGGATTTTTATTTATGGACGAAAAAGAAATTTTAAAATTCATAAATGAAAAAGGTGTCAAAGTGGGCATGTCAATTAGTGACGTAAACCTTATTCAACTTGAAAAAGAGTTAAATGAAATTAAATGGGTTGAAAATACAAATATCTATTTTGATAACCTTCAGCAATTGCAGGTTAAAATTGAACAAAGATTGCCAGTAGCTAGGTTATTTACAGTTTCTGGTAATTCATTTTATATCGACAAAGAAGCAACCCGCTTACCTTTAAGACAACTTTCTGTGATAAGGTTGCCTATTTTTACTGGATTCCCAAGTGATCAAGAAAAGTTATCAAAACCGGATAGCATTTTATTAAACGACATTTTACATTTCGCATTAATTGTAAAGCAAGACAGTTTTTTTCTCTCGCAAATTGCACAAATTAATATAGCACCAAATGGAGATTTTGAAATGATTCCAGCATTGGGTGACCATACTGTTTTATTTGGAAGTATTGAAAATGTTGAAAACAAATTAAACAGACTATACACTTTCTATAAAAAAGTTTGGCCATCTTCAGGAATCAATGCCTATCAAGTTTTAGACCTCCGATTTGACCATCAGTTAGTTGCGCTAAAAAAAGGGTTAATGCCAATCGAGTATTCGGCTGGAGCATTACCTGATTTAAAGCCATTAAATTTTTCGGACTCAGTAATGAATACTGAACCAGTTCAAAGTAGGGAACTAATGTTAAAAAATGAACCGAATAGTATAACCGATAGTGTTGTGAAAACACCTATCAAGAAAAACGAGCCAACTACAAAAACAACAAGTTTGTCAACAATAAATAAGTCCAAAGTAGTTACTGCTAATGTTCCAAAAGCTACTGTAAATAGTAGTCCAAAGACAAGCAAAAACGATAAGTCCAAAACAGTAAAAAATGATAAACCAAGCGTCGTTAAAAATGCCAATAAATTAAACAATAAATCAAATAATAAAACGTTAAAACAAGAGAAGAAGTCTGCAAAAGCAGAAATGCCCAAAAAGACGCCTTCCAACAACAACTAAACAACTAAAAAACTATAAAAAATGAGCCAAAACGAATCCCCAATTATTGTAGGTTTAGACATTGGTACTACAAAAATCGCAGCCATTGCAGGTCGTAAAAATGAATACGGTAAACTTGAAATTTTAGGATTTGGACGTGCCAATAGCAATGGTGTACAACACGGACAAGTGCTTAATATTGACCAAACCATTAAAGCAATACAACAAGCGTTGGAAAATTGCCAAAAAAGCAATCCAAGTCTTGAAATTAATGAAGTATATGTAGGTATCGCTGGCCACCATATCAAAAGCTTGCAAACTAGAGGAGATATGGTAAGACAAGACGCCGAAAATGAAATTCAGGCTTGGGAAATTGAGCAGTTAATTAATAATCAAAAGAAAACTTTTATACCTGCAGGGGATCAAATTATCGACGTGATTCCTCAAGAGTTTTACGTAGATAATAATGCTAATGTTAAAGAGCCAGTGGGTGTAAACGGAGTTAAAGTGGGTGCTAATTTTTTAATATTGACAGGTGATAGGAATGCCATTAGAAATATTAATCGCTCAGTAGAAAGAAGTGGTTTGAAAACAAAGGATTTGGTTTTACAACCATTGGCTTCGGCTAGTGCTGTAATGAGTGATATAGATTTAGAAGCGGGTGTTGCCATTTTGGATATTGGTGGTGGTACAAGTGACCTTGCGGTATTTTATGATGGCATTTTAAAGCATACAGCTGTTATCCCATTTGGGGGTGAAAATATTACCCATGATATACGTTTAGGATTGGGCGTTTTAAAAAGCCAAGCAGAAGCTATGAAGGTTCAATTTGGTAGTGCTTTATCAAATGAAGCTAATGCCAATGCATACATTACGATACCTGGTTTAAAAGGTATGCCAGCAAAAGAAATAAGTGTTAAAAGTTTGGCTGGAATTATTCAAGCTAGAATGAGTGAAATATTGGATTTTGTCACTTACCATTTAAAGCAAGTAGGATTAGACAGCCGTTTGTTAAATGGAGGAATTATTTTAACTGGTGGAGGTTCGCAGTTAAAGCATTTAATTCAATTAACTGAATATACAACAGGATTGAATGCAAGAGTAGGTTTACCAAATGAACACTTGGCACCCAATCATATTGACGAGTTAAAAAAGCCAATGTATTCAACATGTATTGGTTTGATTTTAAAGGGTTACAACGATTATGAACAACATCATAAAGTATTTGAAAATAATTTCAAGAAGATAGAAGTACCAAAGGAATTGACAATTGATGCCGCGGATATTAATTCAGATACACATGAGGTGTCTGTAGTTGGCGAGGATCAAAAAACAGTAATTGAGCCTGGCGTTATAGAAGGAAGAAAATTAAAATTCTGGGATCGTTTTAAATCTGATTTGATCGAAATTTTCAGTGAGGATGATGACAAATTATTGAAATAAAATTACCCACAATATGTTATAAACTAACTGTTTATAAAAAAAGCAAATAGATTAATTTCGATATACTAACTACTAACTAACCCATTTAAATAACAAAAGAATGATTCAATTTGACTTACCCAAGCAAAAATCATCCATCATCAAAGTCTTAGGCGTTGGCGGTGGTGGTAGTAATGCTGTTAATTTCATGTTTCATCAGGATATTGAAGGTGTAGATTTTATCATATGTAATACAGATTCTAAAGCAATTGAACAAAGTCCTGTTCCAAATAAAATTCAGTTAGGCCCACATTTGACGCAGGGTTTAGGAGCTGGAGCTGACCCTTCAGTTGGAAAGTTAGCGACAGAAGAATCTTTAGAAGAGATCAAAAAAATACTTGAAGTAAATACTAAAATGGCCTTTATCACTGTCGGAATGGGCGGAGGTACAGGAACTGGTGGCGCGCCAATCATTGCAAAAATTTGTAAGGATTTAGGCATTTTAACTGTTGGAATTGTAACTACTCCTTTTGGTTTTGAAGGCCCACGTCGTCAAAAGCAAGCGCAAGAAGGAATCAATCAACTAAAGCCTTTAGTGGATACTTTATTAGTGATTTCAAATGACAAATTACGTGTTCAGTATGGTAATTTGAAAATGAAAGAAGCATTTACCAAAGCTGATAATGTATTAGCTACTGCAGCAAAATGTATCACTGATGTAATAAATAGCCGAGGTCATATTATTGTTGACTTTGCTGACGTTTGTACTGTCATGAAAAATGGCGGAGTAGCTATTTTGGGTAAAGCTGAAGTGGAGGGAGAAAATAGAGCGCAACGAGCGATTGAAGAAGCGTTAAATTCTCCATTATTGAATGACAATGATATTAAAGGAGCAAAATGGATTTTATTAAATATCAATAGTGCTGAAGGGGATTTTGAATGTAGCATGGATGAATTAGAAACGATTAGCACTATTTTACGTGAACGTACTGGCGAAAATAGTGATGTGATAATGGGAAGTGGTTATGATGATACATTAGGAGAGAAAATTGGAATCACGTTAATAGCTACTGGATTTGAAGGAAAAGATCCATTTAAAAAAGATGAAGAAAAGAAAGCAGAAGCGCCGGTAGAAGATAAAATTGTAATGACGTTATCTTCTGAAACAGAAGCGATCACTACACCTGCTGATAATTCATCTGCACCAGAAATGGTAGATACGCTACAGTCAAATACGGAAGTATTGGACACTATCGAAGAGCCAACAATTGAAATGCTGAAGGAAGAAATTCAAGAAGAAATTGTTGAGAATGAGGTAATAAATGAATCTATTGAATTAGATTTAATGCCAACAATCCATTATGAAGATACTTCATTAGTGACTAATGTTTTTGTTTCAATTCCGGATGAGAGCGATGAAATTGAATTGGAGGAAAGTATCGATCAGACTGAATTTGATGGTATTGAAGAAAATACAGACGAAGTTTTTGAATTAAATATGGAAGTAGCAGAAGTGGAGGATTTTACATCTGCATTTGTATTAAGTAAACCAACAAATATTTATGCCGAGGTTCAAAGTACACCTGCGGCTGAGGTGGTTGAAGAAAGCATAGAAGAAGAAATTTTTTCACCCGTTCAAGAAGCATCGCCAATTGAAGCAGCAGATCCCGTTGAACATATTGAAACTTCATTCCGCGTTGCCGTTGAGGAAGAGCCTAGTATGCAATTAGTAATGCGTGAGGAAGAATATGCACCTGCTAATATTGAAACAAGAAGCGCACAACAATATGATATGCCTTTAGATGATTCTGAAGAACAAAGAAGAAAGGTTCGTGAGCGTATTCAAAAGTTAAGAAATTTGTCATTCAACATTGGTAACGGTAATGATCCTAGTGCAGAATTTGATGAAGTACCTGCATATGTTAGAAGAAATATGGATTTGTTTGGTAACACTTTGGCTTCAGTTGAAAACTTTTATAGTAAATATACTGTTGACCAGGATGACAAGAATCAAACACAAATATCAAGCTTGAATTCCTTTTTAGAAGGTAAAAAGCCAGATTAAAAATAGTTCTTGGTTCATTTGATTTAGTTGTAACCCCCGCCCAAAAGGCGGGGGTTTTTTATTTTATATTTAAGTTATATAACATCTTACTTTCAAAACTTAAGATGTTATATAACTGTCTTCCCCGCCTTCAGGCGGGGGTTTTTATTTAACATGAACTCGCCTTATCTTTGCTTCATGCAAACAGTTTTAATTACCGGAGGAACAGGAATGGTAGGGCAAGCCTTAACGAGCTATTTATTTGCAAGAGGATATCAAGTAATTGTATTATCCAGGTCGGCGAAAAAATCTAGCCAACAACACTTGTCTTATGCAATGTGGGATATTGATAAGCAATTCATTGATACAAGTGCTATCAATGTTGCGGATATTATTGTGCATTTAGCAGGAGAAAGTGTCGCGAGTAAAAGATGGACAGCTAAAAGAAAACAAGAAATAATTGATAGTAGGGTAAAGTCTGGAGCTTTATTAGTTAAAGCATTAAAAGAGAATAAGCATAAAGTAAAAACTGTAATTGCTGCATCTGCTATTGGTTGGTATGGTCCAGATACTGAAAATTCATTACAAAACGGATTTAATGAATCGGATCCATTTGATAATTCCTATTTAGGTAGTACTTGTAAGCAATGGGAGGGAAGTGTACAAGGCATAAACGAATTAGGCATTAGATTAGTTACCTTAAGAATTGGAATCGTATTTAATAAAAAGGGTGGTGCATTAGCTGAATTTATTAAGCCTGCAAAATTTGGTATGGCAACAATTTTAGGAACAGGTAAGCAAATAGTGAGCTGGATTCATCAGGATGACTTATGTAAGATGATTGTTTTTGCTGCTGAAAACGAAACTGTAAAAGGAGTATACAATGCTGTTGCACCTAATCCTATAAACAATAAGGATTTAGTAAATGCCATTGCATCAACAATGCATAAGTTTCATATCACCCTGAATGTGCCTGTTTTTGTTTTAAAAATAATGCTAGGGGAAATGAGCATTGAAGTTTTGAAAAGTGCAAACGTTTCTAGTAAAAAAATTCAGCTTGCAGGTTTTCACTTTGATTATCCTACAGTTGATATTGCTTTAAGACAACTTTTATAAAGTGCTTACAAAAAAATGAGTCCAATTGGACTCATTTTTTTTGCTATTTATTTTTTGAATTAGTTTCTGATGGGCTTACCAGAAGTCATTACTGATTGAATTCTTTCCAATGTTTTCTTTTGACCACATAAACTTAAGAAGGCTTCTCTTTCAAGG
>JACCDH010721688.1_pt1 | contig 12029 bp, 18 predicted proteins | sample 7442481 | NCBI WGS metagenome assembly JACCDH01 (sample SAMN15323433, study PRJNA562643) | freshwater metagenome | isolation source: river surface water | place: USA:Blue River Watershed | collected 2017-08-15 | reverse complement strand
CAGGTCCGCGGTTCGAATCCGTGAAGCGCCACCAAAAATCTCAATGAAATCAAGGGCTTGGAGCAATCCAAGCCCTTTTTTCTTTTCTGAAAGTATAGAAGTCACTACTTCTATACTTTTTTCGGTCTTTGGGCGCTTGTTGGGTCGCAATCCACCGGTCAGCCCAATGCTCGATAAACACTCGCTTTGCTCACTCGGTAGTGCCCCATCAAGTCAATTATCTTGATGCCCTCCGAGCGTTTTTGACGCAACTCCAGCACCTGTTCCTGACTCAGAACGGCTTTGCGCCCGAACTGAACACCTCTGCGCTTCGCAAGTGCAATCCCGTCAGCTTGTCGCTCTTTTCGCAAATCGTTTTCAAAGGCAGCAATAGCACCCAGCATCGTGACTAACAACATTCCAGCTGGCGTAGATGTGTCAATCTGCTGGTCAATGACATGTAGCTTGACTTGCTTCTGATCCAGCCTGCTCAAGATGTTCAGTAGGTCACGGGTTGAGCGTGCAAGACGATCCAGCTTCGTGATGCATAGGAAGTCACCATCACGCACATAGTCAAGACATAGAGCTAACTGGTCTCTGCTTTCAGTGGTCCTGGCTGACTGCTTCTCTTGAAAGATGCGGTCACAGTCGCTGAGCTTCTCAAGCTGAACATCCAGCGATTGACCGTAACTTGAAACCCTTGCATACCCAATCTTTGCCATCGTGCTCTCCGTGTATCAAAACCTTCTTGGCTTTAGGAGGCGTGGATTGGAGACATGTAGTGAGACATTTGGCAACCAGTCAAAACGGCTCTTTCGGCACCGTCTCAAAAAGTAAAAAATTCGTACCCATGTCAAGAAGATAAATGAGGCATCAATAAATAAAAATTTGAATACTTAAGTTTTTGTAAGTATGAGTTGCACTGGTGACTAGTGGGGCTTGAATTTATTTCTCAATGGGTTTGAAAAATGAGAACGGGTTCAGCTTGAGCTTGTACATGCCCGTAAGCTAAATATGAAAATCATTAAATTCTTCATTGCATATATGTTTATTGCATTGTCCTTGGGGGCATTTGCTCAATCAGGTTCTGAAGAGATTGCCTCAAAGAGAGCAATATATGAAGAAACTTTAGAAAAGATAAGAGAGCTAGAAGAGAAAGCTCAATACAATGGAGATGATCCTATTATCAGAGAGCGCTTAAATATACCCCCTAAATTGCCTGAATTTGAAGAATGGATTTTACAAGCGCAGAGGAAAAAAGAGCAGCAAGAAAAGCAAAATCTAGAAGCGCAACCAACTAGCAGTATTGAATCGCAGGTGGTCACTTCAGGCACAGCCAAGCAATCTGTTGCAGTTACTTCATTTAATTGGAGCAGAAAAGAAACCAACGTCATTCTCGCTTCATTTTTCTCACTTTTGTTTATGAACTTCCTGATTTACAACTTTATAAAGACTGGAAGGTCATTGTTTGTTGCTACACCATTTGACCTTGGCACGAGAGGTCAGAAAAATGATTACGAGAAGTCAGTTAAATGGAAAAAATATTTGAGAGAGTTATTTTTACTTTTTATGATGCTACTTGTTATCCCGTTCGCACTTGAAGAAGGGAAAAACAATGTTGATGAAAGTGTTAGAGATGCAATATTTTTTGGTTTGAAGTTATACGCAGCATGTCATATCGGCTATGTAATTATTCGTGGTATTTGGGGTTCATCTTCACGCTGCCCTAAATGTGGAACCTCATTTGCCTTTAGTCAAACAGCCAGCTGGGAAGAAGCACGTCTAACATATCAAAAACCACTGAGTAATAAGAGCGTAACAATGGAAAAAGGTGTGAGACATATTGATTTTAGATGTTCAGCCTGCGGTCACGAAGCACAAAAACAATCACAGTATGAAAAACAGATAACCTATTAATGGCAGGTTAGAAATAGACAATGTGAAAGTTAATATGGCGGCTGTGACGTTTCACGTAATATTGCAACTAGCGTCAAATTAGCCTGTTTAAACTTCTTACATTGTTGCTCCACCTCTCGCAGAAAACTGGCAGAAGCAGTTGACATTGTTGTTCGGTAAAGGCTCAGCTCTTTTTGCATGACTATGGGCTTGTCTTTAGCATATTGCTTTGCAAGATCGTTCAGTTCTTTGCTCATATCTCACATACCTTTTCAAGTGTTACATCCGCACCAGAACGCTCAAGCTCTGCAATGAACTTCTGAAGTGCTATACGAGAGATGGTTGTTTTATTGATGCGGGTTCGTGCGGCAATACTGTCTAGCTGGTCTGCAATATCTGCTGGCAGACGCAACGGAAACTGTCGGTAGGGCGTTGAGGTGAAATTTAGTTGTGATGCTGTCATTGGTAAATATTCCTTTTCGGGGGTTGTATTTAAGAGTTAGTGGACACATAGGTCCAGCGAAGTGCATAGCGATAAATTGATAATTATTTTCTTATAGGTGAGATATTTATATATCAAAGAATCTGTTCATAGCGAGTGAGCCCAAACTGGACTACTCGCCACATAGAGTCAATTAGCTTCGATTCGGTTTGTAAATATCAAATCGTCTAATTTGAAGGCTGTAAGCGTCCTCGATTAGATTCCTTACATCTATATCATCGATACATATTTCTCGATTTGTTGAATCACCTTCATATTCCATAAAATTTTCAGGAATAACAGAAAAGTTGTAAAATCTCATAGTCTGATCCTCTAAATAAGACTGCATTAATTCTTTTACTTCTGAATTTTTTCGATAAGGGTGATAAATGGTTTTGTTGACTTGTCTGTCAAGATAGAATACCAAAAAATATGGTTTATGTATCCCAATACGTTGCGAGATATCTTCAGCAGTTGGGGTATCAATTTGACTTAATTGTAAATTCATAAATTCCTCCATTAAATAAACTACAGGGGGTTGAAATGGTTTATATCTTGTAGTATTAATATATATATGTATCTTTTTATGAATAATTTTCATTTTCTTGAAAGTATGCCGAAAATTCAACTGATGTATACCATTTGAATTTCTCAAAAAAAGACCCACGCTAGGTGGGTCTGCTTCACTGGGAAGGGTAAGGATCACTTCTGCATTGCTGGAGCTTTGGCTAGAGCATCAGGGACTGCTTTCTTGCTCTCTCCTGTTTCTTTCTTTGCTCGTGGCTTGCGTGAGCTGTAGGACATGGCAATCATGTCAACAGTCAAGTTGTTTTCACGCATGATCTGATGTATCTTCGACAAAGGTTCAGCGTGTTGCTTCAGCGTCTGTTGGAGAGCATCTTTCTGTAGTTGCTTGATGAGCTTCTGGATGTTGACAATAGCTGAAGAAGAGTCTGACATGTTTGCACCTCATGGGGTTGTTGATGAGGTGTCGGATGGTAGGGATGTGGAGGGGGATGGCAAGTGGTGACTTGTAAATACTCTAGCACCATTCATTTCTTTACTTTTAATTAACCGAGGTGCAACTAAAAATTTGTAGGTTTTATGATTTTAGTATAACCTGGCGAAGTTTTAGTGCTTAACTTTCCTAACGAGAAGAGTGTCTTATGAGCAACAAAGAATTGATTACGGATTATTTAATTTCAATTATTCGCACAGTACAAAGCGATATCAATGAAGCGCTAGATGCATATCAACTGGATCCAAAATGCGGGGCTTATTCAATAGAGTCAATTATTATTCCAGCGATAGAAGCCATTAATTTTTTAGACAATGTAGATGACGATGACGATGAATTTTTGAATCAATTTAAGTGGTGGTCAAGCCAGATTCTTGAAAAATATGATGAAGATGATGAGGTTTATGGCTGGTATAGGGGAACGATAAAAGATGCGATTGATGAAATAAGTTTGTGAAATTAAAAGATGGTTAATGTAAGTTAACAGATGGGTACCTCACAACTTTTACGCTAGTTCCCATTTCTAGCGTTTCTTCTGTCTTGAGTTCTTCGGGCGAAATATTCATTATCCTTGACTCTCTTTGCATCTTCCTCCAAAACGCCCTTTCCTACCAAGTTGAAAAGCGAAAGTATAAAAATCAAAATAAACTCCCCCAGCTTGTAAATTAAATAAAATGGCACCATGGTTAACAAAATAAACTGACATAGTAATGCGATTCCTAAATTAGTTTTTTTGGCAGTATATGCTAAATTAATAATGACAATAAGCGTAATTATTAGTAATGCAGATATTATATTTCCTTTTTCGGAGCCATTCATTTTATTTAAAAACAAACCCAAAATTAATATAAATGGGCATGCAGATAATATTAAAACTTGAACTTTCCCGATTGGTTTGAAATCAAATCTAATTTCGCAGTATGCATTTAATTTTTTGATCGCATGATAGCCAATCAAAATGGGAATAGCGATACTGCACAATATTAAAAATAGTTTTAATAGTTCCATGTTGATGGCTTAACTTAAAAGTTAGTAATTTTAAACTGGCTTTAAATTAATGCACTTTCAAACATACCAGCTGATTTGAGTTCTGCGACCCAAGTAGGTGACTTGCCACGACCAGTCCATGTCTGCTGAGGATTCGCAGGGTTGCGATACTTCGGTGCAACTGTCTTCCCTGCATTGGCTGACTTCTTGGCAGCCGTTTTCTTCTTTGCAGGTGCTTTGCCGGACTTCAGTGCACCAGCAACATCATCAGCGGTCAAGCCCGCATCTTTGGCTATCTTCACGATTGCCGAAAGTGCTTTCGCCTGCTTTGCTTTGGTCTTATCTGCCTCTTTCTTCTCAAGCATTGCAAGTTGCTTTTGAAGTTTGGCGATCTGGGAGGTAGCGTTAGAAGTGCGTGCCATTGATTGTTCTCCAGTTGGTCAATAAATAATTGTATGCGTGGATGGTTCAAACATGCATCTGAATTAACGGAATAGGATCATCTTTGCGACATAGCCAACTGCAAACAAGATCACAAGCAAGACGATAGCCATCACGGCGTAAATCACAAACGGTGAAATTGGAATTCCAGCAGAAGGAGATTTCTCTCTGAAGTCACGCATCTCGTAGGTCTCACGACCAGATGACTGAATGGTCGTGTGCAATTTGAACCTTGCTTCATGCTGAAACGGCAGATCGCTCTCTTGCTTGGCGATCACAACCTCAACAATCGGTTGGATATCGCCTTCGCCTGTGTACACAAGGTCTACCACTTTGGCGCAATAGGCGTGATAACCCTGTTCAGTCATCTGGGAGAGTAAGTCCTCATTCTCCTCGGCTGGAACATACCCCAGTAGTTCTCCAGATCCATTGATGAGCCTTACCGCTAAAGAGTCGTACTCGTTATCTGGATCTGGAACAACCCAAACAGGATCACCTACGTGTGCCTCGGAGCAGGCGTCCTGATGAGCAAAGTGACCACGGACCTCATATCGGTGGGTGTAAGTCTTGTTCTTAGCCATTTATGTAGCAAGCGTAACCGAATTCAACTTTAGCAGTGATATCACACAATAGCAATTGCTGAGATGACCTAGTTTAGATACATGCAAAGAATATTCGTTTGCGTGGAGATAGGAACCTTGCTTAGATTTACAGTTTGTGTGGTAAATTTTCCTGACTTACTTCGAAATTAGAGGTACCCACATGAAGGATCAGGATCTTAAGAAAGCACTTGAGTCAGTCGTTAGCGATGCGATTACATTGAGTGTGGCTCCATCATTGCGACTAATTGTAAGAAACATGGGGATGTCCCATGCATCCAAAATTTACAAAGCTGGTTGGTATGTATTTGTACAAAACTTTAAAAATTTAAGGGAAATTAAATCCTCTAAGAACGACCAGTATGTACGTTTTAATTTCAGGATTGTTTCGTATCGAGAGACTTCTAAAATAACATTCCAAGCCTTAATTTGGCATCCATCAATGGGGAATCAAGATAACTCCAAATTAGTATTTGAAATGGACCGATCCTCTGGAGTACAAAACTTCAGGCAATTAATTACATCGGTAGTCAATCTTACTAGCGTTCCAGTTAGATAATTAAAATCATCGTCACTTCGTTCCGATGATGCTCGCTTCGCTCACGGTTTAGCTTAAGAATCCGAATCTAAGATAGTCATCAGGGTATTTCCAAAGCAACTTGGACGCATAGTAGATCCGATCGGCATCACATTGTTTCAGATTGCTCGTCATCATCTTGCGAGAGTAATTGAGCATGGAGTTATCACCTACCATGCTCAAGAATCGCTCTTTGGTTCCATTTCTAGAAGCAACAATTGAGTGATGATGAAGACGGACAGGAGATGCGTATACTGGTTGTCCAGCGAATGAATCGCTAACAGGTATAGGATCAATCTTATGGTCATCCAGAAACGTTAGGACAATCGGTTGGAGTAACTTTTTGGATTTGGTCCAATTTCTGGTTTGAAATAGGTCTGGCAGTAAACTCTTAAGATAAAAATTTATGAAGAATTGGTTTATTATCTTAGGGGAATAGGTAATGTTCTGGTACGGTAGGTAAGTTGTGGTTAAATGAAATAAGGTAAATTCATTTGGATCCAAATTCATTAGATAGTCGTGGTAAGCATCTTGGATGATTCTGGTCTTGCTTTTAGACTTGTCTGGACTTAGTAGGTATGTGTTACGACTGGTATTCATAATAACTTTCTGGTAAAGGACCACAGATACACATCTTGATATGAAAACTCAAGAAAATATGCACCTGTAGTGAATTGCAACTTACAAGATATATCTATTTATATGAAATGATTTTCAATTGTTTAAATAATGAAAAATATAATAGATGATTGATTTGTTCAAAATTTGAACATGTTAGAGCAGCTCAAATTCAATTTTGGATGCAATTGTTCTGTAATCGGGAAAATTGATTTCAATAATTCTTTTAACTCGGCTCTCGTCAATATTTGGATTGATTTTTTTGACTTCTGAAATAGTACGAGCTTTGTATTTTTCAAGTTCAGTTTCAATTTGCATTGGTGTCATGTCAAAATTCACAACTAGCAATCTAGAAAGCAGTGCAGGGTGCATCTTTTCTATTGAGTTTGCAGTGAAAATGAAGCGGCATAGACTGGAAGTTTCTTCAATAACACCACGCAGACTTGCTTGAGAATTTTTTGACAAGTAGTCTGCTTCATCGACAAAGCAAATTTTAGGTGCGTCAAATAAAGACATACATCTTGCAAATCCCATTATCCTGGTGCGAACAATATCAATGCTTGTATCAAGTGAACCATTTATGGTAAGAGTCTCAAACTTGGATCTATCGGTAAGTATTTTTGCAGCAGATGTTTTTCCACACCCAGGCTTACCATAAAATAGCATATTCATAATATTTTTTTGATTATACATTTTTTGTAATTTTTTCTTGATTAATTCATCAAGAACTAAATCTTCAAATGTCTTTGGTCTCAGTTTTTCTGATAATAGTATCTCCATTTTTCATTTCCTTATGCTGCAATTTTTAATAAAGTTGATATGTTTTCGGCGGTTTCTAGCATTGCTTCCATTTCTTTCGTGAGATGTAAATCATGGCTTACATTTCTCATCAAATTAATTATTTTTTCATATATCTCCTTTAGTTTCTTTGGATCGGTTTTGTTGTCAAATGACAGAGTAATTTGAATTTTTTTTGTTGTTTTTTTATAAGCTGTTTCTCCTAAAATTTCAGTTATTTCTCTTGCAGTGATGGAGGAACAAAGGCGCATGCTTTTTTCAAGTTTTTCGAAATCGCTAGTTGAAAGACTGCTGATTTTGTAAAGTGTTGTCCAAATAGGCGGCAGTTTATTTACTATTGGCTTCAAGCGTATATACGATTGTCCAATGCGTAACCATTTACGTACTGAAGCAGATTTGTTGTCATATCTCGTCAATGTCAAAAAATCACTAAAGTCACTTTTGTCTAGTGAACTCTTGGCTTCTACCATTACGGCTGCGGCAGTAAGAATGCTCAATGCAGAATCTGTAGAAAGTGAGTTAAATTTTTCAGCTAATGTTTTCTTTATCATTTAGATTCTTTTCAGTGTCCGTTCAATCGATGAATAAATGCAGCTTGATTTAAAGCCGGTCATTTTTCTGATTTCAATTAGGTCTTGCAGGCTCAACTCTTCTTTCTTGCTTATTAGTTTTCTGTGAAAATGATTCATATTTTTCTCCATAAGATTTTGAAATACGTGATGTCTTTCCGTCACCACATTTGTATTGTTTCACTCAGGAAAACTTGGGTAAATTGGCGAATTTTGTTAAATTAAATCTATCCAAAAATATTTGTGTTCCTGCTATGAACATTCCACTCAAAAAGAAGATCCAACACTGGTTCAACTTCCTCAAACTTGCACACGCATCTATCGACCCATTAGTGATACAGAATTTGAAAGAGAGTAGGTCGCTCTATGAAGCATGGGGCAACTACCAGGACCAGTCGTTCACGACCTGGTGGAAAGATCACAGACAGTTATTTCGGACAGTTTCATCTTTACGTAGGATGACTGCACAAGATGCAGTTGACGATACGGCGTTGTTCTTGGTGATTCCGTTCACATATGCACCAACGTCAGTTGCGAAGATTGTTCAACGTATGTATGCGGAAGAACAGGTTGCACGAAACGCCAACAAGTCCAAGGTCAAGAAGGTGTATGGTGGTTCGTATGGTCTATCAACAGACGAATTTCAAGTTTCACAGTTCGCCTACTACTTCCGATACGCTAAAGAGGTCTACTTGCCGGTGATGAACAGTGGGGACAAGGTCAGAACAAAGAACTTTATTGAACTTGCACAAAAGTCGTTTGCGAAGCAACGAAAGGTTACCTCTTACAAAGATGCAAAACGCAATGTACCGTTCAAGGACAGTAGTGATGAGTATGCGAATCTGTCAAAGCGTGCAAGAGACTTCAACAAGATCGTTCGCAACCTACTGGTCAATGTTTCCAAAGGTGTTTTTCCTGGTGACTACTTAACTGCGAGTGTTAAGAATCAAAGTGTGCAGAGAGCTATTCAGCGTCAAAGAATTGGCAAAGCTAGAGGTGTAAATCAAAATAAATATTTAGAAAAAATTAAACGAAATGAATTGTACGATCCATTTCGGACGCTTGTAAAATAAAAAATCTTGCTTCGTGTTGTGAATATGTAGCAATATTATCAATGAGCACGCAAGGATGCGTCCAGTATCGTTGTTGTTTTTTATTAATAATCAGAATTTTTTCTCATTAAATGATTGGCAACTTCCGTTTGTATTATGAGGGGCGCTTTCCTTCTCTTGATTAGAATTTGGAAAATAATTAACAAGTTTTGATTTGTATTTTCCCGTATACCTATTTATGTTCATAGTCCAAATTTGATATCTACCATCTTTGAAATAAATATCATTGTCTTTCCATTGTAAAATGACTTCCGATTCATTTATTTTATATTTTGCATATTCCAAATTATCTATAAAAACGTTTTCTATTTTAATAACGTCTTGAGAAATATCAATCTGCGTTGTATCCTGAAGTTGCCCATCACTTTTACACAACAGATGTATTTCTGCTATTTCTTTTTTCTCTGCTTTTTGATTGCATCCGCATATTAATAAAATTAGAAAAATAAAAATAATTTTCATAGTCAGTCCTAATAAAAACCCTTGCCCACAATCACATGACGAACACCACCTCGTGGGTTCTCAACATCACCCTTGCGTCTTGGAATCAGATGCACATGGCAATGAAAGATAGTTTGCCCAGCAACTTCACCACAGTTCATTCCGATGTTGAACCCTTCAATCGTTGGATCTTCAGCTTCTAGAAATTTCTTCTGCTTAGTCATCAAAGCATTAATTGCATGAACTTCTGGTTGGTCAAGACCGAAGTAGTCAACTGAATGTCTCTTCGGAATGATGAGTGTGTGACCTGGCGTAACTGGAAATCCATCACGAATGACATATGCAAGTTCATTCTCAGCAATGATGCGTTTGTGGTCATTGAGTTGAATGTCACAGAATAAGCATTCGTTACTCATTATGACTCCCCGAAATTTCAGCAATGAATTGTGTTGGTCTTAGTTCAAGACTGTTTGTCAAATCGCCAGTGAGTACGTAAACTTTTGCTGTCCGGGTGTTGCTATCTAATTCATAAAGACGATAAAGATAAAAGTTCTTAGCGTTTTTTCTACTGAACTCAACCTCATTCGGACTAATGAAAAATGCTGCGGATGCAGTGCCTTTCGTGCTCTTGACCTCAATGAACTTTACTTGCCCGTCAATCGTGAACGATTTAATATCATGTCCTGCCCCATCGCCTTCAACAACAGAAACGTGAACAACCTTATCTGCGAGGTCATCTCTACCCGCTTTACGAAGTGCATTGACTTCTTGTTGTAGTACCAGTTCTTCACCTAGTAAACCCAGAGCACTGTTACTTTCTTGCCGCAATACATAGTTCGGACTTTTTCGAGTTTGGAATTCAACGGTTGAAGTCCCGGTTCTTCTCTTTCTTGCTGATGGTACTGTAACGAATTCAATCGTATTTTGTCGGGACTTCTCTTCGCTTGCAAACAAAGGTGATGCATCATCTACAGGCAAGACCCCAACAATTTGCAAAAACTCCTTCGGTGCTTCCCAATCCATTAGCTGCCATTGAAAATGAACAGGCTTCTCACGTTGCGTGTCGTGCGTCAGATAGCCGAGAGTTCCAAAGTACCCGTATTCATCTCCTGATTTTCCTCTTAGAAATAAGTGAATGTTGTTTATTCTTTCGTCATGGTTAATTAATGCTCGAATGATTTCGCTCTCAAACCCCTGACTTGGTTGCGACTGCCAACTAAGCACACCATCCGCCGTAATTGATTCATCAAATAAATGCTCGCCTTGTGACTTACCAAAGGTTACAAAGAAAACGAAATCGCCTTCTCTTCCTGGAACTCTGACAATTCCTTGTAATCCCCAGGTGCCACTTTGTGGTGTGAACTTCGTATCTGGAGAAAAGATGCTGTGAACATCTCTCCTTGAGTACAGTTCCCAAAGTCTGAGAGTTTTCATGTTTTACACTCAATGCTAAGAATTACGAAGTTATTCCAACTGCAGTACACCTCGGGAAGTGCCTTCATTTCTGTACTCTTAGTACAACCACAGAACTGTTAGTTGGTGTAGTGATTGAAGGTGATGCAATACAGTTTCTTCCATATCGTTTTTTCAAAATGCTTGTCTGTATTTCGCAACCATCTGCTGTGTCACATCTGTTGGGTAACAAATCGGTGATCTTCCGCCTGGCTTCGAATAAGAACTGCGAGCACCACACTGGCTGCCGTTTCGAGCAAGGTTGTATGGGCAGGGGCAGTTGCCTGGATAGGCTGCAATCGACTCTTGGATGATGCGCTGTTTGATTTCTTCGTCAGATAAGTTTGTTCTTGCATGAACAACACAGCAGATAGAAATCAGTAGCAATGCAAGAATCTTCTCCATTTCGATCAATTCTGCAACGCTAGCGAGATGTTTGCAAGATGCGGAGTTCTAGTTCTTCAGAAGCCACACTACCGCAGTTACCCCAATCAACACATAGAAGATCGAAAAAATCTTCACGTTCTGTCGAATGACTGAAGCATCTACTTTTTTGACTTTCCAGAGGTAGTAAGTGTGTATCGCAGGTGCTAGAAGGATGACTGCGAAGTCAAGAACGAGTTCTAAGTGGATGATGTTCACTTTGACTTTGTATTCTTCTTTTTCGGATCAGATTTTACTGAGAGAGGGAAGGCATGAAGTTGCTCTCGCACTTGATCCGTAGTGAGATGGGCAGCATAGAACTTATCGATCATTGCTTGGCTGGTTCGAGCGTTACGTGCGAGGGCGAGGGTGTCCACTTTGCCGATGATGATTCGCAACATGATCGAAGTGTGACGTAGGCTATAGAGGGTAATGTTTTTATCAGTTTTTTCTTTAATTAGACTTTCTTTAACGATCCTGCTGAAGATTCTAGAGATTACGCCAAGTGCTGTTGTTCGGTTTTTGTATTCGGGGAAAAATACAAAATCCTCCAATGTGGTTTTCAGTTTGTTTTCCTTACGCCACTGCATTAGACGTTCATAAATGTGAACAGATGCAGGCATTGCTTGAACTTCATT
>JACCDH010204746.1_pt1 | contig 12029 bp, 9 predicted proteins | sample 7442481 | NCBI WGS metagenome assembly JACCDH01 (sample SAMN15323433, study PRJNA562643) | freshwater metagenome | isolation source: river surface water | place: USA:Blue River Watershed | collected 2017-08-15 | reverse complement strand
CGCTCATCACTTGGCTTCATTAATTCAGACTCTGAACCCCAGTAAATATCCTTTTCTGGATGCCATACATCTTCACGTCCAAAGGCGAAACCAAAAGTCTTAAGTCCCATGCTCTCGTAAGCAATTGTTCCGGCAAGAATAAATAGATCAGCCCAGCTAAGTTTGTTGCCGTACTTCTGCTTGATTGGCCATAGCAAACGACGTGCCTTATCTAAGTTGCCGTTATCTGGCCAAGAGTTCAAAGGTGAGAATCTAAAGCTTCCGGTACCTGCTCCACCACGTCCATCTGCAACGCGATAGGTACCTGCTGAGTGCCAGGCCATGCGAATCATTAATCCGCCGTAGTGACCCCAGTCAGCTGGCCACCACTCTTGTGATTGGGTCATAAATTCATGCAAATCTTTTTTCAATGCTGCAACATCAAGTGTCTTAACCGCTTCGCGAAAATCAAAATCTTCACCAAGAGGATTTGTCTTGCGATCATGCTGGTGCAAAATATCTAGGTTGAGGGCGTTTGGATATAAGTATGTATTTGTCTCAGCTCCGTGAGTGATTGCACCATGTGCTACTGGGCATTTTCCATCCATGATTTCCCCCTATGAATACAGTGAAGTTGCCTAAGTATGGGTTGCACTGGGGTCCCCCGCAAATTATGAGAGATAGGATTTGAACATGACCAGAACAGTGAAAAAGTGGAGCGCTCGAGATGCTGCTAAATGCATCATCACCCCTTCAGATCTAGATCATAAGTACAGCCGCGGAGTCCTAGGGGTCATCACTGGCTCTGCACAGTTTCCTGGCGCTGCGGTCTTAACAACATCTGCTGCATCCGCAACCGGAGTTGGCATGGTCCGCTTTCATAGCTCATCTGGCCTTGCACATTTGGTTCTGCATTCATCGCCATCAACCGTTGTACAGCCTGGAAAGGTTGCTGCCTGGTTGGTTGGAAGTGGAATTGATTCCAAGAAATACTCTGACTTCACAACATGGTTACGCCATCGCTGGTTCAAATTAATTCGTTTGCAATCTGTTCCAACAGTTTTGGATGCTGGTGCGCTGTCGCTGGCTGGGTCACTAGAACAACCCACAGTAATTACTCCACACAGCGGAGAGCTTGCAACATTGTTATCAGCGCGAGGTGTTCAGGTTTCAGCCGAAGGTATTGAAGGAGATCCCAAGAAGTGGGTTCAGATCGCCGCAGATACTTTAGGTGTAACGGTTCTCCTTAAAGGTGCAACTACATACGTAGCCAATGATGAAGTTCTGATTCAACTTCCAGTTGCAACCCCATGGTTAGCAACCGCTGGAAGTGGCGATGTCCTATCCGGCATCATGGGAGCACTGGTTGCGACCAACGCCATCGAGATTCTTAATGATTACAACCAACTTGCCTACGTCGCAGCATCTGCCGCCTTCATTCACAATCAGGCAGCAGAGAAGGCATCGGGTGGTGCACCAATTAACGCTGAAGCAATCATTACCGCGATCCCCGAAACAATCGCCAAGCTGCTTAAGCGTTAAGGGCGTAGGGGAAGCCCTACCTGGCGCTAACTCTCAATTCATAGAGTCAGAACTTCACATGAAAGATTACTCGGCGTAACTTTTTATCTATGAGTGATCGTGTTTTGGTTGTGATCGATGATCCCTTTGAACTTTCAACAGTTGGTGCAGCGCTCAAACTTCACGGGGTTGATGTCGTTGCAGAGGCACGAAAGAAGAGCGCCGCAATAAATCTCTTTCGAAGTATGCAGCCCAATGTTCTTCTCTTAGATATGCATAAGACTGAAGAGAGCTCGATCGATATCGCCACATTAATTCGAAAAGAAGCTCCAGCAATTGGCGTAGTCATTCTTGTGCCATGTGCAGATGTTCGTTTATTCGGTGAGCGTTTTGCAGAGCTTCCTTCCGGATCATTATTGGTGCTGAAAAACTCTCTCAATAATCTCAATGCGCTATGTGATGTGATCTCTGCTTCTCGGTCATTTTCACCTGAAGAACCTGTTGCTTGGGTAAATGGTGGGATCACATTGCATGACAAAGAGTCACGCGTACTGATGTCAGGATTATCCGATGTCCAGGTTGAAACACTGCGATATGTTGCCGAAGGTTTAACCAATGCAGAAATTGGGCGTTTGCGATTTGTCAGCGAAAAGGCGATTGAACAGATCCTTTCTAGGGTCGCAATCTCTTTGAATATTCAGCCGGATCACAGAAAAAACATGAGAGTTCAATTAATTAACGAGTACATGAGATGGATTGGCGCGCCGTCGCACTAAGCAAAGCATGTAACGGGGTTGAAAGGTAAAGTTCAACCTTATGGAGCTAGAGCAAATTCGAAACCGTTGGAATGATGTTCTAGACACCCTCGAATCCCACAATCGCATCGCTTGGATCGCATACTTTGATGCCCGCCTGATTTCATTGAGTGATGGGGTTTTAACCCTAGATTTTTCAGATAGCCGAAAGTTCGCGACCTCGCACGAGTATTCGGAAACCCGCCCAAACCTGAAGGCAGCACTGGTTGCCTCAATCCAAGAGGTCTTGGGATTAACTGTGGAGATAAAAGAACAATGAAAATCAAGGTATTTCTCTTATCCGTTTTCTTAATTATTGGAATTGCAGGGGCTCCGCAATCCTTTGCAGCGACAACTACTTTGTCGATGGCGGTACGACAGACACCAAGTGCAACTGAATCTTTGCTGACTATGTATGGCACCTTGAAACCGAACAAGTCAGGTACAACGGTCAAGATTCAAGTTGATACAAATGGAAAGTGGAGCAACACCGCTTTCATGACCAAGGTGACTCGAGTTGGAACATGGAAAGTGACAGCACTTGCAACTGCATTAGATGCACAAGTGCGTTATCGCGCGGTGGCCGTTGTCACCGGACGGACTCTGTATTCGCCGATTCGTGCAATAACTGTCAAGCAACTACCTGAGTTTTCCAACGCTGATCCAGCCCAATTTATTGATCTCAAAGGACCTGGTGGGCGAATTCATGGAACAGATGTAAGTCGCTGGCAGCATCCAAACGATAAGCCAATTGATTTTGTAAAAAAGTATGAGGCTGGAATGCGCTTCGTATTTATCAAGGCTTCAGATACTCGCGAAACTGCAGATCTTCTAGCCCTTAAATACGCGGCGATGGATCATCATGCTGCGCAAGCTGCGGGTCTGTACACAGGTTTTTATCACTACGCGGTCTTGCCCGACGTGACATCGCCAGAAGAGATTAAGCAGGATGCGTTGGCTCAAGCACAAAAGGTTGTGTGGCGGTTGGCTTCTATGGGCGGATACTCCGATAGGGATCTACCTTACGCACTTGATCTAGAAAATAAATGTGTTCGTTACTCATCAACAGGTGCTTGCCAAAAGTATGCGACTAGAAGTGCGGTCACTTTGTGGGCCACAACCTTTCTTGCCTCACTGAAAGAAAAAACCGGACGAACACCAATTTTGTATTCGTACCCAAGCTTTCTAGAAGGTTCAATGGTTCGCACTCCAGAACTGGCGCAATACCCCTTGTGGCTTGCTCAATATGGAATAGATCCAGCCAATCCAATTAATCAGCCTGGGCTTAAGTCCGGCGGTTGTTACGTGCACTCCTGGACGGGAGCAAACTGCGATTCACAATGGACCGTTTGGCAGTACTCATCCTGTGGAATCGCTCCTAAATATGGTGTCCCTGGTAATCGCTTAGACCTCAATGTTTTCCGCGGAACTCCATCTTCTTTCCTGGAACTTGTAAAAGGTGTCTGGAAGCCAACTGTTGTCGATCTAATGCCACAGCAAGAAGCGACAACGATCTCTTTGTTAAATCAATCTTCGAGCACCACCAACAAAGTTTCCACCTTTAAGGTAAATGTTGCTCGGCCAAGCGGCGCCCCCGTTGTTACCGGCACCGTGAAGTTTGTCTTTGATAAAACAACGACACCTGAAGTAAAGCCAACGCAAAGAATCTTGCGAGAAACAAGCGGTGGCTGGACCCTTGAAATGCGCAATGTTCCAGCTGGCAGTTTTAAAGGAAAGATTGTTTTCCAAGATGTTTCTGGAACCCACGCCAATACCGCGGTCGATGTAAGTTTTGATGTAGTTCAAGGTCCAACGCCTTCACCAAAACCAACTCCATCACCTACTGCAACAAAGAAGCCAACAACCGATGGCTGCAGGGGTCAGATTAAGAATTAGCCTCGAGAAGTTGGTCCAAAGCTGCAATTTCGCGCTCTACTAGATCTTCGTACGCGGCGATAGATTCTTTACGTTCTTTAGCGCTCCAACCAAGAACTGGTGCGATAAGCGCACCGACTTCATCAGCAAGATGTACTCCATGACCTTCTGCTTCAAAAGCTAAACGCGTACGACGAGAAATTACGTCATCAACGGTGCGCGCACCTTCATGTGATGCTGCATAAACAATTTCAGCCTTGATGTAAGGAAGATCGGAATCCAACTTTGCAGCAAGCTTTGCATCATCAGCGATGATCTCAAGAATTTCACTGATCAAAGAGCCATAGCGATTAAGCAGATGAGTAACTGTTTCTACTTCAAGGCCAGATTCTTGTGCGATCCGTTCCTTTTGTTGTTCCAGCGCAAAGTAACCGTCGGCTCCAACTAGAGGCAGCTTTTCAGTTACTGAATCTTGAGTGATGCGACGAAGCTCGATTACTGCGCGGTCGACAGCATCTTTGCCCATCACGCGGTACGTCGTGTACTTACCGCCAGCGATTGAAACAAAACCTGGCGCTGGACGATCAACGGTGTGCTCACGAGAAAGCTTTGTCGTTGTCGCACTCTTTATGTTTGCTACAAGTGGGCGCAAACCTGCATAGACACCGATGATCTCTTCGGCTTGAAGCTTTGGTTCTAGCACGCGATTGGCTTGATCCAAGATGTACTGAACATCTTCGCGTGATGCATAAGGCTCGGCACGATCACCTTCGTAAGGCGTATCAGTTGTTCCAACGATCCACTTGTCTCCCCAAGGAATCAAGAACAGAACTGAAACGGCGGTCTTCAAAATGATTCCGGCATCAGATTTAATTGCTGAACCTGGAAGGACGATGTGTACGCCCTTGCTCATTGTCACGCCATAACCGGCTGTTAGTTCAAACTTTTCATGTAGCTCATCGCTCCAGATACCGGCGCACATAATTGTGGCTCCAGCTTTAATTGCGATCGCCTTGCCTGTTTCTAGATCACGTGCATTAACTCCAACTACACGCTTGCCTTCACGAATCAATGACTCAGCAGCAACTCGAGTTGCGATGATCGCGCCATGACGTGCAGCTGTACGTGCAACTGACATGGTGTGCCGTGCATCATCTACTTGCGCATCAAAGTACTTGATCGCGCCCGTGACAATGTCATGACGCAAGGATGGTGCAATTTCATTAATTTGTTTTTGGCTTAAGTGCTTGTGCCATGGCAAGGCGCGTTGGAAACCGCGAAGTGCGTCGTAGAGAGCTAAACCTGCACCAACATATGTGCGCTCTTTAAACTTTTCAGTCAGTGGAAATAAAAAACCAACTGGCTTTACAAGATGTGGGCACAAGGTCGAGACCATGAGTTCGCGCTCGTGCAGCGCTTCGCGAACAAGCTTAAAGTCATACTGTTCTAAATAACGAAGACCACCATGGATCAACTTGCTGGATCTGCTTGAGGTTCCAGATGCAATATCTTGAGAGTCAATCAGGGCAACCTTTAATCCACGTGATGCCGCATCAAGGGCGGTTCCTACGCCCGTTACTCCCCCGCCAATAACCAGGATGTCGAACTGTTCTGTGGCTAATTGTGAAACAGCGGAGTCACGCTGGTCTGGGCCAAGTTGCGACAAGAACATATGCGTTGATTCTCCATAACGACTGAGTACTCTAAGACTAACTTACGGCGAGAGGTTTTGTGCATCGTGGCTTACATCGGCAGCTTGGATCAAGGGACTAGTAGTACTCGATTCATGATCTTTGATCATTCTGGCCAAGTGGTTGGACAACATCAATTAGAACATCGCCAGATATTGCCTCAGGCCGGATGGGTCGAACATGATGCCGCAGAAATTTGGGAGCGGGTTCAAGAGGTAATTGCAGGAGCGCTCAAGCAGGCCAATATTTTAGGTTCAGATTTAGCGGCAATCGGTTTAACCAATCAACGTGAAACGACGGTGGTCTGGGATGTTTCAACTGGGCAACCTTTAAGCAACGCGATCGTCTGGCAGGACACTCGCACAACTGATTTCTTATCGACGCTGACGCAAGAGCAACAAGGGGTGATTCGACACAAGACTGGATTAACTATCGCCCCATACTTTGCAGGCAGCAAGATGAACTGGTTCCTTAGTAATGTGCCGGCGGCAAACAATGAGAATGCACGTTTTGGAACAATCGATTCGTGGTTGCTCTGGAACCTTTCAGGTGGAGTTCGTGGTGGAGTCCATGCAACTGATGTGACTAATGCAAGTCGAACCTTGCTTATGAACCTTGAAACCCTTGATTGGGATCAAGAGCTGCTGTCGATTTTTGGAGTTTCTCGCACTGCACTTCCAGATATCAAATCTTCTTCAGAGATCTATGGAATGACCGATCCTCATGGACCATTTGGAACATCAATTCCGATCGCAGGTATTTTGGGAGATCAGCAATCAGCAATGGTTGGCCAGGTCTGTTTTGAACGAGGCGAATCAAAGACAACATATGGCACCGGAAACTTTGCGCTGCTTAATACCGGAACTGAGATTGTTAGATCCAAGAATGGATTGTTAACGACGGTTTGTTTCAAACTAGGTGATCAACCAGCGCATTACGCATTAGAAGGATCGGTTGCAGTAACAGGATCTGCGATTCAATGGTTGCGAGATCAATTAGGAATTATCACCAACGCTGCAGAGACCGAAAGCTTGGCATCATCAGTGGCAGACACTGCTGGTGTTTACTTTGTGCCAGCTTTCTCAGGACTTTTCGCCCCTTACTGGCGAAGTGATGCGCGCGGCGTGATCGTTGGTTTAACTCGCGCTGCAACTAAGGCCCATCTTGCCCGAGCTGCACTTGAAGCGATTTGTTATCAAACTCGGGATGTTATGGATGCAATGGTTGCCGACAGCGGTGTACCGATGAAGGAGATGCGTGTAGATGGTGGAATCACCGCTAACTCTTTATGCATGCAGATGCAGGCTGATGTTATGGGAATCGATATCACTCGCCCCTTAATTGGTGAAACAACCGCGTTAGGTGCGGCCTACGCCGCTGGGCTTGCAGTTGGTTTCTGGTCTTCAACTGATGAAGTAAGAAAACAGTGGCAACAATCTCGACGTTGGAGCGCTACAAGCACTGAGCAGCAACGAACAGTTGGTTACGCAGGCTGGAAAAAAGCTGTCGAGCGCACGCTGAACTGGATTGATTAAGCCTTAGTAATTTCGATTAAGAATGCGTTCGCAGGCGCAAGAATTGGTGCAGTTACACCGATAGATGCAAGTGCAGATCCTGAAAGGGAAATTCCGCTCATCCATTCAGGTGGCGTGATCAACATGAAGCGGGGCTTACCGGCTGGAAACACCGCTTTAACGTTGTATGTTGTCGATGGATCCAAGCCAGGAAACTTCAGAGGTGATGGATGAATCGCAACTGTTGGCGTTAACTGAACATAAGCAAAGATTGCTCTTGATTTATCGTGTGCTACTACTCCATGAAGGTAAGCGTGCGCATCTGGATAATCAACACGAACCATTTTCCCAGAATGTAGATGTGCACGATTGTCCTTGTAATACTTTGCCCAGGTTGCAAGATGCTTACGTTCTTGCTCAGTTGCTTCGGTGATATTCCATTCGATTCCGGCATGACCAAATAGCGCAGTTGTTGCACGCATTGATAGTTCAAGGGTGCGACCGGTTTGATGTCCATGAGTCGGTCCTATATGTGTGCCAAGAAGTTCAGGTGCAATTACCTGTGCAGTCCAACGCTGAATTGTTTGACGTTCAAGTGCATCATTGTTATCACTGGTCCAGAAGCGATCAACTAAATCAATTACACCAAGATCAATACGTGCTCCACCTGATGCGCATGATTCAATTTCTAATGCGGTGTGACGCTTCTTGAGCTCGGCAAACAAACGATAAATTGCTTGAGTTTGGCGATGAACACCTGCTTGTCCTAGGTGGCCTGCATCAACCAAAACTCGATTGTGATCCCACTTGATGTAAGCAATGTTGTGGGCAGATAAGACCGCAGATGTTTGTTCTAATACATGATTGAAAGCGCCCTCATGTCCTAAATCCAAAACTAGTTGATGTCTCCACAGCGGCGGTACGCGATCACCCTCGTGCAGGATCCATTCTGGATGCTCTCTATAAAGATCTGAATCGGGATTAACCATCTCGCCTTCAAACCACAGACCAAATTCAATTCCCTTGTCATTGATGTACTTAATGATTGGTGACAATCCGTGTGGCCAAACCGCAGGATCGATGACCCAATCTCCAAGCCCCGCGCGATCATCTCGGCGTGAGTGGAACCAGCCATCATCAAGAACTACTCGCTCAACTCCAATTTCAGCTGCAACATCAATGAGCGCTTTGATCTTCTCTTCGTTGTGATCGAAATACAGCGCTTCCCACATGTTGAGGGTCAATGGACGTGGACGCTTTGGATGCATTGGGCGGGCACGTAAATGTGAGTGATACGCGGCGCTCACACCATCAAGACCTTCAGATGAAAAGACCGAGACCAATGCAGGTGCGTCGTAACTTTCCCCTGCTGCAAGAGTTACCTCACCAGGAAGCAATAACTCCCCTGCTCCAATAGAAACAGAACCGTCAAAGAGCTTTTCAACTAAGTAATGTGAGTTTCCGCTCCACGCAATACTTGTGGCCCACGCGTTTCCTGATTGAAAAGAAGTTTGCGGGGTAAGTGCAATATCAGCAATAGAAAAGTTGTGGCCGCTACGACCTTCACGAGATTCGCGCACCCATGTTCCAGTTGCGATCTCTTTTCTTTGTGGGTTGCGTTCATTAGACCAGCGACCGGCAAAATCTAAAGTTTGTGTCGCCTCTTTAGGAAGCGGAAGCCAATGAATAAACTCATCAAGGAAATAATCAGTTGAGCCAATATTCTTGACTGATCCCTTTTGGGTTAAGACACCATATGTATCTAATTCAAAGCTAAGTTCAACTTGAAGCTCTGCATGAAAATCGCGCAATGTAATTGTTGCTGTGTTTGCACTGTGATGAAAATCAGTTACCTCAAACTTAGTTGACCACGCTTTTCCAGAACGATGCCCAGAAAGTGTTGGTCGTCCCAGGAAACCACGTGAGCTTTCGCGCATAATTCCTGGGAATTGCGGAACATCCCAAGAGCTATTTGCAATCGAAGGTTTGATCGCAGTTTGCACAGATGCAATCTCGCCCTGCAGGGCCGCTCCCCAGTGTTGAACTATGAGCGCTCCATCTACAACCTCTAGCAATAAGGCAGATGTAGGGGCGCTCAATAGTGCAGATTGCTTGCTCACAAAGGTAGAGTAACGACACTATGAGCGAGAGTAAAAAACTTAACGCTGGCGTCACTAGAAATGATCGCCAAATGGCCGATGGACGAACGATTCGTTATTACGACACCGCTGGCCAAGCGCGAACCGCACTCGATGCTCGCCCCCAAGAGGAGCAACCAGGAATTGGTGAGCTTCGCCTAGATCCTTTGGTCAATGAGTGGATCGCAATGGCGGCCCATCGCCAGGGCAGAATCTTCTTGCCACCAAAAGAGTTATGTCCATTGTGCCCAACAACTGGTGAGCTACTAACTGAAATTCCAGAATCTGATTTTGAAGTTGTTGTTTTTGATAACCGTTCTCCATCATTGCGTCCACCTGTCGGAGATTGGGCTTTGCCTGACATCGTTGGACCGGATACAGATTTAGGCACTGCTGCTGGCAAATGTGAAGTTATTTGTTTTACAGCAGAGCATGGCAATGCATTTAAGGATTTAACTCCACAACGTGTTCGCGTTTTACTAGAAGCGTGGATTGACCGCACCGCTGAACTGTCCAAGGAAAGCTTCATTCAGCACATCGCACCTTTTGAAAACCGTGGAGAAGAGATTGGTGTGACCCTCTCACATCCACACGGTCAGATATATGCGTACTCGTACCTTCCGCCACGAGTTGAAAAAATGTTGGCGGCTGCAGATAAGTACAAGAAAGAAACCGGCAAAGTTTTGTTTGATGAGGTTGTTGCGAGAGAAATACTTGATGAAGAACGTATCGTGGCTCGCAATGAACGATGGATCGCCTATGTTCCTTACGCGGCGCGCTACCCATTTGAGATTCACGTAACTCCACTTAATCCAGTTGCAGATTTAACTGAGCTCACCGACTTAGATCGTGATGCTTTTCCAGAAATCGCTCTTGAAGTTACCCGTCGTCTAGATGGCGTCTTTGGAATTGAGATGGCATATATCGCTGCTTGGCACCAAGCCCCGGTCCGAGTTGGGCGTGATTTGTTGCGACTTCATTGGCAGATAACAAGTGTTCGACGCGCTCCAGGCAAGTTGAAGTACTTAGCTGGGTCTGAATCAGCTATGGGTGCATTCATTATGGATATGCGCCCTGAGCAATCTGCAGCGCAACTTCGTGAAGTGATTTTGTAATGCGCGTATTAGTCACAGGCGGTACTGGATACATCGGATCAACTGCGGTCGAAATTCTGCTGAGCCAAGGTTATGAAATCTCAATTCTGGATGATTGCAGCATGGGTCATGCCGATACAGTGCCAGCCGGCGTGCGTTTTGTTCAGGGTTCTCTTTTAAATGCCAACGAGGTCGCTGATGCTCTGCAAGGGTGCGAAGCGGTGATGCACTTTGCCGGCAAATCATTGGTTGGCGAGTCAGTTGAAAAGCCTGGTCTTTATCAATCGGTCAATGTAGATGGAACCCGCATTTTGCTTGATGAAATGAGAAAGCAATCGATTACAAAGATAGTCTTTTCATCTTCTGCAGCTACCTACGGAGAGCCAAAGATTGTTCCTATCCTTGAAACTTCAGAGACCAATCCAACAAATCCATATGGTGCAACAAAGTTGGCTATTGATCACATGATCACTGAAGAGGCGAAGAATCATGGGATCTCAGCGGCTTCACTTCGCTACTTCAATGTTGCAGGAGCGCTAAAGGCTCAACGCGGTTGGTTGGCTGAGCGTCACAACCCAGAAACCCACTTGATTCCAAATGTTTTGCGCAGTACCGACGCCAATCCGGTAAAAATCTTTGGCACTGACTGGCCAACTGAAGATGGAACATGCATCAGAGACTATGTTCATGTTATTGATTTGATTGATGCGCACATCAAGGCGTTGAACTCATTAGGACAACCAGGACACGAGATTTATAACTTGGGAAGCGGCTCTGGATATTCAGTCCGCGAGGTCGTAAAGGCAGCAAGTGATGCAATCGGCCATCAAATTCCATTTGTAGATTCTCCACGTCGTGCAGGAGACCCTGCTGTACTGATCGCAGATATTTCAAAGGCGAAAAGAATGTTGGATTGGTCTCCGACTCGTAACATGACGACCATGGTCGCCGATACCCTTCAATCAATGGCATAACCATGAGCTCAATTGAAGAAAGGTTTGTAGAAACCTTTGGCGAGGATCCAGATCTAGTTGCAGCTGCTCCTGGTCGCGTAAATTTGATTGGCGAACACATCGATTACAGCGATGGATTTGTTTTGCCATTTGCCATTAAGGATCGAACCTATGTCGCAGCTCGAAAGCGTGAGGACTCAACAGTTCGAATTGCCTCTGCTCAGCGTAGAAACAAAATTGTCACCGTAGATATCAAGGATGTTAAGCCTGGTTTAAAGGGCGAATGGGAGCGCTACGCGCTGGGTGTGTTGTGGTCCATGGGCGTAAATAGCGGCGTTGATCTCATGATCGATGGCCATGTTCCGCTGGGTGCAGGTTTGTCATCCTCTGCCGCGCTGGAATGTTCAGTTGCCACCGCAATGAATCACCTATTTGATATGGGATTTAATCTCGAAGAGCTTGCAAGAATT
>JACCDH011577091.1_pt1 | contig 12030 bp, 8 predicted proteins | sample 7442481 | NCBI WGS metagenome assembly JACCDH01 (sample SAMN15323433, study PRJNA562643) | freshwater metagenome | isolation source: river surface water | place: USA:Blue River Watershed | collected 2017-08-15 | reverse complement strand
CCTCGATCAGCTTCGATTACCAGACAGCTAAGCTGACCCCGTCAACACGCGCTACGCTCAAAAAACTTGTGGCGAACGCCAACCTGGGAAAGTCCATCCGCGTTGTTGGATACTCGTGGTCGGGCGGAACAAACCCGGCATGGAACCTTCGCTTGGCTAAAACTCGGGCCGAGGCGGCGGCAAAGCTACTGAAACAGTATGGCTACAAGGGCAAGATTGACGTCTCCTGGAAGTTGGCGAACGCCGGCGGGACTTCCGAACCTAACCAGAAAGTTGTCGTAGTCGTTTCCTAAGCGGAGACGAGTTCGCGGATAGCGGCTTCGAACACCTCTTGGTGTCTGTCAACATCGGCCTTGGTTGTGGTTGGGCACATCAGGGCCATGTTGTGGAACGGTGTGAGCAGGAATCCGCGGTTGGCAAGGTAGAGGTGCAGGTAATCCTCCAGCTCGGCATCGGCAGATTCGTAGGCAGCTGTTCCGGTGATTGGGTAAGGCTTTGCGAATCGGTATTCAGCTCTGGCTCCGAGTTGGTTGATCGCCCAGGGTAGGTCGTATTTCTCGAACAGTTCGTTGACGCCAGCGGTGAAGTAGGTGGCCAGGTCGATCATGTACTCAAAGTTTTCTTTGGTGAGCACGTTTTCAAGGGTTGCCCGCATGGCAGCTACCGAGAGCGGGTTACCAGCTAGGGTTCCACCAACACCGCCCATATCGACTAGGTCAAGGTCGGTGCGAGAGAGAACCTTCTCGGCAAGCTCGGCGCTAAGACCGTAGGTTCCGGTTGGGATTCCGCCCGCGATGGCCTTGCCGATAACGAAAACGTCTGGCTCGAGGTTGTCGCGCATGGTCATGCCGCCCCATCCAGCAGAGAAGGTGTGGGTTTCGTCGATGATCAGCAAGGCGTCGTATTTGCGAGTCAGTGCTCGCACGCCTTCTAGATAACCGGGTTCCGGAAGGACGATGCCGATGTTGGTTAGGGCTGGTTCCATCAAGACCGCAGCGACGTCTCCCCTGCTGAGCTGGCGCTCAAGCCCTTCGAGATCGTTGAACTCGGCAACTCTTGAAGTCTCGGTTACGTCAACTGGTGAACCGACGTTACCTGGGCGGCTCATTCCTTCGCCGTCGGGGCCAACGACGATCAGTGCTTCGTCAACCGAGCCGTGGTAGCAGTAGGCATTGAAGAGGATCTTGGACTTGCCGGTGATGGCGCGCACCAAGCGGATAGCCCATCGGTTGGCATCGGTCGCGGTTAGCGAGAAACTCCACTTGGCCATACCGAAGCGGTCGGTGAGGTTCTTTGCCACCCACTGAGCGTCTTCGGTCGGGAGCATGGTGGTCATGCCGCCTTCGGTCTGGACGCGGTTCACAATTGCTTCGACAACGGCGGGGTGAGAGTGGCCGGCCATGGCGCCCGTGTCGCCTAGGGCGAAGTCGATGTATTCGTGTCCGTCGATGTCCCAGATGCGGTTACCCACGGCTTTGTCGAAGTAGAGCGGGAATCCGCCGGCTTTCTTATTCATCCAGGTCATCGGAACGCGTCCGAAGAGGTTGTCCGCTGCCTCGTAGGCAGCCTTTGACTTTGGGTTGCGCTCTAGAAAGAGCTCCTGCTCTACGGTGTGAAGTTTGGCTAGTCGATTGCGATCAATCATGGTCACTCCTAATGGGTCCCCCGCCGAAGCTACTTTGCTTCGACTACTGCCCGAAACCGGAGGATATTCGTCTCTATTTTCACACTAAGTGTGCGGAATAGCGCGCTTTGCGGGCGGGTTACCCTTGTATAGACAACAAAGAAGAGGTCGTTTTGCATCGTCTTGCCAAAATCAGCTTGGGGAACCGTTCAGTAGTAGCCCTAGCCACCATCATCATTGCCCTATTCGGCTTTGTTTCGCTCGGATCGCTGAAGCAGGAGTTGATTCCTTCCTTCGAGACTCCACAGGCGGCTATCGTCACCTCCTACCCCGGCGCTTCGCCAGAGGTAATCGATGCCCAGGTCAGCAAGCCGATTGAAGATGCAGTTCGTCAGCTTGACGGATTGGTTTCGTCAACCTCCACCTCACAGAACAACCTTTCGGTGCTGCGCGTTGAGTTTGATTACGGCACCACAACCGCAAAGGTTAAAGAAAACCTTGCCGCAGCTTTGGCAAGCGTGGAGAACACTCTGCCGGCAGAAGCCAACGCCCAGGTGATTTCGGGCTCATTCGACAGCGTTCCGATCATTGCACTCGGTGTTTCTTCGGCAGACAACGCGAAGATCAGCAAGCTTCTTGAAGCCGTTGCGCCAACCCTGTTCGGTTCGATTCCAGGAGTTCGCGAAGTTGCCGTCTCTGGCACCGAAGAAAAGCGAATCAACCTAGACCTCGACACTTACGCTCTGGCGCAGTACGGCCTCAGCCAGCAGAACATCGTCAGCGCTCTAAAGACCAATGGCTTCATCGTGCCGGCCGGAAGCATTACCGACTCGAAGGGCTCGATCTCGGTTGAGGTGGGCACCCCGGTCAACTCGATTGAGGACTTCAAGAAGTTGCCGCTAATCGGCACGCAGAGCAGTTTCGGCCCGATGGGCCCGTCGGTTACAACCGTTGCGCTAACCGTTGCGGACATCGCCGAGGTCACCTACGAGAAGTCTCCGGTTACCTCGATTGCTCGTGTCAATGGCAAAGACGCCCTATCGGTTTCGATCACAAAGACTCAGGACGGTAACACCGTCGCAATCTCACACGCCGTCAAAGACAAGGTCGATGAGCTAGCCAAGCAGCTCGGTGGTGGCGTTACAGTGACGACCATCTTCGATCAGGCACCTTACGTTGAGGAATCCTTGAAGGACTTGAGCACCGAAGGTTTGCTCGGCCTGACCTTTGCCGTGTTGACGATTCTGCTGTTCCTGATGTCGGTTCGCCCAACACTGGTCACCGCGATTTCGATTCCGACCTCTGTGCTAATCACCTTTGTCGGCTTGAACATGTTCGGCTACTCGCTAAACCTGTTCACTCTCAGCGCTCTGACCATAGCAATCGGCCGTGTTGTCGACGACTCGATCGTGGTTATCGAAAACATCAACCGTCACCTGTCGTACGGTGAACCGAAGAAGAAGGCAATCCTTCGCTCGATTCGCGAGGTAGCTGGCGCTGTTACCGCTGCGACCATCACTACGGTTGCGGTCTTCCTACCAATCGCCCTGGTCGGCGGTTTGGTCGGAGAACTGTTCAGACCGTTCGCCTTCACGTTCTCGATCGCCTTGGTTGCGTCGCTGTTCGTGTCGCTGACTATCGTCCCCGTTCTCGCCTACTGGTTCCTCAAGGACCCAAAGACCTCCGAGGACGCCGAAGCGGCTCGCTTGAAGGAAGAGGAGCGCGAGCGTAAGTCGCTGCTACAGCGCGCTTACCTGCCGATCATCAAGAGCACCCAGAGACACCCGGTCTGGACAGTTATCGCTTCGATTCTGATCTTCATTTTGACCCTCGGAATGACTCCTCTCCTAAAGACCGACTTCCTCGGTTCATCGGGCTCAGACTCTGTCGTCGCTACCCAGACCCTCAAGGCTGGCGCAACCCTCGAAGATCAGTCCGAAGCCGCGGCCAAGCTCGAAGAGAAAATCGTTGCAGAAGACGGCGTTGAGGTTGTCTTGACCACAATCGGCTCTTCGGGTGACGGACGCGTTGCTTTCGGCGCATCTGCCGGGGGCATTTCACACCAGATCACCGTCGGTGACGGCGTCGACTCTGCTGCTCTGCAGAAGAAGATCGAAGAGTTTGTCGCTGCCGACCCAACGCTCGGAACCATCAAGTTCCAGGGTGGCGGCGGCCCAGGCTTTGGCAACTCTTCGACCATCGACATCAAGCTCGTGGCCAAGACCGACGCAGGGCTCGAAGAGGGCATCGTCGCTGTCGAGAAGGCAATGAAGGGCACCGCAAACGTGTCTGAGATCACCAACTCGCTAGCCAACAAGCAGCGCACCCTCAAGGTGACCGTTGACCGCCTTGCCGCGGCTCGCCTCGGACTCACCGAAATTGCTATCGGTGGCATTGTCTCTAACGTGATGCAGCCGATGAGCATCGGTTCGATCAACATCGACGAGGTCAAGACCAACATTTTCGTGGTGGGCAACGACAAGCCGCTCACTATCGCGGAAGTAAAGGCGATCTCGATTCCAACCGCACAGGGCTTCGTCTCGCTTTCGAGCGTTGCCGATGTTGAGCTAACCAACGTGCCGGTGAGCATCACCAGCGAAAAAGGTGACCGAACCGCAAAGGTTTCGCTGACCCCTCAGGGCGACAATCTGGGCGCGATCACCGCTGATGTAACCACTCGCCTTGCCGATGTTGAACTCCCAGCGGGTGTCACCGCGTCACTCGGCGGAATCAGCCAGTCGCAGCAGGAGTCGTTCGCTCAGTTAGGCGTTGCCCTGCTCGCGGCGATCGCTATCGTGTTCATCGTTATGGTGGCTACGTTCTCCTCGATTCGCCAACCGCTGATCCTGCTGGTTTCGATTCCGTTTGCGGCAACCGGCGCCCTGGCGCTACTGCTGATCACAAACACCTCTCTGGACATTTCGGCAATTATCGGAATGCTCTTGCTGGTGGGAATCGTGGTAACTAACGCGATTGTTCTGATTGACCTGATCAACCAGTACCGCAAGGAAGGCAGACCAATGCAGGAGGCCATCATGGACGGCGCTAGACAGCGTCTACGCCCGATTTTGATGACCGCACTGGCAACCATCTTCGCGCTAACCCCGATGGCTTTAGGTGTCACAGGTGGAGGCGGATTTATTTCGCAACCGCTCGCAATCGTGGTTATCGGTGGTCTGTTCTCATCGACAGCTCTCACCTTGATCATCGTCCCGACCCTGTACTGGATTGTAGAGGGCGGTAAAGAGCGTAAGGCTGCTCGTCTAGCGCTGAAGAGCTAGAGCGCAACTTAGAATAGGTGGGTTCCCGATTAAATGTCGGGGGCCCACCTTACTTTTTGGAACGTGATTACTATTTCTGAACACTTGGTCTGGATTGACTGCGAGATGACTGGGCTCGACCCAGAGAAAGACTGCCTCGTAGAGATCGCCGTTGTGATCACGAACTCCGACCTGGAGTTAGTCGATGAGGGCATCGACCTAGTCATCAAACCTCGCGAGGACTCGTTAGCCAACATGGGTGACTTTGTTCGCGAGATGCACACCACCAGCGGGCTAATCAACGAGTTCGAAACCGGCTTGTCGCTAGAAGAAGCCGAAGCTGAGGTTCTCGAGTACGTAAAGAAATTTGTGCCAGAGGCTCGCCAAGCACCTCTGGCCGGCAACTCGATTGGCACCGACCGCATGTTCATCAACCGCTACATGCCAAAACTAGACCAGCACCTGCACTACCGAAACGTTGATGTTTCATCTATCAAGGAGCTAACCCGCCGCTGGTACCCCCGCGTTTACTTCCAACTACCGAAGAAAGACGGCGGTCACCGAGCGCTTGCCGACATCAAAGAGTCGATTCAAGAGCTCCGTTACTACCGTGAAACAGTTTTTGTTGCGTTGCCCGGGCCATCGAGTGCCGAAGCACTTATAGCGGCCGAGAAGGTTTCTGCTAAACTTTCTTAGTTGCTTGCGCAACACATGGTGGGTATAGCTCAGCTGGTAGAGCGCCTGGTTGTGGTCCAGGATGTCGCGGGTTCAAGTCCCGTTACTCACCCCAAAGAATAAAGCCCGATCTTTCGATCGGGCTTTTCTCATTTCGCGATAGTCGGTATTTTGCCGTCGCCGTAGGTTGCCGTTATCTCGCTGATGACCACCTGGTAGCCGTTGTACCAGTTCTGAACCTTCGCCTTGGCTTCTCGGTGGTCCTCGAAGCGAGCGAACTTTGTGATTGTCGCCATGTCTTCGAAATAGTAAATCGAGTTTTTTGTTGCGCCATCGGCACTCACCCAGCGTTCGACACCCAAGAAACCAGGCAGCGTGAGTGCGTATTCGTCAATAGATGCATCGAGTCGATGAAATTCTTCATCGTAGTTACCCGGTTTGAAAATGAACTGGGCGGCAAACAATTTAGGAGTTTGCTCTCTCGATGATTAGCTCGCGAACACGACCCGCGTCTGCCTGACCCTTCATGGCCTGCATTACAGCGCCAATCACGGCACCGGCAGCCTGTAACTTGCCCTCACGAATCTTGTCGAGTACGTCGGGTTGTTTGGCTAGGGCTTCGTCGATGGCAGCCATCAGCGCACCGTCATCAGAGACAACCTCGAGTCCGCGATCGGCAACGATCTTGGCAGGGTTACCGGCGCCTTCGAGAACTGCCTGCAGGACCTCGCGACCGATGCGGTCGTTGATCTTGCCCGACTCCACCAAGGTTGCCAGTTCGGCAACGTCGGCTGGAGTGATGGCTAGGTCAGAAACGTCCTTGCCTTCGGAGTTTGCCAATCGGGCAATCTCGCCAGTCCACCACTTACGCGCCGCCTGTGGCTTTGCACCAGAGGCAACAGTCTCTTCGAGTTCGTCCAGCAGGCCCGAGTTGACGACATCGCGGAACTCGAGGTCGCTGAATGCCCACTCCCCCTGCAGGCGCTTGCGGCGGTCGGCAGGCTTCTCTGGAAGGCTGGCGCGAATCTGCTCGATTAGTTCGCGCGAAGGCTGAACTGGCACAAGGTCAGGCTCTGGGAAGTACCGGTAGTCGTCGGCATCCGACTTGGGGCGACCAGCGGAGGTTACACCACGGTCCTCGTGCCAGTGACGAGTCTCCTGGGTGATTGATCCACCGTTGGCAAGGACGTGTGCCTGACGCTGAATCTCGTAGCGAACCGCGCGCTCAATCGAACGAAGCGAGTTCACGTTCTTAGTCTCGGTGCGGGTGCCGAGTTTCTCTTGGCCGTGAGGGCGAATCGAAACGTTGGCATCGCAACGCACGTTTCCGCGCTCCATACGTGCGTCCGAGACGCCTAGAGCCTTCACGATTTCGCGGATGCTGCGAACATAGGCGGCGGCGAGCTCAGGACCTTCGGCACCAACACCGAGAATTGGCTTGGTGACGATTTCTACCAGCGGCACACCGGCACGGTTGTAGTCAACTAGCGAGTACTCGGCCCCGTGAATTCGGCCCGTGTTACCTCCAACGTGAGTCAGCTTGCCGGCGTCTTCCTCCATGTGAGCGCGCTCGATGCCAACGGTGTAAACGTTGCCGCTCGGAACCTCGATGTCGATGGTTCCCTCGAAGGCGATCGGTTCGTCGTACTGCGAGGTCTGGAAGTTCTTGGCCAGGTCTGGGTAGAAGTAGTTCTTGCGAGCGAAGCGGCCGGTTGGGGCAATCTGGCAGCCAAGCGCCAAACCGATTGCGATGCTCGACTCGACGGCCTTCTTATTGACTGCTGGTAGCGAGCCTGGCAAGCCAATGCAGATCGGGCAAACATTGGTGTTCGGTTCGTCACCAAAGTCGTTTCGGCAACCGCAGAACATCTTGGTGTTTGTGTTGAGCTCGACGTGAACCTCGAGGCCGATTACGACCTCGAACTTCTCCAGCGCCTGCTCGTAGTTCATTAGTTCGGCTTTAGCCATGATTACGCACCAGCCTTTACCTCGGGAGCGAAGTCAATCATTCGCTTGCCCCAGACGCCCTCGTGCAGGGCCTCAAGAGCCGCACCGATTGCGTATAGACGCTTGTCTTCGCGAGCCGGAGCCAGCAACTGGATGCCAGAAGGCAGTCCATCTTCGTCGGCAAGACCGTTCGGAACCGAGATTCCGGGGGTTCCGGCGAGGTTAGCAGGGATGGTGGCAATGTCGTTCAGGTACATAGCCAGCGGATCTTCCAACTTTTCACCGAACTTGAATGCGGTGGTTGGAGCGGTTGGCGAAACCAGCACGTCGGCCTTCTCGAAGGCTGCGTCGAAGTCGCGCTGAATGAGCGTGCGAACTTTTTGAGCGCTGCCGTAGTAGGCGTCGTAGTAACCGCTGGAGAGTGCGTAGGTGCCGAGGATGATTCGACGCTTAACCTCCGGACCGAAGCCAGCCTCACGAGTCGCAGCCATGACGCGCTCGATGGTTGGGTTGCCTTCCGGGGTTACGCGCATTCCGAAGCGAACGCTGTCGAACTTAGCCAAGTTGCTCGATGCTTCGGCAGGCAGAATCAGGTAGTAGGCAGCGATCGCGTACTCGAAGGACGGGCAGGAAACCTCGACGATTTCGGCACCGGCCTTGACCATTAGCTCCAAGCTCTCGTTGAAGCGAGCCTTTACGCCCGGCTGGAAACCTTCGCCGTTTAGTTCCTTGATAACACCGACGCGTACTCCCTTGAGCGAGCCGGATTCGGCTGCTTCAACCATCGAACCGAGAGACTCAGGCAACGACGTAGAGTCGTGCTTGTCGTAGCCGCTGATTACGTCGCTGAGCAGTGCCGCGTCTAGAACGTTGCGGCTTACCGGACCGATCTGGTCGAGCGAAGAGGCCAGAGCGATGAGACCGTAACGCGAAACCGCGCCGTAAGTTGGCTTGGTGCCAACCGTGCCGGTCACAGCGGCTGGGAAGCGAATCGAACCACCGGTGTCGGAGCCGATCGCCACCGGAGCTAGGAAGCCGGCAACAGCCGAAGATGAGCCACCACCAGAGCCACCGGGGATGCGCCCGGTGTCCCAAGGGTTACGGCTTGGCCCGAAGGCGGAGAACTCGGTTGACGAACCCATTGCGAACTCATCGAGGTTGGTCTTGCCCAGAATCGGCATCATTTCGTTGCGAAGAAGGGTCACAACGGTTGCGTCGTACTGCGGCACCCAACCATCGAGGATCTTTGAACCAGCGGTGGTCGGTGCGTCGGTTGTGGTCAGGTTGTCTTTCACGGCAATTGGCAAACCGGCAAGTTTCGGCAGGCTTTCACCGGCAGCGCGCCTGCGGTCCACCTCAGCGGCCGTAGCAAGTGCCTCTTTGCTGTTCACGTGAAGGTACGAGTTGAGCACGGGGTTTAGCGCTTCGATGCGATCAAGAAACGCCTGAGTAAGCTCAACCGAGGTGATTTCACCGCTCTTCAGCAGCTTGACGAGCTCGCTGGCGTTCTTTTTGACTAGTTCGCTCATGGTTTACTCCTCGTCCAAGATTGCTGCGACACGGAAACGGCCCTGGTCGCTGTCTGGCGCGCCCGAAAGTGCCTGCTCCTGGGTCAACGAAGGCTCAACAACGTCTTCACGGAAGACGTTCGCCATCGGAATCGGGTGACTCGTGGCCGGCACATCACCAGACACAGCGCTGTTTACAGTAGCCACCGACTCGACAATGAGGCTCAATTGTTCGGCGAAACGATCAACTTCTGCATCACTCACTTGGATGCGTGCGAGACTCGCTAGGTGGCGAACCAAATCGGGGGTCAATTCAGACATAAACAGGCTTTCTGAGGCTTTACAGAGGCAACCTGATAAGTCTAACGAATTACCTGTCCCTAAGAATTCCAAGGGAAAACCACTAAGATTAAGGCTTCGGGCAGTTTGAGAAAACCCCGACCCAAACCAACTAGGAGCAGCGTTGGAAGACGAGAACTTTTCACTCGAAATGCGTGGCTACAAGCGCGACGAAGTTGACCGCGTACTGGCCGAACTTCGCGCCGAACTCGAGCACGTCCGCGACTACAACTACACCGCTTCTGCCGAGCTTGAGCAGGTAAAAAACGAGCTAGAAACGCTCAAGCGCAAGAAGACCGCCACCCCAGGCTATGCCGAACTTGGCGCCCAGTTCGAACAAACCCTTCGCCTTGCTGAAGAGCAGGCCAAGAAGCTCGTCTCCGACGCCGGCCAGGACGCAATCCGCATTCGCGAAACCGCCAAGGCAGAATCTGAGCAGGTAACCCGTAAGGCCCAGCAGAAGGCCGACCAGCTGGTCAAGGAGGCCGAGGCCAAGCTTGCTGAGGCAAAGCTAGAGGCAGAGCGTCTAAGCACCGAGATCCTTAACACCGCCAAGAACCGCGAGGCAGAGGCTCTAGAGAAGATCGGCACCGCACAGCGCGAAGCCGCAGCCATCAAGTCGGAGGGTGAGCGCTACGCCGCCGAACTTCGCGCTCAGGTTCACCGCGAGACCGAGGAAGCCCGCGCTCTTGCAACCGAGCTCAGCCAGCGCACCGCCCAGGCTCGCGTCGAACTCGAAGCCGAACTAAAGACCAAGCGCGACGAAGCCGAACAAGAAGGCCTTCGCATGTACCAGGCCGCAGTGGCTCAGGCACAGCAGATCACCGACGAAGCCAACGAGAACTTCACCGATGCCTCAAACCGTGCATCGGAGCTGCTCAGCGAGGCAGACCGCATTTCACGCGAAACTCAGGCTCAGGCTGCCGCTCTTCTCGAAGACTCGCAGCGCACCGCTACGAACCTCATCAACCAGTCGCGTCGCCGCGCCGAGATGCTCAGCCGCAAGGCAGAGTCCTTCGCTAACAACGCAATCCGCGAAAGCGAAGAGCGCCTAAACCGCATGAAGTCTGAGCGCCTCGAGATCGACGAGTTCCTAAACTCACTGAAGTCGCTGATGTCTACCGAGAGCATGGTTGCCGCCGACGAAAACTCGGCAAGCGAAAAGTAAGCCTTAGAGAAGTTCTAGGAACCTCGCCTCGTCGATAACCTCGATACCGAGCGCTTCGGCCTTGGCTAACTTCGAACCCGCACCTGGTCCGGCTACGACGAACGAGGTGTTCTTTGAAACCGAGCCAGAGGCCTTACCACCACGCGAAATAATCGCTTCTTCGGCTTCCTCACGAGTCATCTGAACTAATGTTCCGGTTACGACGATGGTTTTGCCGCTGAACGGCCCCTCAGCCACAACTCCCCCGGTGAATCCCGGCGTTGATAGCTGCACGCCAGCCACGCGCCACGCCTCAACTATGCGCTGGTGCCAGTCAACAGAAATCCATTCCCTGAGGCTCTGCGCAATAATTGCGCCAACGCCGTCGACTTCAGAAAGTTCTTGTTCCGAGGCGCCGAAAATCGCATCGATCGAACCGAATCGGTTGGCCAATGCTCTGGCCGCGACGGGACCAACATGGCGAATGTTTAATGCGACCAGAATTCTCCACAATGGACGGGTTTTGGCGTCCTCAAGGTTCTTGAGAAGTTTGAGCGAAACCTCGGCCGGTGTTCCATCCTTCTTTTTGAAGTAGTCCACCTCTAGCAGCTGCTCGAGAGTGAGAGAAAATAGCCCGGCTTCAGACTTCAAGAGTGAACGACAAAGTTCGATAGCAGTAACCTCGCCGAGCGCTTCGATGTCTAGGACTCCCCTGCTACCGATGTGAGCGACACGTTCGCGAAGCTGGGCCGGGCAGGATTCCGCATTCGAACAGCGAAGATCGATGTCTCCCTCGGACATCGAACGAAGTGGCGAGCCACAATCTGGGCAGTTCGTTGGCATCACGAATTCGCGCTCGCTACCGTCACGCAACTCGATTACCGGGCCCAGGATCTCCGGGATTACGTCACCCGCTTTACGAATGACGATTGTGTCGCCAATCAATACACCCTTGGCTTTGACTACGTCTTGGTTATGCAGGGTGGCGAACTCGATAACTGAGCCGGCCACCTTGACTGGAGCGACCACAGCGTATGGGGTGGCTCGACCCGTGCGACCTACGCTCACACGGATGTCAAGGAGTTTGGTGTTCACCTGCTCTGGTGGGTACTTATAGGCGATTGCCCAACGGGGTGCCCTAGAAGTGAAACCTAGTTCGCGCTGATCGGCGAGCGAGTCAACTTTGACAACGACACCGTCGATCTCGTGCTCGAGACTGTGGCGTTGGGCCTGTAGCTGATTAATAAAATCGACTACTTCATTGACAGAGGCCACGACCTTGAATCTGTCTGAAACCGGCAGCCCCCATGACGCGAGTAATGAGTAAACCTCGGACTGCGTGGCAGTAGGGACATCCTTCCAAGCGCCGATACCGTGAACGAGCATTCGAAGGGGTCTCGACGCGGTGACTTTTGGATCCTTCTGCCTAAGCGAGCCAGATGCCGAGTTTCTGGGATTAGCGAACGGAGCTTTCTCTTCTGCCACCAAAGCCTCGTTGAGTTTTGCAAAGTCTTCTACCCCGAAGAAAAT
>JACCDH011447766.1_pt1 | contig 12030 bp, 11 predicted proteins | sample 7442481 | NCBI WGS metagenome assembly JACCDH01 (sample SAMN15323433, study PRJNA562643) | freshwater metagenome | isolation source: river surface water | place: USA:Blue River Watershed | collected 2017-08-15 | reverse complement strand
CGTGGTTTGCTGGCGGTGCCGACGGCCTGGGGGAGGGTGTCAAGATCGAGTTCTGGGGCGGCGAGCCCTTTGTGTACTGGAAGCTCCTGCATCCACTTGGGTTGGCGGTGAAAGAGCGCTACCCCCATGCCCAGCTTTCCATCGTCACCAACGGCTCGCTCTTTGACGACGAGAAGCTGGCCTGGGTAGAAGCACTGGACATCGGAATTGGCCTTTCGCACGATGGCCCGGCCCAGTACTTCCGCGGTCCGGACCCGCTGGACGACCCGGAGCGCCTGGAAAACATCAAGCGCTGGGTCTCCCGGCGCATGCCGATTGATCGCATGAGCTTTAACACCGTCATGCATCGGCACAACCAATCGCTCAAGAGCGTGCGCCAGTTCTTTGCCGACAAGCTAGATCTGCCTGTGCAAGCGGTGGTGCTGGCCACCGAGGAGGTGATGCTCCCTTATGACGCTTCTGGCCAGGCGCTCTCCCTCCAGGGGGCCGATCATGTGCAGTACCTGCACCGGCTTTTTTGGGAGATGGCCACCGGTTCGGCCATGGCCGTGGGGACGCTGCGGGACAAGGTCGACGAGTTCCTACGTGCACAGGCGCAAGGACGGCCGGTCGCAGCGCTGGGTCAGAAGTGCGGTATGGACCGCTCGGACTCGATTGCCGTCGACATGAAGGGCAACGTCACCACCTGCCAGAACATGAGCGCTCTGACCGATCACAAGATCGGGCATGTGGCTACGTTCGATGACATCCGCCTGGATACGGCTTACCACTTCAGCACGCGAAGCGAGTGCCCGCGCTGTCCGGTGGTGCAACTGTGCAAGGGAGCTTGCCTTTTCCTGGAGGGGGACCTCTGGCGCGGGGCCTGCGACAACTCCTTCACCCACAACCTGGCCGTGCTTGCCGCGGCGCTGTACTACCAGACCCAGGGTCTGATCCTCACCCGCATCGAAGCGCTGGCCATCCGGGCCGAGGGCATCACTCAGGTGGATGTGATCAATCTGGACTTTGTTGAGGGGAATGGAGACTTCGCGACGCTATCGAGCGAATCGCCGACCTCGTTGCTCCCAATCCCGAGCATCGCCGGCCGCAAGCCGTTCCCGATTGCCGTGGTCGCTGCTGCTTGAGCAGCTGCGCGCAAACCTCACCCGCCCCCCCCCCCACCCGCCGGCCCGGCCAATGCGCCAATGCGCCAGTGCGCCAGTGCGCCAGTGCGCCAGTGCGGGCCATTCTCTTTGGAGACTCCATGACAGAAGAAATCCACGCCTCCGCGCTCGCACCCTTGGCTCCAGTCCAACCCATCGTCATCACCCTGCGGGAAGAAGACCTCGACGAACTGGTCACTCGGGCGGCCGAGCGGGGCGCCGAAAGGTGCCTTGCGCACCTCGGACTCGAAAACGGCCACGCTGCCCGCGACATCCGCGAGTTACGCGACCTGCTGGAAGCCTGGCGGGACGCGCGTCGCACGGCTTGGCACACCGTGGTCAAGCTCGCCACCACAGGAATCCTCACGGTCATCGTGGTGGGTGCTGCCATCAAGTTCAAGGTGATCGGAGGTGGCCAATGATGGAGACCCTCCTTGGAGGTCTGCTGGGTGGCGCCTTTCGCCTTGCCCCCGAAATCCTCAAGTGGCTTGATCGCCAGGGCGAGCGTACTCACGAACTGGCGATGCAGGAAAAGGCCCTGGAGTTCGAAAAGCTCCGGGGTGCCCAGCGAATGGAGGAGATCCGGGCCGCAGGCGATGCCATCTGGAACACCGGTGCGCTGGCTTCCCTGAAAGAGGCAATCTCCGCCCAGGGCATCCGTTCTGGGATTCGCTGGATCGATGCGCTTTGCATGAGCGTGCGACCAGTGATCACCTACTGGTTCATGACGTTGTACTGCGCGGCTAAGACGGCCGCCTTTGCCGCGGCACTCGATGCAGGTTCAGGCGTTGGTGCCGCGGTGATCCAAGCCTGGACGCCGGCGGACCAGGCGCTGTGGGCTGGGGTCCTGAACTTCTGGTTCCTGGGGCGTGTGTTTGACAGGGTGCGGCCATGATCGCGATCCCGCAGGCGGCCTTCGAACTGGCCCAGCGGTTTGAGGGATTCCACCGAGTGCCGCGCCAGGATCCTGGCCGGGCCCACCCCTATCTATGTCCAGCAGGGTACTGGACGATTGGGTTCGGGCATCTCTGCAGTTCAGACCACCCGCCGATTACCTTGTCGGAAGCTGAGGTGTACCTGTCTCAAGATCTAGCTGTGGCCTTAGGTGCAACGTTGCGCCACTGCCCAGCGCTGGCATTTGAGTCAGAAGGTCGCTTGGCTGCGATTGTTGATTTCACCTTCAATCTAGGGGCAGGGCGCCTGGAACGATCGACCCTGCGCAGACGCCTCAACCAAATGGACTGGAAATCCTCAGCAAGTGAGATTCAGCGTTGGATCTATGGCGGCGGAAAAATACTTCCGGGACTCGTAATACGAAGAAAGGCGGAGGCAAACCTCATTGACTCTTGAGATCACCCAGCGAGGATCTGTGAGAATCCATGCGAATTCATCGCGGCCTGAGTGAGCCAACTACACACTAGCAAGCGATGTCAACTCACTCCGGAGTTCTTGCTCTAAAAAATCCACGACTCTGCCTTTGCCGGGACTGATGCTGATGCAAAGAGTACTGACGCCAGCAATGACTGATCTTAGGTGGGCTAGGTTATCAAGCTTGATGATCAGTTCTCCTGCCCTGGTAAGGGTGTCGAGTAGAGAGGTTTGACTCACCCGGGCATTGAGCACCAAGTGCGCAGCAGCCTCATTTCTAAGAATTGAGGCGCGTGCGCGTAATCCGTACTCTTCAACCAGCAGGCTGTACAAGTCGTTGGTCTGCTGCGTGGAGTCGCTTAGTGGGCCGGGGCTGGCGGTAAGTCGCCTGTGCAGCAGGTCGGCAATTTGAAAAAACTTGTCTGCAGCTGCTTTGACATCGTCAACGTTGGCAAGAGCGTTTGGATGATGCATAGCTATCCCTCTAGCGCGACCACCGCAGCACACATTTGTCACCGCTTAGGCGCCGCTCAATCGTCACCGCGCAGAGTGAAGGAAGGCTAGCTTGAAGATGACGTCTGAGGAACGCGCACAAGTTCTCGAGTGTGGCCGGCCCAAGATCGTCAACTTCGTCCAAAAAGCGATGGTCCAGCATCTCTCGAACACGAGCAATTTCCTGCCTCAAATGTGCCAAGTCGATGAGCATCCCTGTTTCGGGATCGGGTTGGCCCTGCAGAGTGACCTCCGCCTCGTACGTATGCCCATGGATACGCAGGCTACCTTCGGTCTCAATCGATCTATGCAATGTGTGCGCAGCCTCGAAGTAGAACCGCTGTGACAGTTCGCAGACTGCATTGTCTGAGGTGGAATGAGTCATCGAATTTCCAGAACTTTGTGAGTCTGAACAGACAGGCGCCATTGGGGGTGTGCCTGACAATAGGAAATGGCTGCCCGAGTGTTCGCCTTTTGAAACGGTCCATCCATGGGCTGTAAAAGGTAATACTTGAAATCGCTGGTTGTGGCTGCTTCAGGAAGCAGGCCAGGTTGCGGATAAACAAGTTTGAGTTCATCTCCGGTGCGTTGAATCCACTCAGCCCCAGCTTTGGGGCTGACACAGATCCAGTCGATCCCCTCCGGAGCCTGCACTGTGCCGTTGGTTTCGACCGCAATCTCGAACGACTCCGCATGGAGAGCATCGATCAGTTCTTTGTCGACTTGGAGAAGCGGTTCGCCTCCAGTCATAACAACGTAGCGGTGTGACTCGCCTGCTGGCCATTGGTCGGCAATTAATTTGGCGAGGCTTTGCGCCGTCGAAAATTTCCCTCCTAGCGTCCCGTCCGTCCCTACGAAATCGGTATCGCAAAACTGACAGATCGCCTGTGATCGATCGGCTTCGCGACCTGACCAGAGATTGCATCCTGAAAAGCGACAAAAGACCGCGGGACGTCCTGCACGCAATCCCTCACCCTGCAGTGTGTAGAAGATCTCTTTAACGCTGTAGGTCATGCAGCTGTGCCCTCACAGTATTTCTCGTACCCCTTCCTGCGAAGGTCGCAGGCAGGGCAGTGGCCACATCCGTAGCCCCACTCGTGCTTGCGACTCCGATCTCCAAGGTAGCAGGTGTGCGTTTCTTCCAGGATCATCGAGACAAGTGTCTGTCCACCGAGTTGCTTGGCTAAAGACCAAGTGGCCGCTTTGTCTAGCCACATCAACGGCGTTTCGATGACCGTACGGGAGTCCAGACCAAGGCTGAGCGTCACCTGAAGAGATTTAAGGGTGTCGTCGCGGCAATCGGGGTAGCCAGAGTAGTCGGTTTCACACATGCCTCCCACCAACACAGTCAACTCACGGCGATAAGCCAGGGTCGCCGCGAAAGTCAGGAACAGTAAATTTCTCCCCGGTACGAATGTGTTGGGTAGACCGGTTTTCTCAAATTCGATCGACTTTGCTTGGGTGAGGGCGGTATCGCTGATTTGGCCAAGAAGGCCCATATCAAGCAAGTGATCTCCTCCGAGCTTTTTGTCCCAGTTCGGAAAATTTTTCCGCAGGGAAGTCAAAAATTTGTCTCGACACTCAAGCTCAACCTTGTGTCTTTGACCGTAGTTAAACCCTATTGTTTCTACACGTTCGTATCGGTCTAGAGCACACGCAAGGCAGGTAGCCGAATCTTGGCCGCCAGAAAAAAGGACGAGTGCAGATGTGTGCATGTGACTTAGGCTGCGCGTCGCAGTTTGCGTAGTTGCCGTTTTGTCGTAGAGACCAAGTGACGCGTCAGAACGTCGATGTCTTGAGGCGTGTTCTGCAGGTAATTCCAGGGCACGTCATACCCGCTGATTGGCCAGTTGCCGGAAGTCCATGCTGTGAATGGCTTCAACAACTCCAGTCCGACTTCGAACTCCTTGGCAGTGGTGGCCGTTTGATTTGCATAGAGAAGATCCATCACGAATCCCATGGCAATGATGCCCGCGCCATGCCGCAGTCGTGAATGACGTGGTGACATCCCGGTCCATTCGCCACCAAAGACGCTACTAACGGCAGTAAAGAACTCGTCAATCAGAGCAACCGCCCTGTCTTCTCTGTCCTCGAAAACAATCAACTCCCGGATAGCTCCTTGGGAAGCGGAGTTCATTACTAACTTTTGCATGGCGGTATCGCTGATGACACCGCCAGGGTTGGTGTGTTGTCGAATCTGACCCCGCAAGGCTGGCGATCCGTTGAAGTTGAGGCGTTCAACGACGCGTGCAGCGAATCTCCTAGCTGTGTACCGTTCGGGGAGGCCTTCTACGTTGGGTAGCAACTCGTAGATCAGCGTTTTGGGGAGTGGTCTAGCGCTATTGATAAAGACGAACTGCTGACGTAGTTCGTCGTAGTCTTTGCACACTAAGGCTGAAACGAAGACTTGGAACCCTGGCTTGTCCAGGCCTGAGAGTGCGGTCAGGCGCTGCTGTCCGTCAACAACAAACCCTGGCGGACCATCCTTTGTTTCGATCACAACATCGACCAGTCCATTCTTGTGGTGCTTAAGCGTGACCCCTTCGAGAAACGCAACAATCACTGCATTTGGCAGGATGGCCTCTTCACGCCCAAGGTAGCCTCGAATGTCTTTGATGTGGGATGAAATCTGATGACGCTGGAAGCCCTTGAGTTCGCCACTGTCTTTTCGGCCCACCCGTTCAATCTGGGCAAACGCGAGGACTTCCTTCGGTTCGGCAGCAAAAACAAAAACATCATGCCCGTCTGCTTGACTAGCAGATAAGGCAGTAAATCGATAGGTAGTCATGACTGCTGATCCAGTGTTCGATGAAGGTGTTTGTGGTACACGCCAAGGTTGTGGAACCCACGGCGCTTATTTCGATTGCTGCCGCGAAATATGATGACTTCTATCCCCGCCGATCTGCAGATGGCGCAATCGCATTCTTTCCACGGGCGTTCCTCCAGAGTCTTCTCGATACGGCCTCGTGTGCTTGCTAGTGCTTTGTCTTGAGTCGCCATGCTCGTCCCATCTCCACGGATCAAGAACTGCGAATAGTCCATGACCGCCTCGAGCGTCTCCTGAACTTTCCTTTTTCCTTGATCGAACTCACGCAAGGTGCGCAGGGCTCTTAGCTCTCTGGCTTGAAGATCCTCAGCGTCGAAAATTCCGCGCTTGACACCTTGCATCAGCCTGGGATTGTCGAGAGCTTGAGGGATGCGAATCGCTGTGTAGTAGTCCAATCCTCCGCGACCATTACTCATGTAGTAATTTGATTTCTCATCTTTGAAGGCACGAATCAATGGCGATGTCGAATCAAAACTTGTGATGCCGTAGCCGACAAACTCTCCGATGTGGTCGGCCTTTGCAAAGCCGAGGAGGTGAATATTGGGGTCGCTGCCTATCTTGTCTCGAATCGCTTGGAGGACTTGCTTAATGGCATCCACCTTCAGTGGCACGAGGCCTCCGATTGCCAGATAGCGGTAGCCCATCTTCACGAGGGACGCTGAAGCCTCAGCCATGCTCTTGGGCGACCAGCCTTGCACTGCTCCCATGGGCTCAAAAAGATCGCCCTCTGCGCGGACCAGTTTTAGGAACTCCTCTGCATTCTTTAGGGTGATCTGATACCGGTTGAGGGTGTCCTCAGGCATTGCACTCTTTGGTGGATTCTGTAGATCGCACTCAAAGATGACATGGTCCGGTGAAACGCCGTGAGTGAATTCAGCGTCTAGATAGAACTCAACAACCTCTTTAGGCGAGTAGGCGGGTTCTGGATGTTCAACATAGGCAAAGGCCCCGCAGTCGCCCATCAGCATCAGGTCACGATGCTTGGGTGAGTCGAAGCGAAGGAAGCGCCGGGCACCGTCTCTGAGAAGTCGCTGCTCTTCTGCGGTCGAATATCGAACTTTGGATGCGGCAACGCCGTCTGCTTGCCGAACAGCGCTCATTGATACAAGCAGCCCGTCATAAGGTGCTTCATCCATGATTTCGTGTGCGTATTGATCGTGCCAATAGCGCTCACGATTCGCTGGTGAGGAGTCCGACAAAAAGTCGTACTTCGGATCAACGTAGTCTTGCGTATCAGAGTACAAGAACTTCACTTTTGGCCCTCGCCTCCGAGATACGCTTGAACCAAAGCGGTTTGCAGTCGCCTGATGTCACGTGTTGTATTTTGAATTTCGTTCCAGCTGACGTTCATGCCTTGCCAGGTTCCTTCCGTCCACCTGCACGAAGGGGCCACTTTTTTCAACTCTCGCTCAACCGATTTAACGTCATCGTGGGTAGAGATCCTCGCGTAGATGCGGTCCATCAATACACCCATCGCCAAGATTCCAGCGGAGTGCATGAGTCTGCTTTGACGGGAGTCTTTACCCCAGGCCTCAGGAAAGACGGACCGAACTGCTGTCCAGAAAGTCACCAGCATGCGGTACATGCTTTCTAGGTCTGCGCCGTCGCGGCCATTGCTTGTTAACCTGAATGTTGCAAGAGCGCCCAGGGGATTGTTGATGCTGTTACGGATCATGTTGATAACAGCAGAATCCGTGACTACAGCAGGTCCGCTGGCGGTGCCGTCAGAGGGACGCTTTATTAGCTGGAAAAAAGGGGACGCTGGGTCCCGATTAAGCAGGTCGCACAACTCGGAGGGCACTTTGCGTAGACTCAGTTCTCGCGGTAGTAGCACCCCACTTGTTTCCGGCAAGAGTTCGTCAATGAGTCGGGTCGGAAGCGGCTTGGCCTTGTTGACCAATATGAATTGCTCTCGCTGAACGTCCAGGCGATCCGAGACAAAGCCGACGACAGGCACTGCAATCTCTCGGTTTTCTGCCTGTGCAAGTGCGAGGGAGCGCTGCTGGCCGTCGACGATCCAAGCTACTCTCTTTCCTTCCTCATAGAGGGGGATTGTTAGAGTTCCGCTTTGAGCTATGCCTTCATCGCCTGTTGGCCTCGTGCCTCTTGAGGCTGCAAAGTGAACCTCAGGAGACATAGCCATGATGATTGCATTAGGGAAGAGCACGGGACCTTGGTTCAGGTACTCGACGATCCCTTTCACGTGTGAACGGATCTCGGGGCGCTGGAAGCCCCGTAGGCCTTCTTGCTCATCGCGCCCAAGTCGAGAGATGTCAGCCACGCGGACGATGTCTGCGCCTCTGATGAAAAACGCATAGACATCGAGACCGCCACCTTGTGTGGTGTGGAGCGCTCGAACTACGATCTCTTCTTGAGCCGACTTGCTCTTCATGTTTGGTTGTCTCGGTTTGATGCTGTGGCTTTTTCAGCTCGGATCTCTCGCCACAATTGCGCGAACCGACCTTGCTCACAAGCGATCCGTGCATCGTCACGGAGATATCTCAACAGGGTGGAACTACGGCCTCCTGTCGTTTTCCAATGGCGTCGAATCAAAGTTTTGATTGCTGCGTCGTCAGCGCGAATCCGAGCGATCACTTTTGGTTTTTTGTGATGCGCCAGGGCACTTTTAACGGCGTCTAGCGCGCCGGTCGCTGGCAATGAGTGCGCGTTAATGCACTCGACAAAATGACGCATCGCTCGCTGAGGGAAATCTGCGCGTGTTCCGGCGTAATTGGGAATGGATTCCAATCGATCGTCATAGGGCATCGCAATGCCAACCAAGCTCGAGGGCAAGATGCCCTGTCCTGCCTGTGACGTGAACAGCCTTATGCGATCGAGTTGGGCTGGGCCGCACTTCTTCAAGTCGCGACTCACCATCTCGACGTAACTGGCCGGCAAGGCTGCCAGTACGATTGCTTCAGGGTGCTGCGAAAGCAGTTCAAAAAGGCCCTGGCCATCGCACAAAAACTCCCACCACTCTGCGGTGGTTGCCCCGTGTAGACCAAGGGCCCCCTGCAGACCGCCACGAGGCCCAGATGCAGTGAGGTCGTATGGCGCGGCTTCGTCGGCGCCGTTGATGAGGCCCAGTCCCGCTGAGACAACGTGTAGGGGAGCTGCCAGCGCCTCTGCAACCCACTTCGCATCAGCAATTGACCGGCCCAGGTACATCTCACGTGCGGGCATCTTGGGAAGGTGTGCACGCAACTCCCTGCGCCACCGCCTTGCTGTCTCTTCAAGGCTCTCTCCGAGGAACTTTTGCCGCCACGTCAACGCATTGGCCGCCCCACGCTTTCGAGCCGTGCAGTTCGTGATGATTAAGTGCTTAGTGCTCAATTTCAGCGTTCTTCAGACGAAATAACTGTAGCACATCAGCAGTGTAACTTCAACGATAACTGCAGAAGTCCGGTGATTTTATCGTTGATTAAGTGTCGATGGGGATTCGATTGCCTCGATGAAAAGTGTCGTCTTCACGATTGTCAGTTGTGCGGATGAGTCGCGATGTCCCCGGGGCGGACTTGGTGATCGAGACTGATGCGGCCGCCACGGACTGGCCTCGCGCGGCTGCGACCTGCATGCTGCAGGAGGAGGTGGCTCATCTCATGAGCCTTTAGCTGCTGATCATCAAGCGATGAGCAAATAGCATAATGTTCAAGCAAAGGCAGGGCCTCAGACGCCCCGATTCCGGAGTGGGGGTGGCCGGGGTGATTCATGCTTGACACGGATGGCTACATAGTAATCCTTACTGATCAAAAAAAGAATGCATCTCCAACACTCTGAGTGTGACGTCACACCGTCGCCATTGATCTCGCCTTCTCTGGTGCGTATTAATGGCTAAGAAAGGCTCGTCGGCGTTCGTAGGCGGGTTCGTTCGGGTCCTGAGTGCGCCTTTTTCTGCCTGGGGCGTAGGCAAGCTTGTCGACCTCGCGGGAAGCACGGCAGAAATTCAGTTCTTCGATGCCCCGGGTGCACCTCTACCGAAGAAGCTGGAGGTAGATCTCACTGCTATCGAACGAGCGTCCCTTCCAGCTCAGACCCGTGTCTATCGCCGCGTAGCCGGAGGCAGGTGGCAAGTAGGGCGTGTCCTGGAGGATGACGGGCCCATCGTGTTCGTTCAGTTCCCGAACGGGGAGACCGTCAACGTAGAAGCCAGTGAAATTCAGGTGCGGTGGTCAAAGCCCCTGGTAGATCCCCTCCCTTTGTTAACCGTGGAGGCAACAGAAACGCCTTTTCTCGCAGACGCCCGATCTGAATTCACGCAAGCGGTTGCGCGTCAGCATCACGCTGCGGCGGGAGTTTCGGCGGTTCTTTGCTCATCAGTGGACTTGGTCGACTATCAATTTGATGTCGTGCGCCGAGTCCTTACGGATCCCATTCAACGCTACTTGTTAGCCGACGAGGTCGGCCTCGGTAAGACGATTGAGGCGGCGATCATTCTTCGTCAGTACTTCATAGACGATGCAACTGCTCGGTCCGTGGTGATTGTTCCGCCAGCACTTGTCTACCAGTGGCGCCGGGAATTAACAGTACGGTTCGGTCTGGGCAATGAACTCGACGATACGTTGCATGTCATTGCTAACGACGACATAGATCGTTTGAGAAGTGTGATCCCCAGCGCTGGCATGTTGGTGGTTGATGAGGCCCACCATCTGTCGCGGCAATCCACGGCCCAACAACGTCAACTCTACGACTTGCTCGAATCGCATGCCCGGCGCGTGCCGCGCTTGCTGCTGTTATCCGCCACACCGGTGTTGGGAAACGCTGAGGAGTTCCTGCGGGTCTTGCACCTGCTCGATCCCGTGGTTTTTCCGTTGGAAGACCTAGATGGATTCAAGCGACGAATTGCATCTCGCCAGGTTGTCGCCGAAGTTGTTTCCACACTCGTGCCTCAAAACGTATGGGGGCTGGGGCCGGATCTTGAGCGCTTGTTAGAGAACTATCCCGACGATCCTTTGTTGGTGGCTAAAGTCGGCGCCCTTCAGCAAGTCCTGAACACCTTCCCAGATGAGGAGGATGAGCAGTTCCTCGCTGCACTGGATGACCTCAAGACGCACCTGGTCGAGAGCTACCGACTACACCGCCGGTTGCTGCGTAACCGGCGCGCGGCGGTGTCCTGGGCGACGCCGAGGCGGGCAGAAATGCGAGCGGTCGCCTTCAATGGCAAAGCGACGGCGACATGGCGCGACCGCCTCGAAACCTTGCGCCTCGCCACGACGGCCGCGGGCAACTTGACGCCTTCACTTGAACAGGCACTGCTGCAGGCGGTCGTCAACCCCAATGCCAGTGCGCCGCTAAAGCCGGCGTTGGTGCAAGCGGGTCTCCACCACCCAAATTTGCTGGCGCAGGCCGAGGCGGTGGATCACGCAGTGCAGCGCGTGCGCGAGGATCCAGCGCGGACCATCGCGTTGTGCCGGCAAGTGCGTGCTCTTCTGGAAACCCCCGGCGCGCAGGTTGTTGTCTTTTGTGATCGACCCGAGGACGCGGATCGGGTTGCGCAAGCCTTGGCCGGGGAGGTCGGTGATCGCGTCGTGCGTCACGAACCGGTGGAGGTTGACGAAGACGGCGAGGTCACGGCCCCTCAATGGGAGCAGTTCCTCAGCGCTCCAGAACGTGTACGCGTGCTGGTGTGTGATGTGCGCGCCGAGGAGGGGGTGAATCTGCATGGGGGACGCAAGGTTGCGGTTCATTACGACCTGCCCGCCTCCCCCAACCGTATAGAGCAGCGACTGGGACGCCTGGACCGCTATGGCACCGGCGACCCTATTGTGAGCTACGTCTTGCTGGATGAGGCCAATGCGGACGAAGCCGCCTGGGCTTCGGTCCTCGATCATGGGTGGGGAGTCTTCGGCCAGTCCGTGGCTAGTTTGCAATACCTGATCGAAGCCACCGCCGGGCCCTTGGCTAGGGAGTGGGTCGAACTGGGCACCGTCGCGCTTAGTACACAGGCCCAGCAATTAGGCGGCGAGGACGGCTGGGTCCAGAGCGAGGTGCGCCAACTCAATCACCAGGACGGTTTGGATGCCATGGCCAATCGGGAAATTCCCGGCATGGAGGCCCTGGAAGACGAAGACACCGATTGGGTGGAGTGGCGCGCCGCTTTCAAGGCATTGGCGATCGAGGCACTGCAATTTCATTGGCGCAGCGAGGGCGAACCGGGCGTGCCCTCCGCAGATACTCCCTTCCGCGTGGGGTACACCTACCGCG
>JACCDH011807274.1_pt1 | contig 12032 bp, 6 predicted proteins | sample 7442481 | NCBI WGS metagenome assembly JACCDH01 (sample SAMN15323433, study PRJNA562643) | freshwater metagenome | isolation source: river surface water | place: USA:Blue River Watershed | collected 2017-08-15 | reverse complement strand
GGATGATCAACATGCATACGCACCTGCGGTATACTATTTAATGATGCTTGGCTTCATGAGTATGTTTGCGTTGTTGGCCTACTTCAATAACTTTTATCTTCAGCCCAAATTATTGTTTGCAGGAAAGCGTTTGTGGTACTTCGTTTCGGCTGCTTTGTGGATTTTTGTGCTATCGTTTGTGTACACGTATTTACTAAAAGTTGTTCCGATTTGGCTTCCCGGAATGAATGCTATGGAGATGAGTATTGTAATGGATCCGGTATCCAATGATACTTCTGTTGGTGGGGTGTTGGCTGATATGCAAACGTATTTTTCGTTGATGTTAATATGGCTCACCTTGTTTTCGTTGCTGGGCCTTTATCATCATCAAAAGGCAAAAGTAAAAAGTATGGAGGCCGCTATAGCGAAGCATCGTGAAGCGGAATTATACTTTTTGAAAACTCAACTCAATCCACATTTCCTATTTAATACACTAAATAATTTATACGCGTTGGCTTTACGCAAATCGGATGAAGCTCCAGAGGTTATTCTAAAACTCTCTACCGTATTGCGTTATATGTTGTATGAAGCAGATGCTAAACAAGTTTCGTTTGAGCAAGAAAAGGAAATTATGCAGGCATACATTGATATTGAGTTATTGCGTTTGCAACAAAATCCTGATTTGCATTTTTCTATTGTTGCAGATAAGTCTTATCAAGTTCCACCTTTATTGTGGCTTCCGGTATTAGAGAATGTGTTTAAGCATACACGCCATATCACCGATTTACATGTCGATTTTAAATTTCAACTCATACAAAATAAACTAACGATGAGTGCTGCCAATACCTTTCAATCCAGTTTGTTTTCGTCAGATGAAAAGAGTGGTGGAATTGGTTTAACGAATTTGCGGAAACGTTTGGAACTGCTCTACCCGAATCAGCATAAAATTAACGAGCATAAAGACGAAAAAATGTATACTATTGAAGTAACCATTTACCCCATTTAATATGCGCGTGCTTATTGTTGATGACGAGCCATTAGCAGCAGAAGTGCTTCAAGTATATCTAGCCAAACTACCCGAAACGGAATTGGTGGCTACCTGCAGAAATGCATTGGATGCATTTGCTATTTTGAATAAACAACAAGTTGATTTATTGCTATTGGATATTAATATGCCGGAATTGAATGGCATTGATTTTTTGAAATCGTTGAAACAGCCGCCACAAGTTATTTTCACTACTGCTTACACCGAGCATGCGGTTACCAGTTACGATTTAGGTGCTGTTGATTATTTGGTAAAGCCTATTGCTTTTGATCGATTCTTAAAAGCTATACAAAAGGTCACGGTATCAAGTACACAACCAATTAATCCAACAAGCAACGAACCTACTTCATCTAAAACGTTGTTTGTTCGTTCTGATGGAAAGTGGTTGAAGATTGATGTTACAAAAATTTGGTTTGTAGAAGGTTTGAAAGATTATGTGCGCATATGGAGTGAAGAGGGAAGGGTAACGGTGCATAGCACCATGAAAAATTTTGAAGAACAACTGAAGCCATTTCAGCATTTCGCTAGGGTGCATAAATCGTATATTGTGAATTTAAATCATATTGATGAAACGGATGAGAGCAGTTTGATTATACGTAAACAACTGATTCCAATAGGTGGCACGTATCGCGATGAAGTGATACAGCTTATTCATCGGAACCGTTTGGGGTGATTTTGAAGAGCTCAATCGTGTTGAAGTATATTTCTTCTGAGAACATTAGCGCATCTCTTCTTGTTTTGGGCGGATTTTTTTTGTGGGGAGGATAACCACAAAGGCCACAAAGGATGCACAACGAGCATAGCGTTTCTGTGTTGTTCTGCGAAGTCTGTGAGAGACTAACCCTAGTGTGCTTCGTGAAAAAACCTAATGTACTTCGTGGTTAAATCTTCATCGCAATGTATTTGTGTTGTTCTGCGAAGTCTGTGAGAGACTATTCCTAGTGTACCTTGTGAAAAACCTAGTGCACTTCGTGGTTAAATCTTCATCGCAATGTATTTGTGTTGTTCTGCGAAGTCTGTGAGAGACTATTCCTAGTGTACCTTGTGAAAAACCTATTGCACTTCGTGGTTAAATCTTCATCACAATATATCTGTGTTGTTCTGTGAAGTCTGTGAGAGGCTACTCCTCGATTACCTTTTGATAAACTCCGTGCAACTCTGTGTTTACTCTGCGTAATAATGCTATTCATTTTTAAAACTCAACCATGTTAGCATGCCAAGCGTCTATCGGTTTCGCTGTTTATCTCTATATTCGCGGCATGGATACCTATTTTGAGTTTACCATCGCTTGTACCGATGAAACCAAAGAACTGCTGATAGCAGAGTTAGCTGAGATTGGCTATGATGGATTTGTGGATCACGACAATGGCTTCTCCGCATTTATACCTCAAGCCGATTTTAATGCAGTATTGTATAACGACATTCTGCTAAAGTATGGAATCAACCCAAATGATATTCCACACAGCGTTATTGAACCGCAAAATTGGAACGCCCAATGGGAAGCAAACTACGAGCCGATTATTGTGGCAGATAAAATTTTAGTGCGTGCACCATTTCATCAAGTAGATGAAGCTTATGAGCACGTCATTACCATACAGCCTAAAAATACGTTTGGTACCGGACATCACGAAACTACTCAATTGGTATTGGAGTTACTATTGTCTCAACCCGTTAAAGATACCACCTTATTTGACTACGGCTGTGGAACCGGAGTATTGGGCTTAATGGCATTGAAACTAGGTGCTAAGCAAATAATAGGTAATGATATAGATACTTGGTGTGTAGACAATATTGATGAGAATAAGCACCTGAATAACTTAACTGCATTTGAGTTTAGACTTGGTAACTTGGCAGTGCTTAAGTCTGACGAATTGTTTGATGGAATTTTGGCGAACATCAACAAAAACATTTTACTCGATAGTTTTAGCATGTTAGCTAAACATATGAAACCCGGAGCCTTTTTGTTAATTAGCGGATTTTACGAAACCGATCTAACCGATTTACAAGTTGCAGCAGAGCAAGTAGGCTTACAGTTGCAGCAGCACATCAGCAAAAACAATTGGTGCGCAGCACAGTTGCAATTTGTTCCGAAATCGGCTTAATATTGCCTCACCAAATAATAATTGATTATACATGTACGGTAAATTACAACAACACTTACAACAAGAGTTAGCGGATATTGATGCTAATGGTTTATACAAACGCGAACGTATTATTACCTCAGAACAAGGTGCAGAAATTACCTTAACTACCGGACAAACGGTGTTAAATTTTTGTGCTAATAATTACTTAGGTTTATCATCGCATCCACGTATTAAACAGGCTGCTATGAAAGCCTTAGAAACACATGGTTTTGGTATGAGTAGTGTTCGTTTTATTTGTGGTACGCAAGACATTCACAAAGAGCTGGAGAAAACCATTGCCGAGTTTTACGGCACGGAAGATACGATATTATATGCGGCTGCTTTTGATGCTAACGGTGGTGTGTTTGAACCGTTGTTTGCAGATGCAGATGCTATTATTAGTGATGAACTAAACCACGCGAGTATTATTGATGGGGTGCGTTTATGCAAAGCACAACGTTATCGTTATAAAAACAACGATATGGCCGATTTGGAAGCACAATTAATTGCGGCCAACGAAAAAGGTGCTCGCTTTAAAATTATTGTAACAGACGGTGTGTTTAGTATGGACGGTTACGTGGCACAATTGGATAAAATTTGCGACTTAGCCGATAAGTATAATGCGTTAGTAATGACAGACGAATGCCATAGTGCAGGCTTTATTGGTAAAACCGGTCGTGGTGTGCCTGAGTTGTGCAACGTAATGGGCAGAGTAGATATTATTACCGGTACTTTAGGTAAAGCTTTAGGTGGTGCCATGGGTGGTTACACTACAGGTAAAAAGGAAGTGATTGAGATGCTTCGTCAACGTTCACGTCCTTATTTATTCAGCAACTCCCTAGCTCCGGCAATTGTAGGCGCAGGTATTGAGGTGTTTAAGTTGTTAAATGAAAGTACTGCATTACGTGATAAATTAGAGGCTAACGTAAACCAATTTAAAGCGGGCATGCAAGCTGCAGGGTTTGATTTACGTGGAGGCGCAAGTGCCATTGTTCCGGTAATGCTATACGATGCAAAATTGGCTCAAGATTTTGCGAATAAGTTGTTGGATGAAGGTATTTACGTAATCGGATTCTTTTATCCGGTGGTTCCAAAAGGGTTAGCTCGTATACGTGTTCAATTATCGGCAGCTCATGAACCACATCATATTGAAAAAGCAATTAATGCCTTTACCAAAGTGGGTAAAGAATTAGGGGTGATTAAATAAGTAAACACCATAAAATGAAGAGGCCATTCCATGAGAGTGGCCTTTTTTATTGGTGTTGGCATCACCTTTCAACCTAAAATAAACACTACCAAGTTAACATTTACGTAACATACAATTGAGTATGGGTTAACCTAAGAATAACCTTGCATTAACGAGTGGGAGATTTAGCGGAGGTACTTTTGTAGCGCATTTTCACATATACCTAAACAAATGAAAATAAGCTTACAAAAGTATTTCTTAACTATCGCGTTTGTAGTTACTGCGATGGTAACATTCGCACAAAACGGAGGAATTTCCGGGAAACTCGTTGATGCCAAGTCGGGAGAAGAACTGATTGGTGTATCGGTTTCGGTTGAAGGTACCTCATTTGGTGCTGCAACCGATTTTGAAGGAAAGTTCCTGATTAACAACTTAAAGCCGGGTACGTATAACTTGAATATTAGTTATGTGGCCTACAAAAAGAAACAGATTACAGCTGTTACCGTAAAAGCTAAAGAGGTAACTCCACTAGGTGTGATTGCTTTAGAGCAAGTAACCAGAGAGTTAAACGAGGTGGTCATTAAAACAGAGGTAAAGAAAGAGAACTCAGCCGGTTTGTTGATTCAACAAAAAAATGCTGCAACTATTTCAGATGGTATCTCTGCGGATAATATTCGCAAAACTCCGGATAGAAATACGAGTGACGTATTAAAGCGCGTGAGCGGAGCGAGTATTCAAGATAACAAGTTTGCCATTATCCGTGGATTAAACGAACGTTATACTACTGCCTACTTAAACGGTGCTCCATTACCAAGCTCTGAGAGTGATAAGAAAGCCTTTTCTTTCGATATCTTTCCTTCTAATTTATTAGACAACTTAGTGATTTTAAAAACCGCTACTCCGGATATGCCGGGTGAGTTTGGCGGTGGTATTATTGAAATCAACACGAAATCAGTTCCTGATAACAACTTCCAATCCTTCTCTTTTTCTACAGGTTACAACACCATCACTACGTTTAAAGATCAAGTAACTTACAAGGGTGGTAAGTATGATTTATTAGGGTTTGATGATGGAACACGTGCATTGCCGAGTGCAATTCCTACCGGAAAAAACTTTCCTGTGTTGTCATCTCAACAAGCAGAGTTAGGTAAACACATGCCAAATGATTGGGCACTTCAAAACACCAAATTTGCGCCAAACTTTGGAGTACAATATTCATTAGGTCGCGTGTGGGGACAAAAAGTATCTAAGGTTGGTTTGTTAGTAGCCGTTACTTATAACCGTAACAACAGCTTTAATACTTCTCGCAGAAAATCATATGATAGCAATGAGGATCCAAATGTTCCGGTATTATTAACCGCAGATTTTGAAGATAAAAATTACTCGGTGCAAACCTTAATGGGTATAATGGGTAACTTATCATATAAAATCAATAACAACCATCAAATTACTTTCCGTAACTTATATAGTATCAACTCTGATGATCGTGTAATTGTACGTAATGGAACACCTGAACCTAACACAGATAATCCGGTATTGGTTCAATCAACTGCGCAATGGTTTACCAGCAACAAAATATATAGTTCACAATTGGGTGGTACACATTACATCACTGCTCCAAAATTAAAAGTAAACTGGATTGGTGGATACAGTATCGTACAACGTGATATTCCAAACTTGCGCAGAAACAGCTACAATAAGTTAAGTCATATTCAAACTCCGGACGATCCAAACTTCCGTGATACCATGTATAGAGCCAACATTGCTGATGCAAACGTAGGCCCTGATTATGCCGGAAATCGTTTTTATGCTACTACTCGCGAGTACATTTACAGCGCAAAAGGTGATGTATCACGCAACTTCGATAAAAAAGATTGGCACCTAAAAAATACGATTAAAGTAGGTGGTTTAATTCAAGAGCGTCATCGTGATTTTACTGCAAGCCAATTTGGGTATGTTAAATATGTACCGGGTGGAGCAGGCAGTGGCATTCGTTTCCCTGACTCTTTATTGTACTTACCTCAAGATCAAATTTTCAGTGCTCAAAACATGGGTCAAACCGGACAATTTGCGGGAGGTTTTGCTTTACGTAGCAACTATAAGCCTACAGATTCATACAAAGCAAGCTCACGTTTGTATGCTGGTTTTATCATGTTTGATAGCCGTTACAAAGAGAGATACCGTTTAATTTGGGGAGCTCGTATTGAGAGTTTTTCTCAAAACTTAAACACCACATTAGATAACGGACAAAAGTTTGATTTAACAACTACTAAAGTTGATATCCTTCCATCAGTAAACTTTGTTTATGCAGTAACCGAATCGCAAAATGTACGTTTAAGCTACTCGCAAACAGTGAACCGTCCGGAGTTTAGAGAGTTAGCTCCATTTGCTTTCTACGATTTCTCTACGCGTTTCGTAGTTTCGGGTAATACTGCTATCACACGCGCTTTAATCCACAACTACGATGCTCGGTATGAGTGGTATCCTGGTCGTGGCCAAGTTATTTCGGTTACCGGTTTCTATAAACGCTTTATCAATCCTATCGAACAAATTGCACGTCCTGACGTAAGCGGAGAAATTTCATATGCTAATGTAAGCAGCGCAAACGCTTATGGTGTTGAAATGGAGTTTAGAATGTTATTGGGTTCATTATTGAAAAAAGAAGATACTCATTGGTTGAATAACTATACCATCTACACCAACTTAGCATTAATTCAATCATCAGTTGATGTGAGCGGTGTTCGCGGGGTATCGGCAAAAAATCGTCCATTACAAGGTCAATCGCCATACATTATTAACTCAGGCATCCAATACTTTAATCCTAAAAATGGATGGAGTGTAAGCGCAAGCTACAATCGTGTAGGTCAACGTATTTACATTGTAGGAAGTGTAAACGAGCCAAACATTTGGGAAAATGGTCGTGATTTAATCGACTTCCAAGTGGGCAAAACCTTCATGAAAAATAAATTGGATATCCGATTAAGTGTGAAAGACATATTAGCACAACAGCAATACTTCTTCCAAGATAACAATGCTAATAAAGCTCTTGACACCACAAAAGATAATTTGATTTGGGTAAACACTTTCGGGAGAACCATTTCATTAAATGCGTCATACAAGTTTTAATAAAGAAAGTATAAAAGAAAGCTGCTCTCGGGCAGCTTTTTTTATGCTCATTAGTGGCGCTTAACAATTTGTTAATTCAACCCTAACGCAAACACAAAGTTGCTTTAACTTTTATACAATGTGGTGCAGGTAGTTTTGAAACATAGAATTCACAAAATTCATTCAACAATGAAAAAGTTTTACCAACTTGCTTTATTAGCATTAACAACGGGGTTAGCAAATGCACAAACACCGTTCTTTACGCCAACTACTTATCGTGGCGCGTTTGCCCCAGCACCAACTGCCATGTGGACAGCCGGTTGGACGGAGTGGGATCCGCAAAACAAAAATTATGGAACACCATCAGTAGACGTAACAACCGACATTACCACGAACACTACTTGGACATCCAACAACGTATATCAACTTAAAGGTGTGATTTACGTTAAAAACGGAGCTACACTAACCATTCAGCCCGGAACGGTTATTATGGGTGATAAAGCTACAGCAAACTCATCTTTGATTATTACTAAAGGTGCAAAATTAAATGCAATTGGAACTGCAACTGCTCCTATTGTATTTACATCAAACCAAGCTTCAGGCCAACGTAATCTTGGCGATTGGGGTGGTATTATCATTTTAGGTAAAGCATCAAACAATTTAGTAGGCGGTGTGGGTAACATCGAAGGTTTAGCTCCAACTGCCGATACTGAATTTGGTGGTGGAACAACTCCTGATGACAATGACAATTCAGGAACTATCCAATACGTTCGTATTGAGTTTGGTGGTTATGTATTTCAACCAAATAAAGAGATTAATGGGTTAACATTAGGCTCGGTAGGTAGAGGTACAACTATTGATAACGTTCAAGTATCATTTAGTAATGATGATGCATTTGAGTGGTTCGGTGGAACAGTAAACTGTAAACACTTAGTATCATTCCGTAACTTGGATGATGACTTTGATACCGACAATGGTTACAAAGGGTTTGTACAGTTTGGTTTATCAGTTCGCGATCCTCAGTTAGCTGATGATCCTGCGGTTTCAACTTCAGAAGGTTTTGAATCAGATAACGATGCAAGTGGTTCAACCAGTGCTCCTCAGACTAGCGCTATTTTCTCTAACATTACACTAATTGGTCCATATCGTGGCAGTACTTCATCTACTATTGCTTCAGGATATAGAAGAGGTGCACGTATCAGAAGAAATTCTGCATTACGTATCATGAACTCGGTGTTTATGGATCATGTACGTGGCATTCACATTGACGGTGCTTTGAGCGAAGCAAATGCAAACAGTGCAGCATTAAAGTTTAGAAATAATATTGTAGCAGGAAACTCTGCCGGTTATGTATGCGAAACAAATACTAACAGTACATTCAACATCAGAGGTTGGTTCGGTTTCTCAAACAATGATTCATTGACTTCAACCAACGGTATTTTAACAACTCCATATAACTTTACTGCTCCTGATTATCGTCCTGCAACCGGCTCACCTGCTTTAACAAAAGCTAATTTTACTGATTCTTTATTCAGTGGCTTGGTAACAGCGGTAAATCCAATTGCTAACTTCTTCTTCTCTCAAGATAATACTCCTGGTTCTCGTACAGTAAGTTTCAATAATGCTTCAACCGAAAAAGGTTTTACTACAACATATGCTTGGGATTTTGGTGTAGCGGGTGGTACATCAACAGCTAAAAATCCTTCATTCAGCTACACAACAGACGGTACATATACTGTTAAATTAGTAGCTAACGGTGCTTGGGGTAAAGATTCTATCTCTAAACAAGTAACCGTATTTGTTACCGCAACAAATCCATTTTTCACACCAACTAATTATCGTGGTGCATTTGCACCTGCTCCAAATAAAATGTGGACAGAAGGCTGGACAGAATGGGATCCACAAAACAAAAATTATGGAACTCCAACTGTTGATGTTACAACCGATATTACAACAAACACTACTTGGACTTCGAACAATGTTTATCAGTTAAAAGGGTTAATTTACGTAAAAAATGGTGCTACTTTAACTATTCAACCCGGTACCGTTATTATGGGTGATAAAGGAACTCCGAATTCATCTTTAATCGTTACTAAAGGGGCTAAGTTAATTGCTCAAGGTACTGCAACTGCTCCAATTGTGTTCACTTCAAACCAAGCTATCGGACAACGTAACTTAGGTGATTGGGGTGGTATTATCTTATTAGGTAAAGCTTCAAACAATAACCCAAGTGGTACAGCTAATATTGAAGGTATTGCTCCAACAGCAGATACGGAATATGGAGGAGGTTTAACTCCTGATGATGCAGATAATAGCGGTGTATTGAAATATGTACGTGTAGAGTTTGGTGGTTATGTATTCCAACCCGGTAAAGAGATCAATGGTATCACCTTTGGTGCTGTTGGTTCAGGAACTGTTGTTGATTTTGTTCAAGTATCATTTAGTAATGATGATGCTTACGAGTGGTTCGGTGGAACAGTTAATTGCAAGCATTTAGTTTCTTTCCGTAACTTAGATGACGATTTCGATACTGATAACGGTTTCGCAGGTTACGTACAATTTGGTTTATCGGTACGTGATCCTCAAATTGCTGATGACCCTGCTGTCTCAACTTCAGAAGGTTTTGAATCAGATAACGATGCAAGTGGTTCAACCGCTAATCCTCAAACTAAAGCGTTGTTCTCAAACATGACTTTGATTGGCCCTTATCGCGGTAATACTTCAGCTACTGTTGCTGCAGGTTACAGAAGAGGTGCGCGTATCAGAAGAAACTCTGCTTTACGTATTTTCAACTCTATCTTTATGGATCACGCTCGTGGGGTGCATATTGATGGTGCTTTAAGTGAAGGAAATGCAAACAATGGATTATTGAAATTCAGAAATAACATTGTAGCTGGTAACTCTAACGGATATGTTTGCGAGGTAAATACAAATAGTACCTTCAATATCCGCAGCTGGTTTGGTGCATCAAACAACGATTCATTAACATCATCAGCAGGTATTTTAACTACACCGTATAACTACACTGCTCCTGATTATCGCCCTGCAGTTGCTTCGGTTGCTATGCAAGGTGCTGATTTCTTTGACGCAGCTTTCTCCGGATTAATTGCAGCAAATCAATTACCTGAAGCAGATTTTACGTACACACAAGATACTGCGAATGGTTCTACTTCATTTGTATTCACTAATACAACTTTAGATAAAGGTCAACCTGTTGTGTATACTTGGGACTTTGGTGTAACCACATCAACTACTGATACTTCTGGTGAAGTAAGCCCATCGTTTACCTTCCCAACAAGTGGAACCTACACAGTTACGTTAATCGCATACTCTCCGGTTGGAATTGATACTGTAACTAAAACAATTACAGTAATCCCAACAGGTATAAAAGAACAAGCTACTGATTTCGGTTCAACTTTATCAGTTTATCCAAACCCTGCAAACGAGCAAGTAACCGTATCATTTGATTTGGTAAACGCTACTGCAGTAACCGTTAAGTTAGTTGATTTAGCAGGAAGAGAAGTAGCTGTGGTAACTGAACAAACTTTAGTTCGTGGATTAAACAACATCTCTATTCCGGTTAGTACCATCCAAAATGGATTATACTTTGTGAAAGTAGAAACAGCTAACGGAGCAAAAGCAACACGTGTAGTAGTTGCTAAGTAAATTCAATTCGCTTATTGTTTAGTAATTAAATTATAAGGTTTAGGTATGAAAAGCCTCTCTACGGAGAGGCTTTTTCTGTTATCGTACGACTTGATGAACAGCTGTTGAACTCACAAAATTTTATGAAAGATGAATGATAGAAGAGAACCAATTATTGATTTACTAATCGTGACACTCCATTAACAACAAATCGCCTTCTTGGTGTTCAATTACAATCATGCCATCTTCTGCTGCACTATTGCTGCTGCTTGTTCTGTAACCAAGTGTTAAGGTATCGTTTTGTAGGTTATATGATAACCCTTGTGTGGTTACACCATAAACAACACCAACAGGCATAAGTGATAAGGCGGTACCTTTTGTGTACCATTTTTGATAACGCTTGGGCAGTTGAAACAGTTTAGAGTAATCATCATGCAATACAATACTTAGTTGAGATTTGTAACGAACAATATCGGTAATATTACTCAAGTTGTGGTCGGCCCTGCGCCCGGTTGCCCAAATAATATTCACCGCATCAAAGCCACGTGCAATTAAAAACTCTATCCCTTTTTGTAAGTCGGTTTTGTTTTGATCAGGGGTATGAACTACCTCAATTTTTTGTTGCTGTTGAATTTGCTCTACCGCATGGTTTTTACTATCGAAATCACCCAACAACACATCTATTTTTATTCCAAGCTCTAGCACACGAGTAATAGCACCATCTAATACCACTACAAACGGACTCCACTCTAATAACTGTCCAAGTAACTCCGTAGAGCAACTCTCTCCATTGGCAATTATTAACGCAGGTTCCTGACCTTCTCTAACAATATGGTGTGACGACATAATTAATCAATTTAGCTATTCGCTTCAAGCCGTTGCCTGTTGCTTTACTTAAATAATTCTAATATCATTTTCTAATTTTCAACTTCTCAACCTCAACCAAAAT
>JACCDH011066464.1_pt1 | contig 12032 bp, 11 predicted proteins | sample 7442481 | NCBI WGS metagenome assembly JACCDH01 (sample SAMN15323433, study PRJNA562643) | freshwater metagenome | isolation source: river surface water | place: USA:Blue River Watershed | collected 2017-08-15 | reverse complement strand
ATCCTGTCGGGCGATGTGAAACCCGGTGCCAATGTGATGATCTACGACGACGCGGGCGACCATGCCGCCTTGCAGGCCGCGGATCTGATCTCTGCCACCGGGGCAGCGGTCGAGATCGTCACCCCCGACCGCAGCTTTGCGCCCGAAGTGATGGCGATGAACCTTGTGCCCTATATGCGCAACCTTCAGGGCCGCAACACCACCTTTACCGTGACATGGCGGCTGATGTCCGTGGTGCGCGATGGCAACCAGTTGCGCGCAACGCTTGGCAGCGATTACGGCGATTATCGCAAGGAGCGGCTGGTCGATCAGGTGATCGTCAACCATGGCACCCTGCCCTTGGATGACCTGTATTTCGCGCTGAAACCCCTCTCGCGCAATGGCGGCGAGGTGGATTACGACGCGCTCTCCACCGGGGGCTTGCAAACGATCACCCGCAACCCCAATGCCCCGTTCCGCGTCTTCCGCATCGGCGACGCGGTATCCGCCCGCAACACCCATGCCGCGATCTTTGACGCGTTGCGGCTGGTCAAAGACCTTTGATCGGAAGGGCAATCCGTGACCTCGCACCCCCGCCTGATGGCCCCGCTGCAATTGCGCAGCCAGACCCTGCGCAACCGCATCGTCTTTGGCGCGCATACCAACAACATGTCCGACATGGGCCTGCCCGGCCCGCGCACCGCCGGGTATTTGCTGGAGCGGGCCTTGGGCGGGGCGGCGATGATCGTGGCCGAACCCGTGCCCGTCCATCGCACCGGCGTGTTGACGCGCGGCAATTTCCTGCATGCGACAGACGAGGTGATCCCGCATTTCCTCAAGGTGACAGAGCCAGTGAAAGAGGCGGGCGCTGTGATCCTGCAACAGCTTTACCACATCGGCGCGCATGGCGACTCCGACCTCAGCTTCGCGCCGCATTGGTCGCCCTCGGGTCACGCCAGCTATCACGACAGCGACGGGTCGCACCGCATGACGGAAACCGAGATTTGGGAGCTGATCGACGCCCATGTCGCCGCCGCCGTCCGCTGCAAGGTCGCAGGCTTTCAGGGGGTCGAGGTCTGGGCCGCCTATCATTCCCTGCTGGACCAGTTCTGGACGCCGTGGAGCAACACCCGCGATGACCAATGGGGCGGGTCGTTGGAAAACCGCACCCGGTTTTCCCGCACCGTGATCGAACGCATCCGTCGCGCCTGTGGTGAGGAGTTCATCATCGGTCTGGCTGTGTCCACCAGCGACGCGCAGGATGTGACTTTGTCGGTGGAATCCCTGTTGGAAATCATCGCTTTGCATGACGCCACGGGTCATGTCGATTACATCACCTGCGGGCATGGCGGATACCTCGACTTTGAACGCCTGATGCCGACCTTCCTGTTCGGCGAAAAGCTGACCGCACCGGTGACGGAACAGATCAAATCCGTTGTGAAACATGCCAAGGTCACGTCCGAGGCGCATGTCAGGACGCCGGAAAACGCGGAAAGCATCATCGCCTCTGGCCAAGCCGATCTTGTCTCCATCGTGCGCGGCCAGATCGCCGACCCGCATCTGGCGCGCAAGACCGCCGAGGGCCGCGCGGGCGATGTGCGCGGCTGCATTTCCTGCAACCAGATGTGCTGGGGGCGGCGGTCGCGGGATTACTGGATTTCCTGCCTGATCAACCCGAGCGCGGGCCGCGAATGGGAATGGGGCGGGGATCGTTTTACCAAATCCGAGAACCCGACCTCGGTCCTCGTCGTGGGTGCGGGTCCTGCAGGACTGGAGGCTGCCCGTGTGGCCGCCGAACGGGGGCATAAGGTCGAGATCGTCGAGGCCGCGCCGCAGATCGGCGGGCAGTTCCGCCTTGCCGGGATGCAACCGCGCCGGGGGCAGATCCTTGACCTGTTGGATTGGTATGAACGGCAGTTCGTAAACCTTGGCGTGACGCTGCGGCTGAACAGCTTTCTGGATGACGCCGACATTGCCGCCCATCCGGCAGAGGTGGTGATCCTCGCCACCGGATCGTTGCCTGACCCACAGGCACGCCAGCGCTGGCTGCCCGCCGCCGGGGCCTTGCCGGGGTTGGAAAACGGTGGCGTCTGGTCCCCGGAAGAGGTGCTGCGGCGCGAGGCGAAACTGTCCGACACCGTGATCGTCTATGACGAGGGCGGCAATTGGCGCGGCGTCGGCACGGCTTGGGCGCTGGCCGAGCAGGGCAAACAGGTGGTGATCGTGACGCCTGATCCCTATGTGGGCAAGGAAATCACCCGCACCTCTGCCGACGGTCCGGCGCGCGGGCGTCTGGCACGGGCCGGGGCCAGGTTCCTGACCGAACATGTCATCACCCGCTGGCACGGCAATGGCGCGACCGTCCGCAGCCTGTTGACGGGTGCGGAAGAAATCATCGCGGCATCGGGTCTGGTGATGGCCACGACCAACATCGCCTTTGATCCTTTCCCCGAAACCCTCCCCGGCAAGATCACCCACCGCATCGGCGATTGCGCTGCCCCGCGGCAAGCGCCGTATGCCTTTCACGAAGGCCGCAAGGTGGCGCTTGGCCTCAACTAGGCGTCCCCAAGCGAACCAGAGGACCATCCGGCCCGACCAGCCATCTTGCGGGTCAAGCATGGGCCACCCGGAAGGACGGTGCGACGGAGGGTGGCGGGTTTGCTGCGTCCCCCTCATCACCCGCGTCCTGACCCAGACGAAAGGCCGCTGCGGACCCGGACAGCCGGTGCGAATCCTGTTTCAGCGAATTGCTCATCGCTAGCGACCGCTCGGCCAGTATGGCGCCCCGCCGCACGACATCCTCCAACGTGCGCAGACAGGCGACCAGATTGCCCAGACCGCCGGATTGTTCCCGCGTGCGCTGTGCGATTTCAGCGACCGAGGCCGCATTCTCCACAGTGTGCCGGATCAACACGCCCAGCGCGTCACTGGTCTGCTGCACCAGCTGCGATCCTTCGGCCATGCTGTGGCGGCTGGCGGTGACGAGCATCTGGATGTCCTTGGCTGAGTCCGCCGCGCGCTGCGCCAAGGCCCGCACTTCGGTTGCCACCACGGCAAAGCCACGCCCGGCCTCTCCGGCACGCGCGGCCTCGACCCCGGCGTTCAGGGCCAGCAGGTTGGTCTGAAACGCGATGGCTTCCATCACTTCAGAGATGGTGCCGATCTTGCCCGAACTGGCCTCCATCCGCTGCATCGCCTGCACGGCACTGGTCAGGATGCGCCCGCCCTCTTCGGCAGCCGTGCGGCTTTGCACCATGCGGTCACTGGCAGTGACAGCGTGGCGGGTGGTGGCGTCGGCGCTGTCGGTCATCTGTTCCAGCAACACCAGCGCCGAGCCAAGGATGCCGGACTGTTCCGTCGCATGGACGGCATTCTGGTCCGCCACCCGCGCCAGATCATCGGCCGAGTCGCGCAGGCCTGCGGAACTGGTCTCAAGCTGTTCGACCATGTCACGCAGGACATTGGCCATGGCGTCGAACTGCTGATGCACCACGGCATACTGGCCCGAAATGCCCCCCCGGATCGAGGCGTTCAGGTTGCCGCTGGCAAGGCAGCCGAACGCCTCTCCAAGCGCGGTGACAAAACCGAGGGTTTCTGTCCGGTCCTGCGCGTGCTGAGCCGCTGTCGTTTCGGCCTCCTGGCGCGCGGCATCGGCCTTCTTCAAGGCCGCCTCCGCCGCCTGCAGATGTGTCGCCGCCGATTGGAACAGGCGGTTCAGCACGCTGGCCAGCCAGATCATTGGTACCGCCTGCACGATGAGCACCGCCGCATGCAGCAAGACGCGGCCAAGCGCGGCCTCTCCGGGATAAACGGCGGCCGTCAGCGCGAAGTTCAGCACCAGATGGTGGACCGCGATCAGACCGGCATAGAGCAGGATCGGACGCCAGTCGCAAAACACGGCCGTCAGGGCAAAAGCCGCAAAGAACATCATGTGGGCGTCGGGCTGCCAGGGATGGCCACGCATCAGCCAGACAACAAAAGCAACCCCCACCGCCAGGCCCGCCGAGGCCGCCAGACGCGCGCCAAGACCTCCCGGATCGCGGCGATGTTCGACCCAGACGGCGACGGTAATGGCCGCCAGCACCGCCGCTTCGCGCAGGCCGCCGGTGCCGAGGACCTGCCCCGTCAGGGCCACCGCCACCACCAGCAGCGCAAGGATCACCACCGCGAAGCCGCCGGCCTTGGCCCTCAGATCATCGACCATCAGGATCATCCTGTCGCTCCCTTGCTGTCATCACGCCACAGGCAGCCCAGCCCCCCGTCGGCGCGCATCACGAAAAACCCCATGCGGGACAGGGGCATCGGATCATCCGAAGCCGCAAACACCACCAGCCGCCCGCCCCAGCGGATGTCCAACGGGGGCAATCCCACTGCGGCGGCAAAGGCAAAGCCGCCCGGCCGCCATGGTGGCACGATGACGGCCATGGGCTGCCCCTGCGGCGGCGGGCCGAAATGTCCGGCCCCCAAGGTACCGAACCCAAAGAGTGTGATGACCATCGCGGTTTGCCATGCGGCCAAGATGTGCCTCCTGTTTGTCGCGCCCTGCCGTCCACCGTCAGAACTCTGCCCAGGTGCCTGTGGCTTGCGCGCCCCGGTCGCCCTGCGTGCGGGCTGCGACGGCAACGGCGGGGGCCCAGTCCACCACCTTGGGGTCGATGACCGTGCGTCCTGCTGCGGCGCGACGCGTCGGGACTTGCGGCGCGGTCCGCCGGGTTTGCCGGGTCTGGAACCCGGCCAAGGCCACGATCAACTCTTCGGAGCGGGATTGCAGCGTCACCGCCGCGGCAGAGGTTTCTTCCGCAACGGCGCTGTTTTGCTGGGTGACATTGTCCAGTTGCGCCACGCCGGAGTTCACCTCTGCCAGACCCCGCGCCTGTTCGGCTGCGGCCATCGCGATATCCGCCACTAGCCCCGCTGCTTCCTGCGCGCGGCCCAGAATCTCGGCCAGACTGTCGCCCGCGCGCCGCACCAGCGCCGACCCCTGACCGACCTGCGCCGAGGAGTCAGAGATCAACGTCTTGATTTCCCGCGCCGAATCCGATGCCCGCTGCGCCAGAAGCCGCACCTCTGACGCGACCACGGCAAAGCCGCGACCAGCCTCGCCGGCCCGGGCAGCCTCGACCCCGGCGTTCAGGGCCAAGAGGTTGGTTTGAAAGGCGATATCGTCGATCACGCCGATGATGCGGGTGATCTGATCCGATCCGCGTTCGATCCCCTGCATGGCGGCGACGGCATCGCGGACGATATCGGCCCCACGCTCTGCCCCTGTGCGATTGTCGAAGCTGGCCTCTTGCGCCCGGCTGGCACGTTGCGCGGTGCTGGATACGGATTGCGTCAGTTCCGTCAGGGCGGCGGCGGATTCTTCCAGCGTCGCGGCCTGAGTTTCGGCGCGGCTAGACAATTCGCGGCTGGCGTCCGCGATTTCCGCCGCACTGTCGCGCACGCCGCGGGCTATCAGGGTGACTTGGTCGATCACATGGCTGACGCGGTCCACAACGGCATTGTAGCTTTGCCGAAGCGGATCATATTCCGGCGGAAAGGGGGCGTCGGACGGGTTTGGGATCGGGGTGGTCAAGTCGCCTTCGGCCAGACGGGCGAGACCGGCGCGCAGCTCTTCCACCACCCGGGCAAGGTCGGCGCTCTGGCGTTCCCGCGCGGCCTCCTGTGCGGCGGCGGCGTCGGCCAAGCCCACCCCCGCGCGCAGGTCGGCACGCAAGGCGATACAGGCGCGGGTCAACTCTCCGATGTCATCTGCGGCTTCGGTCGGTGCGATATCCGTCTGATAATCGCGCCGCGCCAAACACGCGACGGTGGTAGCCGCCTCGCGCAGCGGGCGCATGATGCGGTTGACCACCAGATGGCTGACAAAGATTGCCACGGCGAGGATGAAGGCCGCCGGAAGCAGCAGCTTGTCGGCAAAACCCAGCACCGCCTCGCGGACGGTCTGCGCCGGAACCGTGGCCGCGAGGGCGGCGATGAAGTCTCCAGTCCGGTCATGGATCGGTTGCACCACCGCTAGATGTGTTGCCCCCGCCACCGGAACCTCGCCCTGAAAAGGGGTGCCGGACTCGAGCTTGGCCCACAAGGCCGGGTCCGTCCCCAGCGCCGCAGCGAAGGTTTCCGCATCGGGCATGTCAGGCGGACTGGTCAGCACCACATCAAGGCGACCTGTCACCGCGTCACGCTGCAAGATGGTCACCTGGCCTCCGGTCAGGGCCTGAATGCGGTCAATGATCTCGGGCGACGCGACCAGAGACACATCCGGCCGCTGGGCGGCTGGGCGGTCTGACCTTGCGTCCGGCGTGGCAAAGCGCAGGTCCAACTCATCGGCGAAGACTGCCATGGCCACGCGCAACCGATCCTGCGTCGCCCGGTTGATGTCGTGATACTTGAGTCCCAGAAAGACAGCCGACAACGCGACTGTCAGGGCCAGCAGCGTCACCGCAATCAGGAGCGTGATGCGAAGCGCCACGGACATGCGCGAGATGTGGTGCATTTCAATTCCCCGAAAAAGCCAAGGCAACCATGGCGTCAAAACAACTCGATACTGCCCGGATCGTCAGGCGGCGGCCGCGGCGGCGCGGCAAGCTCTGGCGTCCGGTCCAGCAGCATTTGCTGCGCCTTGCCGGTGGCGGGCCAAAAGCGGACCCGCCGCGCCTGCGCGCCCCCCAGACTCTTGGCACGCAGGGGGATGCCTTCTCCCTGCAGAAAGGCCAGCGCCGCCACACCGTTGCGGTGACCTATGTCGGGCAGCCCGGTCAGCATGTGACCGCCGCCGAACAGCTTTGCCTCCAGCCGGGGACGTTGCGCGCCCAGCTTGATCAGGCTGTTCACCAAACGCTCCATCGCTGCGCTGGCAAAGCTGATGTCCCGCCGGCGCGAATCTTCGGGCAACAGGAAATGGTTCATGCCCCCGATCCGGCGCACCGGATCGTAAAGGCAAGCGGCGACACATGACCCCAGCACCGTCGTCATCACCGTATCGGGTTGGTCCGAGACGTGATGTTCGCCTTGAATCACATACACCGTACGGAAGGCGTGCAACGTCATCGGGCTGCGCCTTGGGGCCAAAGGGCATGGCTGTCTTCGGCAGGCGCCGGATGCCGCAGAAGACAGCCGCCCTGGAAAGGCAGTGACCTTGCTGCCCTGCCCTTTGTGCCCTGTTGTCTTGCCCGCATGTCATCCGTCCAGATCCCATTGTCTCCGGACACCGTCCCACAGCTTTCTGAACGAATGGTTTCCGGCGGCGGGGCTGAAATGCCGCGCATTTTCGAAATTCGCCGCAGGCCGGAAACCCGCTGTTAATCGCTGGATGCGATGACGGGCGACAGGCGGGTCGGGGCATGGCTGCTCTGCGCCGCCACAAGGATGCACCTGCAAGGGGACGCCGCATGACCAAAGACCTGATCCTTCCCAGCCGCCTTGACTCTTCGGGCGCTCCTCCCTTGGCGCTGACCCTGACGGCGCGGCGCGGCGCGGCGCTCCGACTGGATGCCTCGGGGGTGGAGGTGATCGGCGCCCTGGCGTTCGAGGTGATCATCGCGGCCGGGCGACAATGGGGCATCGACGGGCAATCCTTTGCGATGGGGCGGCTGTCGGACCGCTATCTGGAAAGCTGCGATGCGCTGGGACTGCGGCCGGATGCGCCTTGGCTGACCCATGCCGCGGCGGAACCGGGGCAGACGGCATGACGATCCGCATCCTTGCGATTGATGACAGTCCCACGATGCGCGGTCTGATCGCCGCCGCCTTGGAACCCGCCGGATTTGAGGTGCATCTGGCCGAAGACGGGATCGATGGCCTGGACCGCCTGCAATCCGCAGACCCGCATCTGGTGATCACCGATATCAACATGCCCCGGATGGACGGTTTCGGCGTGATCACGGCGGTGCGCGCCAGCACGGGCCATGCCAGCCTGCCTATCCTTGTGCTCACCACCGAAACCGGAGCCGAGCTGAAGCAACGCGCGCGCAGTGCGGGGGCGACCGGCTGGATCGTGAAGCCGTTTGACGAAGCCGGTCTGATCGACACGATCAACCGCGTGCTGGGGCTGTGACCATGGCCGGACCGGATACGCTGCGGGCCACCTTTTTTGAGGAATGCGAAGACCTTCTGTCCCGGCTTGGCGATGGACTGGCGCTGATGGCCGAGCCGGGCGAGACGTCGGATATTGAAACCGTCCACGGTGTCTTTCGCGCGGTCCATTCCGTCAAGGGCGGGGCTGCGGCCTTTGGCCTGACCTCCGTGGTGGAGTTCGCGCATGTGTTTGAAACCGTGCTGGACCTGATGCGTTCGGGCAGGCTGCCGGTGTCCCTCCCCGCCATGCAGACCCTTTTGCGCGCCTCCGATGTGCTGGCCGATCTGGTCACCGTCGCGCGGGATGGCGGGGCCGACCCGCCCCAGATGGCCAGCTTGCTGATGGAGCTGGATCTTTTGGCCGAACAGGGCCCGGCCCCCGATCTGATCGAGGCGGATTTCGACTTCCAGCCCGTGCAAATCCATATCCCTGATGGGGTCGCGCCCAGCATCACCCCGGACCCTGCGACCTACGCCATCACGCTGTCCCCTCTGGCCGGTCTTTATGCCCATGGCCATGAACCCGCCGCCTTGATCCGGGCCCTGCGCCGTTTGGGAGAGGTGGAGGTGATCGCCGACATCGATGCGATCCGCCCACTGGCGGCGTTGGACCTGTCGCGTCCCGGCCTGCGCTGGCAGATGCGGCTGACGACGTCCAAAGCGCGTGATGAAATCGAGGCGGTGTTCGATTTCGTCGGAGACGATGCCGAGGTGACCATTACCCGGCTCTTGCCCGAACCGACCCTCCCGACCGAAGCGCCGGCCCCGATCATGCCCGCGCCTCCGCCGCAACGGCCCACGGACAGCAGTCCCGCCGGGAGCGCGGCGGCGGTCCTGCCCCTTTCCCCCACGATCCGCGTCAATCTTGACCGGGTGGACCGGCTGATCAACCAGATCGGGGAACTGGTCATCCTTGAGGCGGTGCTGGCGCAGGCCGTGACAACAGCCGGTCTGCGCGATGACAGCGATCTGGCCACCAGCCTCGCCGGGATCAGGCAACTTGCGGGAAGCATTCAGGAAACGGTTCTGTCAATCCGTGCGCAGCCCTTGAAACCGGTGTTCCAGCGCATGCAGCGCATCACGCGTGAGGCGGGCGATGCCACCGGAAAACAGGTCCGGCTGGCGATGATGGGCGACACGACAGAGGTGGACAAGACCGTTATCGAACGGCTTGCCGACCCGCTGACCCACATGATCCGCAACGCGGTGGATCACGGGATCGAAGCCCCCGCGCAGCGGATGGCGCTTGGCAAGCCGCCGGTGGGCGTGATCACCCTTTCGGCGGCGCACAGGTCCGGGCGGGTGATCATCGAACTGTCCGACGATGGCGGCGGCATCGACCGCAGCCGCGTGCGCGCCATTGCCGAAGCGCGCGGACTGGTGGCCACGGACGCGGTGCTGACACCGGCGGACATCGACAACCTCCTGTTCCTGCCGGGCTTTTCGTCCAAGGAAGAGGCGTCTTCCCTGTCAGGGCGCGGCGTCGGTCTGGATGTGGTCCGGCGCGAGATCCAATCGCTGGGCGGACGCGTCACCCTGCAATCCGTGCCGGGACAGGGCACCACCTTCACCATCGCGCTGCCACTGACCTTGGCCGTGCTCGATGGGATGCTGATCAGCGTCGGCCCTGAGACCATGGTCTTGCCCCTGTCCGCGATCGTGGAAACGATCCGGCCCGCCTCGGCGCAGATCCACCTTCTGGGCCAGAGCGGGCGGCTGGTGGCCAATCGGGGTGCCTTGGTGCCCATCATCGACCTCGCGGACTGTTTCGGATTTGCACCCATCGCGGATTTGGATCGCAGCGTGCTGATCATGGTCGAATCGGATTCCGGGCGCCGGGCCGCCCTGGCCGCGACCGGCATCCACGACCAGCGGCAGGTCGTGATCAAGAGCCTTGAGCAGAACTACGGCAGTGTGCACGGCATCTCTGCCGCGACGATCCTTGGGGACGGCCGCATCGCCCTGATCATCGACCCGGAAGAAATCCTTCGCAGCACCGCGGTCGACTCTCCGTCCGCCGCCCGAACCGCCCATGGATGACGCATGCGCCAGATGATGCTTCAGCACACCGCCGACCAGAGTGATGTCGTCGCCCTGCGGATCGGCGATCAGGACTATTGCATCGACATAGAGGTGGTGCGCGAAATCCGCGGGTGGTCACCCACCACCGTGTTGCCCCACGCCCCCGCGCATGTGACCGGGGTGATCAACCTGCGCGGCGCGGTGGTCGCAGTCGTCGATCTGGCCGCGCGGCTGGGGCTGGGCAAGACGGCCCCGACGCCGCGCCATGTCATTGTGATCGTGGCCTTCGGGCCGCAGACCGTGGGGCTTCTGGCCGACGTGGTGTCGGACATTCTGGGGGTCGATCATGCGGCGATGCAGCCGGTCCCCGACCTTGCCTCGGATGCGACGCGCGCCTTCATCACCAATGTCATCCCGTTGGAGGATGGGCGCATGTTGCGACAGCTCGACCTGTCTAAGGTCCTACCCCACCGCACCGCCGAGGGGGTGTGATGTCCCGCGACAGACGCCCGCGCCTTGGCCCGGACCCCGCCCTTGGCCTGACCGATGCCGAATTCGCGGCCATGGCCCAGCGCATCCACCGCGAGACCGGGATCGTGATCGGCACGGCAAAGCGCAACATGTTGATTGCGCGTCTTGCCCACCGGCTGCGTGACTTGGCCCTGCCCGACTTCGCGGCCTATATGCGACTGCTGGACAGTCCCGGGGGCGAGGCGGAGCGCCGCGCCCTTGTCTCGGCGATCACGACGAATGTCACCCGCTTCTACCGTGAGCCGCACCACTTCGCGGCCCTGGCCGAACTGGCCCCTGGTCTGTCGGCCCGCGCGCGGTCCGGCGCGCGGATCAGGCTGTGGTCGGCGGGCTGTTCCACCGGGCAGGAGGCCTATAGCATCGCGGCCACCCTTCTGGACCATGACCCGACCCTTGACAGCCGTGACCTGCGGATCTTGGCCACGGACATTGACGCAGAGGTGATCGAGACCGCGCGTCGGGGCGTCTATGATCGGCGCAGCATCGGCCCGGAGACCCCGCCCGCCCTGCACCGCTTCCTGCGGGACGGGCCGCAGGACCATCAGGTCATCACCGCGCCCAAACTGCGGGCGCTGATCCGGTTCGAAACCTTGAACCTGCTGGACGCATGGCCGTTTCACGGGCAGTTCGACATCATCTTCTGCCGCAACGTCGTGATCTATTTCGACCCCGAAACGCGCCATGCCCTGTGGCGCCGCATCGCGGGGCGCCTCGTGGAGGAGGGCAGGCTGTTTCTGGGCCACTCCGAACGCATGGATTCCCGCCTTGATCCGCTGTTCGCGCCCTGTGGGGTCACGCAATACCGGCGGACCGGGATCGCTGCCCCGCCGGACCCCGGGCAGATCCTGCCGGGCAACCTCGCCGTCGCAGCCCCCCCTTCCGCAACAAGGACCACGCCATGCCCCTTCGCGATACCCTGACCTTGATGGTCGTCGATGACATGTCGGTCAGCCGAAGTCTGGTCGAACAGGCGCTTGATGACATCGGCATCCAGAAAGTCGCCTTCGAGCGCGAGGCGACGACGGCCCTGCGCCGATTGGCGGCCAATCCGACGCATCTTGTGCTGTCGGATTACAACATGCCGGGGATGGACGGCCTGTCGCTGCTGGAGGCGCTGCGCAGCAACGCCTCGACCCAGCGGATCGGCTTCATCCTGATGACGGGACGGCCGGACCGCAGCATCATCTCGCGCGGGCACCTTCTGGGCATGAACAACTTCATTGCCAAGCCGTTTACGACGCAGGGGCTGAAGGGCTGCATCGAAAAGGTCGTGGGGGCCTTGTGATGCTGTTTGCCGATGACCCCAGCGGGACGCTTCAGCCTGATCCCTGGCCGCCGGATGTGACGGCGGGCGATCTGCTCGCCGCCTGCGCGGCAGAGGCTGCGCGTCAGGCTCAGGCGCTGCACCGGCTGGACGCGGCGCT
>JACCDH011509107.1_pt1 | contig 12036 bp, 5 predicted proteins | sample 7442481 | NCBI WGS metagenome assembly JACCDH01 (sample SAMN15323433, study PRJNA562643) | freshwater metagenome | isolation source: river surface water | place: USA:Blue River Watershed | collected 2017-08-15 | reverse complement strand
TTATCCTTGTTAAGGATTTTACAATTGGATCGTTTGAACAATCAAAAGGATCCCCAGCCAGACGGGGTCTTTGACTTTGTGGAAGGATATACCGTTTTGTCTAAAATGGGTAGGATTGTTTTCCCCTTGTTGGAGCCCTTTGGGGAGGACTTGCGTGAAATTGCCTTTAAGGATGTGGATAGTGCAATAGCAAATAAATATATCTATTCACAATTGTATCGAAAAATTAAAGCAGAAGCACAAACCTATAATAACTTGGATCGATTTGTTATGGAAGGCCAGGTAAAAGGAAGTAGTGGTGGCGCTGAAATAAGTTTAAATGCATTTAATGTTCCTCCTGGTTCAGTAACTGTAAGGGCGGGCGGACAAATATTAAAAGAGGGCGTTGATTATATAGTGGATTATGGTTCGGGCACTGTTAGAATTATTAATCCTGGTATCTTAAGCTCAAATATTCCTGTGAATGTTTCCTTTGAAAATAATATTGGTTTTGGTTTTCAGGAAAGAGGATTTAGGGCTTTGCGCCTAGATTATATGGCGAGTAAAAATTTCAATTTTGGTTTCTCCACTCAAAGGTTAAGTGAGCGTCCTTTTTTTACCAAAACTAATTTTGGTGCTGACCCCATTAAGAATGCCATGTATGGATTTGATTTTAATTATAGATCAGAAGTTCCTGTGGTCACTAGTTTATTGAATCGTTTGCCTTTTTATAATACCAAAGCCAAGTCCTATATTACTGCCAATGGGGAAGCTGCTTATTTGCAACCTGGACATGCACAACAAATTGGTAGAGGAGCAAATGGGGTTGTTTATTTAGATGATTTTGAAGCAACTAGAACTGATATTGATTTACGTTTCCCTTTTACAGCCTGGGCATTGGCATCAACACCCATGGATCGTTTCCCTGAAGGAACAATTGCCAACAATTTGGACTACAATAAAAACAGGGCGAGGGTAGCTTGGTATACCATTGAACCAACTTTACAGGATCCTAATAGTCCCAACAATCCAATGGGCGGAAATAAAGCCTTGTTCAGTGATCCAAGAGTGAGGCAGGTATTTACCAATGAGTTGTTCCCGAATAGAACTACTAATATTATGGATGTTCAGTTGCCCACTTTTGATGTCACTTATTTTCCAAAGGAGAGGGGGCCTTACAATTATAATTTCAGGGATTTAGATGGCACGGGTAAGTTTAGAAATCCATTAGATAAATGGGGAGGTATCATGCGTTCATTGGATCAAACCGATTTTGAAACGAATATAATTGAGTATGTTGAATTTTGGGTGCAGGATCCTTTTATTAAGACGCCCGTCAATGGGGGTAAATTAATTTTGAACCTAGGTAATATAAGTGAGGATATATTAAGAGATGGTCGACGTTTTTATGAAAATGGAATGCCAACACCAACTATACCTGCGCAAATTGATAGTTCCATTTGGGGTAAAGTGCCCATTAATCCAATTCAAGTTACCAATGCATTTAGTAATAATGCAGAAGATAGAACATTTCAGGATGTTGGTTTGGATGGAATGAATGATGAGGAAGAAAAAATAAAACGAGCCAGTCTCATAAGTCAAATCACTAATTCGTTTGTAGCGCAACAATTTAACAAAGATCCTTCAGCGGATAACTATGTTTGGTATCGTGATGCACAGTATGATGCAGCCAATGTTGGAATACTCGGCAGGTATAAATACTTTAACAATCCACAAGGGAATTCCGCCATTGCAGGCACTAGTCAGTTTAGCAGTGCTTCCACTTTACTTCCTGACAACGAGGATTTAAATAGAGACAATACTTTAAATGAATCAGAAGCTTATTTTGAATATGAAATTCCTTTGCAAAAAAATGGAATGGGCGTTGGGATTACAAAATATGTGACCGATAGTAAAACAGTGAGTGTAACCTTGGCCGATGGAACCAAGAGTGTGGAAAATTGGTATTTGTTTAGAGTTCCTGTAAAATCATATTCGGATTCGGTTGGCGGTATTAAGGATTTTAAATCAATTCGTTTTATTCGTATGTATTTAACAGGCTTTGAGGACTCTATAACCTTAAGATTTGCCAAATTAAGTTTAGTGCGAAATCAATGGCGTCAGTACATGTATGAAATTGATACTACGGGTAGTTATACGCCATTAAATGTAAATTCGACTACTACCTTAAATACCATGGCGGTGAGCATTGAAGAGAATAGCAGTAGAACACCCGTGAATTATATTATTCCTCCAGGCATTGAGCGTGTACAATTGTTAAGTAATAATGGGGTGAACCTATTGCAAAATGAACAATCATTGGGCGTACAAATTCAAAATTTTGAAAAAGGAAAACCGGCAAGAGGGGTGTTTAAAACCATGAATGTGGACATCAGAAGGTATGGTAGGTTGTCCATGTTCCTTCATGCTGAAAATAAATCAAATATTAATCAAACCGAACAAGGTGCCGTTACAGCGGTGATTAGGATTGGACAAGATTTTCAAAATAACTATTACGAAATTCGTATTCCATTAACCACCACCAAACAAAAAAATTATAGTAGTTCCGAATCCAACTTGGTATGGCCACTTGAAAATGAGTTAAACCTAAGATTAAATGATTTGGTTAATTTAAAATTAGAAAGAGATAAACAAAAATATTCCTTCACTTCGAGGTACTCCAAAAATCAAATAGGTGCGTTTCCCAATAATGTACAAACCTATTCGGTGATGGGTAATCCAAATTTGGGGGAAGTGCGAGGTATATTAATTGCCTTTGAAAACACTTCAACGCAACAACAAATTAATGCTGAAATGTGGATCAATGAATTGCGTTTGTCCGAATTGGATGAGCGTGGTTCATGGGCTGCTTTGGGTAGAATGGATTTAGTGATGGCTGACTTAGGTACTTTAGCCGTTTCAGTGAATAACCGAACTGCCGGATTTGGTACTATTGAACAAAGCATGAACCAAAGAGCAATCACTGGATTAACACAGGTAGATGTAGCTGCTAATATAGATGCTGGAAAATTATTGCCCAAACAAGCTCGTATCACTTTGCCTGTATTTGCAAGTATTAATAAATCTATTGAAACGCCTTTGTATGATCCTTTTGACAGGGACGTTTTGTATCAGGATAAGATGAATAGTTTATCACAGCCTAAAAAAGATTCAGTCCGAAATGCTTCAACCGATCAAACGACGATAAGAACATTGAATTTTACCAATGTGCGCTTTTTGCCAGGAAAAAATCCCAATTTATTAAGTCTGAGTAATTTGGATTTCAGTTATTCCTTTTCTCAATTAGTACAAACCAGTCCTTTAATTGAGGCCAATAAATTAACCAAGCAAAGAGGGGCTATTGGATATACGTATAACCACAATGGAAGGTCCTTGGAACCCTTTAAAAAATTATTAAAGAATGCATCCCCTTGGTTCGCATGGGTGAAAGACTTTAATTTTAATCCTTCTCCTAGCTTAATTACATTTAGAACGGTATTAGATCGACAATATGGGGAGTTCACTCCTAGGGTAGTAAGTTCCTTTGATGGGACAACAGAAAAAACGGAAACTACTTACAATAAGTATTTTACCATGGTAAGGTTGTTTAATATGCGTTGGCCCATTACTAGATCCATGAACTTGGATTTCAATGCAACCATGGATTCACGAATAGATGAGCCGGACGGACCAATCAATACCCAAGCAAAACGAGACTCCATTACTAGAATGTTGTTTGGAGGTGGAAGGAACACTTTGTACAATCAAAGATTCTCTCTGCGATATGATTTGCCAACTAGTAAATTGCCGCTTACCAATTGGATCAACTCAAGTTATAATTTTGCAACAAATTATAATTGGATCGGTGCAAGTAGGTTAGCCCAGACATTAGGCAATACCATTGAAAACACCCTATCTCAACAAATTAATGCGCAATTTAATTTTACAAATTTTTATAGAAAATCAAAATATATAAATGCGGCATTAAACAATGGATACAATGCAGGGCGTCAAAATATAAACAATCCACTGAATACAAAAATTGTTATGACCAAGGAAGAAGCCTTGGAGGGTAAAGTAGGTAAGGAGCGAATTGCTGCCTTAAAAAAATGGAAAGAAGCCAAGCGCCAAGAACGTATTGCACAAAGATTAATCAAGCAAAATGAACCGGTGAATGTGCCAGAAAGCGTGAAATCAATTGTAAGGTTTTTAACCATGATGCAAACTGCCAATTTAGATTACACCGAAAACTTTAATAGCCGATTGCCTGGTTATATGTCAGGAGTGCAATTTGTGGACAAAACATTTACAGGGCTCGCTCCTAATTTTGACTATATGTTTGGCCGACAACCAGACACCAATTGGTTAAATAAGCAAGAAAAGAAAGGGTTTTTATCTAGGGATGCTGGCTTTAACTTATTGTTCAGACAAACTTTTGATCAAAAGCTGTCGGCTAGAATTATGTTAGAGCCCATTAAAACATTAATCATTGATATTAATTTTAATAAAACCTTCTCTAAAGAATATTCAGAATTATTTAAGGATACCAGTGCCTCTTTATCAGGAATCAGAACACATGCCAACCCATTGTCGGCAGGTGGATTTAATATTAGTTATATGGCTTTAAATACATTCTTTGAAACACATGATCCCAATGAGATTTCATTACAGTTCAAGGCCTTCCAAAATTATAGAACCATTATTTCTCAACGATTAGGTGCGGGCAATGTGGATGCATCAGGTTATGCTTTGGGCTATGGTAGGTATGCACAGGATGTATTAATTCCAGCCTTTATTGCAGCCTATACTGGGCAGGATCCTAAAAAAGTTTCATTGGTGAATCAAAACAATAATAATATAAGGTCCAATCCATTTGGAGGTATGTTGCCTAAACCCAATTGGAATATCATGTACACAGGACTTTCTAAATTGCCAGGATTGTCGGAATATTTTAGCAATATCACCATCTCCAATGGCTATAATGGAAGTTTAGCCATGAATAGTTTTACAAGTTCCTTGAATTTTGTGGATGACCCAATGCGTAGAGGCACACCTACTTTCTTGGATCCAATTAGCAAAAATTATATTCCTTATTTCTTAATCCCCAACGTGACCATTAGTGAGCGCATGGAGCCATTGGTGGGCATCAATGTTACTACGGTGAATCAATGGTCCATGCGTTTTGAATATAAGAAAAGTAGAATGCTTTCATTGAGCTTGGTCGATTATCAGTTAAGTGAAAACAACAGTAAAGAATGGGTAATAGGAGCAAGCTGGCGCAAAAGAGGGTTGAGGCTCCCATTTGAAATACCTGGTTTAGGCAGTAGTAAATTAACCAATGATTTTACTTTCCGATTTGACATGTCCATGCGTGATGTTTACAATAGCAATAGCCGTCTTGACCAAACCAATGCCTATGGTACAGGGGGGCAAAAGGAAATAACTTTACAACCTTCCATTGACTATGTATTGAACACCAAAATTAATCTTAAGTTTTTCTTTGATCAACGTAGGGCCACTCCATATATTTCCTCCTCCCCACCTATAGTGAATACAAGGGCAGGAATCAATGTTAGAATTGCTTTGTAAATGCCCATTTAAACATGGTCTTCCAATTTACTTTCTTGCCATACATTAATATACCTGTTCTATAAATTTTACCACTTAACCAAGTAGTAAATAAGAAGCCTCCAATTAATAGGGCCATACTTAAAGCAAGTTCCCAATAGGAAACAGCGTTGGGTACACCATAGGCAATTCTAGCCATCATCACCATTGGGGAGCTAAATGGAATAATACTTGCCCAAAAAGCCAATGGGGTATTGGGGTTTTGGGTGACCATATTTGTAATTAAGTAAGAGAAAATAATGGGCAAGGTAATTGGAAACATTAAGCTTTGTGCATCCTGAGGATCTTCATTAACGACACTGCCAACTGCAGCAAACAAAGCAGAATAAAACAAATAACCCCCTAAGAAATAGAATATAAAACATCCAATAATTAAAGGCCAGTTAGCGGTTGCAATGGTATGTTGCATATTGTAAATGCGCATAGCGGATTCACTTGCCTGCATCATCCCAGCTTGTCCCATTTGTCCATTGTTTTGTTGCAAAGCAGTTACTTGGTTTTGTAAATCGTCGGGAAGAAAGCTCATGCCTACGCTGGTTAAACTAGTGATAAGAATTATCCATAATGCAAACTGCGTAAGCCCAACTGCACCAATGCCAATGATTTTTCCAAGCATTAGTTCAAAAGGCTTCACACTACTAATAATCACTTCGGCGATTCGATTGGTTTTTTCTTCCATCACCCCACGCATTACCATGGTACCATAAATAAATAGGGTAATATAAATTAAGAAACCACTTGCATAACCAATTCCCATGGCCAGGCCAGCATTACTTTCTTTGCTTGCACTGCCTTTGTCCTCATACGCTTTCAATTCGGCATATTGAGAGGCTTTATGTATGGAGTCCAATATATTTTGGCTAATTCCTGCTTTCTGTAACATTTGGTCTTCAATGGCATTGTTGATTTTTTCACTAATGCTGTTTTGCAGCATGAGGCCCATTGACTTTTTAGATTTTAAAATATAATTTGTTTTAGCACTGCTATCAAATTTGGGGAGGATTAAAATATCGGTATATCCCTTGCTATTATAGTTGCTAGTGTCCACTTTTTCGGGGAATTCAAATTGAATTTGGTTGGTATTTTTAAGAGAGGATTTAATAAATCCATTTGGATCAATCACCGCAATTTTACGATGCTCGGTTCCACTCACCGACAAATAAGCACTACCAAAAACAAGGGCAATAATAAGTAGGGGCATTAAAAAAGTTACCAATAAAAAACGTTTATTTTTTACCCTTGTGGTATATTCTCTTTGAATAATTAGCCAAATTTTGTGCATATAATAAGTTTATGAATTAAATAGTTTGAAATGCCCTAGCAGTAGCATGCGTCGATTCTACCAACTTTATAAATATTTCATTTAAAGAAGGTAAAAGTTCATTGTAGGCTACAATCGGATGATTGTTGTTAATTAAATGGGTTAACACTTGATTAGAATTGCACCCCTCATTTATTTTCACAAATACCTTATTATTTTCCTTCCTAACAACTGTGAATAGGGCGTTGTCATTAATTTGCTCCAATTGATTTGTTTCAATAGAGAATATATTTTCCTTGTATAATTGTTTGATATCTGTAACCGTACCGTCTAGTATTTTTTTACCAAGATTCACCAGTACAATATGATCACATATTTCTTCGACCTGTTCCATTCGATGGGTACTAAATATAATGGTTGCTCCATTCTTTGCCAATCCATGAATTTCGTCTTTAATTAAGTTGGCATTTAAAGGATCCAGCCCGCTAAAGGGTTCGTCCAAAATAATAAGCTTGGGTTCATGCAATACGGTAATGACAAATTGAAGCTTTTGACTCATTCCTTTACTCAGGTCCTCCACTTTTTTATTCCACCAGCTTTCCATTTCCAATTTTTTGAACCAATAAATGATTCTTTCAGTGGCCTCAGCTTTAGAAAGTCCTTTTAATTGAGCCAAGTAAAGGGCCTGCTCTCCGATTTTCATTTTTTTATACATACCACGCTCTTCAGGCATATAACCAATTTTGGAGATATCTTCAATTGGATTGAATGGTTTCCCGTCCAAGCTTATTTGCCCCTCGTCAGGATAAAAAATTCCAGTTATCATTCTTAGTAAGGTGGTTTTACCAGCACCATTGGGTCCTAATAATCCAAATATGCTTCCTTTTTGAATGTCAAAGGAGATATCATCCACGGCTTTTTGCGTGGCATAGTATTTTTTTAAATGAGAGAGCCTTAATAATGGGTCCATAAGGGGAGATTTATACTCAAATATATAGCTAAAATAAATGGCTATGGGCCTCATTTATCCAAGGTCAATTTTAGGGGACGGGAGGTTTTAAAAAAGAATAATAGGCTATATTCGTTTAAATTTTTAGACTATGTTCAAGCGTAAGTATTTCTTCCAAATTGGTATTTTATTGGCTATGATTGGCCTAAGTAGTTGGGGATTTTTGGTACATCGTACCATTCACCAATTGGCTATTTATAATTTACCTGCCCCATTGCAAACTTATTTTCACAATGAAATGGCTTATTTAGTGGAGCAATCGACAAGACCAGATATTCGAAGAAATACCGATAAAACCGAGGATACCAAGCACTTTATTGATATCGATAAATTTGGGGCCAATGCCATTAACGAAATGCCCATGGATTGGGATGCCGCAGTAAAAAAATATACTGCCGATTCACTAAAGAAATATGGCTGGGGGCCTTATAATGCAATGATTCAATTGGATCTGTTAACCAAGGCATTTAAGTCAAAAAACAAGGACAGTATCCTGTTTTATGCAGCGGATTTAGGGCACTATATTGGGGATTTACATGTGCCTTTGCACACCACATCCAATTATGATGGTCAGCTTACTGGACAGAAAGGGTTGCATAGTTTATGGGAATCTTATCTTCCTGAATTGACTTTGGACCAATATCAATTATATAACAAGCACACCGCCGTTTATTTGAAACGACCAGCCGAAGCATTGTGGAAGGATATTAGAAAGGCCAATGCTTTACTGCCTGAAATGTTGGCAAAAGAGCGTGTAGTAACAGCTAAGTTCACGCCGGAAACTAAGTATAAAACCCAAATGCGTTATGGGAAGGAAACTAAAGTTTATACCAAAGAGTTTGCAGAAGCCTATGCTAAGGAATTGGGATCGTCGGTTAATTTGCAGTTGATCGCTGCCGCTAATTTAATAGCCGACTTTTGGTACACCGCCTGGGTGAATGCCGGCAAACCTAATTTAGAAACGACTAGAGGAGGCAATGAGCAGCTTAATAAAGAATTAGAAGCATACAAATCTAACAAACTGATAAACAATGGATTATTGCTTTCAAAAAAAGTGAAATCTCAGGATTAGTCCAACTTGAATTTGAGCTAACAATAGTGAAAAAGGCGATTCTGTAAGGGTCGCCTTTTTTAATGGGGTTTAATCAAAGGAGCGAATATTTATTGAATTAGGCAAGTTGAAGGGCAATGGCATTGGCTAATTTTTGGCCGTCCATGGCAGCACTTACAATGCCCCCTGCATATCCTGCACCTTCCCCACAGGGGTAAAGGTTGCTGATTTGAGGATGTTGGCAGCTGGCTGCATCCCTTGGTATCCTAACTGGGGAAGAAGTCCTACTTTCAGTTGCAACCACAATGGCATCATTGGTATAGTATCCCTTCATTTTTTTACCAAATGCTTTGAAGCCAGCTTGTAAGGTATGGTGTACAAAGCCAGGTAATACCTCGGCCAAGTTAGCGGATTGTAGTCCGGGAAGGTAGCTGGCAGAGGGCAAATTGGATGAAGTTTTATTGGTACAAAAATCCACCAATCTCGATGCGGGGGCTACTTGACCACCCCCTCCAAATTCAAATGCTTTATTTTCTATATATTGCTGAAAATCAAGTAATAGTAGTGGATCACTTAAATTAATACTTTTATTTATTAAGGGATTGTTTTTTTGATGTTTTACCAAAAATTCAGCTGCGGTGGCTAGGTCAATCTGAACCACCATGCCGCTATTGGCAAAGGCATTGTCCCTTTTGCTTGGGCTCCAACCATTTACCACTATTTCACCCGGGGCGGTAGCTGCAGGTGCAATGATACCACCTGGACACATACAAAAACTAAATACGCCCCGCTCACTCACCTGTTCCACCAAACTATAGGAGGCGGGGGGTAAATGGGGGCCTCGAAGGGCACAATGGTATTGTATGCCGTCAATAATGGTTTGAGGATGTTCAACCCTAACCCCAAGGGCAAAGGGCTTGGCCTCAATGTATATGCCCTTTTCCTTAAGGAGGACAAAAATATCTCTGGCTGAATGGCCTGTTGCCAAGATAAGGGCTTGGGTTGGGAAGCGATCACCGTCGGCGGTAATGGTCTCTTTGATTACTCCGTTTTCAATAACCAGATCTACTAATTTTTTTTCAAATAATACTTTCCCTCCACTTAACTCAATTTGCTCCCGCATGGCAGTGATAATATGGGGGAGTTTATTGGTGCCAATATGAGGGTGTGCTTCATATAAAATGCGTTCATCTGCCCCAAATTGATAAAACAATCTAAGAATCTTATCTATACTACCACGCTTATTACTTCGGGTATATAATTTACCATCACTGTATGTGCCTGCACCTCCTTCCCCAAAACAATAATTACTCTCGGGGTTCACAATGCCTTCCTTATTTAATTTAGCTAAATCACGACGCCTTGCACGTACGTCCTTGCCTCTTTCAAGTACAATGGGTCGTATGCCTAATTGGATACATTCCAACGCAGCAAAAAGACCAGCTGGTCCAGCCCCAATAATGATGACTTCTTTGGCATTATTGGGAACAGTTGGAAATATAATTTTCTCTTCAAAACGATTGCTTGGAGTCTCGTTGACAAATGCCAAAACAGTTAGGTTGATCCAAACCTGTTGGCGGCTTCTTGCATCGATGGACTGTTTGAGAATATGGTATCCCGAAATAGCAGTTGGTTCCTGCCCAATGGCTTGGGCTACAATGGAAATAAGGGTGCTTGCATTGGCTGCCTCTTCGGGCTTCACCCTTAGTTGTATATTCTTTTGCATGGGTTAGGTGTTTATCCTAAAAAAATGCCTTTATTTTTTGTTTAAGCTTTTGCCGGATTTAATTGATTTCCCTTAAAAAGGTAAATCGTCACCTGATTCACCTGGAGGCATATCAAAGTAAGCATTATCAGAAGGGGCAGTGTCTCCGCCTAATGAAACCGCTTCCATACGCCAAGCATCTAAATTAGTTATATAATTATCCTTGCCGTCCTTATTCCATTTAGAACCTTTGATATTAAAGAGTACTTTAACGGTATCGCCAAGGTTAAAGCGATCAGGCATGCTGGTCCTGTCTTGTACACATTGAAACTTTACATAGTTGGTAATCATTTTACCATTAATATCGTCTGATTTTTCGATGACAAATTCTCTTGTCTTAAAGGTTTCCTTTCTTTGTACGGTGTCGTATTTGGCAATTAATTTACCGGTTAATTCGTAGCTCATAGTTGTAATTAAGTTGGTAAAGGTAGGGTAAAAGCGGAAAACATGGAGGGTCTGCCTTAAAAAGCAAATAGTCATTCGTTTTATCAAAAAAAAAATAATGAAAAAAAAGTGGATAAAGTATCATTTTATTAGAAATTACTTTATCTTGAACGCCTGATAATTTATAGAAATAGGCATTAAAAGGAGTGTTTTTCGGACATGTAAAAAAAACCAAATAAAAAAGTTTTTTTTTCAACAATTGTTTTGAATATTCGCATTCTGATTAACAATTCGATAATATCAGACTAGGATAGAATAATCTTGTTTCACTATATAAAGGGTTTGTAAGTAAAATGGCTAAGAGCGCAGAATTAATTTGGAGTAATTGTTTAAAAATCATTAAAGATATTGTCGAATGGCAACACTTTAAAACATGGTTTGAACCAATGCAACCCGTTGACTTAAAAGACAACGTATTAATGATTCAGGTGCCTAGCCAATTTTTTTATGAATACATTGAAGAGCACTATGTTAATTTATTAGCAAAGACTTTAAAGCGTGAATTAGGAAAAGAGGCAAGATTAGAGTACCGTATTATGGTGGATAGCGGTAACAACAAAAAAGGATCAATGGACGTGCCAGCAAGTGGCATGAAAACATACAATAACAACGAGATGAATTTCCCGTTGGTGATTGACAATCCGGTGAAGAATCCGTTTGTGATTCCTGGGTTGAAGAAAATGCAAATTGATCCTCAATTAAATCATAATTACACTTTCGATTCATTTATAGAGGGTGACTGCAATAGAGTAGCACGCCGTGCTGGTAAAACAGTAGCTGAAAAGCCAGGTGCGAACTCATTTAACCCATTAGTGATTTATGGTGGGGTAGGTTTAGGTAAAACACACTTAGCACAAGCCATTGGCAATGACGTAAAACGCGTTCATCCCAACAAAGTG
>JACCDH010515788.1_pt1 | contig 12036 bp, 11 predicted proteins | sample 7442481 | NCBI WGS metagenome assembly JACCDH01 (sample SAMN15323433, study PRJNA562643) | freshwater metagenome | isolation source: river surface water | place: USA:Blue River Watershed | collected 2017-08-15 | reverse complement strand
TGGTTTTTCGTGGTATTATTTGGAGAATAAAAAAATCCGAAAAGGAACCGAGTATGTTTCGCCCCATCAAGGAAGTTATCTCAATAAATTTACCGATATTTGGTTTAGATTAGAGGTTTTTAATTTACTAAACATCAACAACACCATATCCTATTTATGGGTAACAGATGTTTTAAATCGCCAATACGCAGTACCTAACTATTTAACCCAACGCTTAATTAATGTAAGGATTGCTGCAAAGTTTTGATAAACCATAAAAAAACAGAAATGAAATATTATTTAAAAGCATTAAAAAACTACGCAAATTTTAAAGGAAGATCAACAAGGACAGAGTATTGGTATTTTGTATTGTTTCATATATTTTTCTTGATACTAATGGAATTTATTTCCTTTACTTTTGCATTTCCCGAAGCAGTAACTATTTACTTAGTTTTAACCATTGTACCTACTTTTGCCGCAGGAGTTAGGCGTATACATGATGTTGGAAAAAGCGGGTGGTTTGTTTTAGTGCCAATCTATAACCTAATTTTGTATCTTACTCCAAGCAACAACAACGAAAATATTTATGGAGCAACCACGCTTAATTGATGTAAGGATTGCTGCAAAGTTTTAATTTTGTAGATTTAAAATACTTTCTATTGTTTCCACGCAAAGTACCGCAAAGATTAACGCAAAGTACCGCAAAGTTTTTACATTTTCACTTTGTATTTCTTTAAAATCATTTTTTTATTTTGTGGTTAAAAATTCTTCACTAATCCACTAACTCCTCATTAGTCCCATATGTCGCATATGTCCCTAATAATATTAACTTTTAAAGGATTTTCTTTAAATACAAACCCACAAATTTATCTTACCTAAACTTTATTTTTTGTATTTCAAAACATCTTGTTTTTTGATGCGGCGGTGGGTGCCTACTTTGTTGAAAGGGATTTTACCGGTTTCGAGTAATTTTACTATAAAAGGGCGGGAAACTTGTAGGATATCTGCGGCTTGTTGAGTGGTGATGTATTCGGGATTTTTATCGGTTTTTGGAAGCTTTTTCCCTTTTGTAATTTGTAAGTTTTCTTCGCTTATTGTTTGTCCGTTGGCTAACTGTTGCAATTGTTCATGTAAATGATTTACCAAAGCAATAGGAATTGCAACAAAATCGCCCGATTTTGTGATTTTTATTTTAACCGTTTCTTTACCCGATTGATTGATTTTTAGGATTGTTTCGGTTAGTTTTTCGATAGCTTTTTGAGCAATTTCTTGGTTTTCCATAAGATGTTTTTTAATTTCATTTGTAACAAACGTAATATTTGGATTTAAGTTTTCAAAACATTAAAAACAAAGCTGCAATTACTAGTTTTTCGAGCGTTTGGATAAAATATTTTTAATTAAAATCCCCAAAATAAGTATTTAACAATGCGTTTACTTGCTCCAAAATTAAATCGCTAGCGTTATCCACTTTAAACTTTTGTAAAGCATCCGATATATTTTTTAGTGCCTCGGGACTATTTAATAAAGCCTGTAGTTGCGGTAACAATTGTTGTTGTACCTCGTTGTCTTTTACCAAAATCGCCGCTTTGTTTTCCACTAAAGCCATAGCGTTTTTGGTTTGATGGTCCTCGGCCGCAAAAGGGAAAGGGACTAAAATAGACGGTTTTTTTAGCAAAGCAATTTCGGTAATACTCATCGCACCTGCTCGTGAAATCACTAAATCTGCCGCTGCATAAGCCAAATCCATTTGATAAATAAAAGCGCTAGATTGGAGTAGGGGAGAGTTAATTTGCGCAATACGATGTTGTGCTGTAGCAGCATAACTTTCGCCCGTTTGCCAAATTAATTGATATCCTAGTTCCACTAATTTTTCCAAAGCAGCATCTATCGCTAAATTAATGGAGCGTGCCCCTTGACTACCGCCTATTACTAAAATACAAGGTTTTTGAGTATCTAATTTAAAAAACTCGGTAGCTTGTTGTTTTTTATTTTCGGTATTTACCAACTCCTTACGCACAGGATTTCCCGTAATCACCAACTTATCCTTAGGGAAATATTTATCCATATTAGGAAAAGCCACACAAATTTTTTGTACATATTTTCCTAAAATTTTATTGGTAATTCCTGGGTAAGAATTCGATTCGTGAATTAAAGTAGGAATACGTTTCCATACAGCGGCTTGTAACAAGGGACCACTTGCAAAACCACCAACACCAATGGCAATATGCGGTTTAAATTCCTTTATAATTTGGATAGATTTGTATAAACTATGAATAACTTTAAAGGGAAACAATAAGTTGCTCACCGATAGCGAACGTTGTAAACCGCTAATCCATAAACCTTTAATTGGATAACCCGCCTTTGGAACTTTTTCCATCTCCATTTTACCCTTAGCACCCACAAATAAAATTTGCGCCTGAGGGTATTTATCTTGGATAGCATTGGCAATAGCTACTGCCGGAAAAATATGTCCGCCTGTACCACCACCACTTACAATAACTTTTAAAGTTTTGCTCATATTTTTATATTTTGGAAATTAGCCTTCTTCTTCAAGCACTTCCTTCGTTTTAGTATCTGTATTTTTAGTTTTAACCGATACCCTGCTGATACTTAAAATTATACCGATAGCAAAAGCCGTAAACCAAATAGAAGTACCACCCATACTTACCATAGGCAAGGGCTGCCCGGTAACAGGAAAAATATTTACAGCAACCGCCATATTGCTAAATGCTTGTAAAACAATGGCACTACTTAAACCTACCACCACCAAAGTATAATACACTTTATCTGCCCGTACAGCAATTTTAACCGATCGGAATAAAAACAATAGGTACAATACTATGGTTGTAAATCCGCCAATTAAGCCAAAATGTTTTACAATAGTTGAAAAAATAAAATCCGAAGCAGCTTGAGGAGGCGAAGGGTATTCCCCATCTTTAAACAAAGTACCTTTAATTCCGCCATCTATAATGGCGGCTTTAGATAAATTACTTTGGTAATTAGCTTCATTATCTTCCGCTCCTTTTTTATAAGCAAATATTCGGTTTTTCCAAGTTTCCAAACGAGGAAAAGCATCAGGTTTTATAGTGATAGCTAAAGTAAAAATACTTGCACCCATAACTAAAACTAGTAAAATATGCCATAATTTTACACCGCCAAAATACATTACACACAAACAAATACCAAAAGTAAGTGCGGCAGTACTAAAATTGGATTTTACAATTAATGCACAAACAAATATAACGGGGAGGAAAATTTGTAGTAATACACTTTTAAAATCTTTTAAAATCTCTTGTTTTTTTACCAATAATCTGGATAAATACAAAACGATAGCAATTTTTGCTAAATCGGATGGCTGAAAACTGAGGTTGATTCCAGGTATAATTAACCATCTATCTGCCGAGTTTACATTAAATCCGATAAATAAGGTTAACAACAATAATGGAACGGATACGATGAGTAATAAAACCCCTAATTTAGAAAATAAATGAGGAGGAATTAAGTGAACGTAATATACTATTAGTAAACCTAAGGCTAAAATAATAGCATGTTTGGTTACAAAATAAAAAGTATTTCCATCCTTAAATGCATAGGCTAAATCATCCGTAGCAACATAAATAAGTAGTACGGAAATAAGCGACAAAAATATAGTTATGCCCCAAATGATTTTATCGCCAAATATTTTATCGTACACCCACTTCATAGGTAATTTTTAGGAAGTAAAGGGAATAAGAACTAGGGATGAACCTATTCCTTTACTCCAAATTAAAACAATCAATTATAAACTTCTAACAGCGTTTTTAAATGCGTTTCCTCTTTCCTCTAAGTTTTCGAATAAGTTAAAACTTGCACTTGCAGGAGATAATAAAACTACTTCACCTTTTTGTGCGGTGTAATAAGCTAATTGTACCGCTTCATCCATTGTTTTAGCCTCGGTAATAACATCTACTTTATCTAAAAAGTTTTGAAAAACCTTTTCTTTATTGGTTCCTATGTAAATAATTGCACGAACTTTATCTTTCACTAAATCGTGTAACGACGAGTAATCTACCGCTTTATCCACACCACCTACAATCCACACCACTGGGTTATTCATACGCTCTAAGGCATACCATGTGGAGTTAGTGTTGGTAGCTTTAGAATCGTTAATATATTCCACGCCATAAATATTTGCCACAAATTCTAATCGGTGTTCTACATCTTCAAAATCAGCAAATCTTTCCTTTGTAGATTCTTTTCTGATTTTAGAAACATTTGCTTTAATGTTTTCCGCTAATGTGTCGCCGTAATTTACTTTGTCCTGAAAATCAAATCCTCCCTTTGTCATTGTTTTAAATTTTAATAGTTGTTATTTTAATAAATTAATTTCTTTTTTAAACTGATCACCTCTATCCTCGTAATTTTTAAATAAATCGAAACTAGCACAACACGGCGATAATAAAACCACTTCGCCATCAGTTGCTATTTCTGCTGCTTTTTGTACCACATCTTTTGCCGATAAACATTCATGTATATTTGGAATAATATCCCCAAAAACTTCCACAATTTTTTGATTATCCTTTCCCAAACACAAAATACTTTTAACTTTTTGTTGCACAAAAGGAATAAGCGAGCTGTAATCGTTTCCTTTGTCCACGCCGCCCACGATCCAATGTACAGGCTTTTTCATAGCCTCTAAAGCAAAGTAAGTTGCCTCCACGTTGGTAGCTTTGGAATCGTTGATGTATTCCACGCCATTTACCACAGCCACTTTTTCCAATCGGTGCGGAATAGCTAAAAAAGTTTGTAAAGCCTCCTTCACCACATTTTCAGCAATTCCCAACTGTGCACCCACTAACATTACCGCCAAAGCATTGCTGTAATTGTGTTTTCCTACTAAACTAAAATCGTTTAAAGGGATGTTGTAAGTGTTTTGTACAATTAAGTTTTCGGAAGTATAATAAGCATTTTTATCTGCTGTAGTACCAAAATTGAATACCTTAGCAGGCGTATTTTTAAGCGCATCAGATTCCTTAAAATATTCCTCTTCGGCATTGTAAATGATACACATATCCTGTGTAGAATTTTTTTGGATTTCCAACTTAGCTTGTACATAATTTTCCATTTTGTACTCGTATCTATCCAAATGATCGGGCGAAATGTTTAGTAACACGGCAATATCAAAAGCACATTCTTGTATGCCCTCTAATTGGAAACTACTCAGTTCTAACACATAATAATCGTAAACATCTTCCACCACCATAGCCGCAAAACTTTTACCGATATTACCTCCCAAACCTACATTAAAATTTGCCTTTTTTAGCAAATGATAAATTAAGGAAGTGGTGGTAGTTTTACCATTGCTGCCTGTAATACCAATTAATTTTGCGCGCGTAAATTTTGCTGCCCACTCAATTTCGGAAATGATAGGTGTATTTTGAGCTTTTAATTTTTGTATTAACGGACTTTTATCCGGAATACCCGGACTTTTTACAACCAAATCTGCCCCCTCAATAAGTTCCCAAGTATGTTGTTCCTCCTCAAAATCAATATCATTTTCGGTTAATATTTCTTGATATTTGGGAGCTATTTTTCCGTAATCACTTACAAAAACATTCCAATTTTTTGCCTTTGCCAATAAAGCAGCACCTACACCACTTTCGCCGGCTCCTAAAACTATTAAGTATTTCATTATCTAAGTTTTAAGGTTGCAATGGATAAAATAGCTAGCAAAATTCCCACAATCCAAAATCTGCTTACAATTTTGGGTTCCGCATAGCCTAGTTTTTGATAATGATGGTGTAAAGGCGACATTTTAAAAATTCGTTTACCTTCCCCATATTTCTTTTTGGTGTATTTAAAGTACGATACTTGTAAAACCACACTTAAATTCTCGGCTAAAAATATTCCGCAAATAATAGGAATTAACAATTCCTTACGGATAGCAATGGCAAAAACTGCTATAATTCCTCCTAAAGCTAAACTTCCTGTATCGCCCATAAATACTTGCGCAGGAAATGCATTGTACCATAAAAATCCTATACATGCACCTACAAAAGCACCCATAAACACTACCAATTCTCCAGTATCCGGTATGTACATAATATTTAAATATTCTGCAAAAACCGAGTTACCCGATACATAAGCCAAAACACCTAAAGTAACTCCAATAATTGCCGATGTACCTGTGGCTAAACCATCAATTCCATCGGTTAAATTGGCGCCGTTGGATACAGCAGTGATTATAAAAATCACAATAGGTATAAAAACAATCCACGCCCATTTAGCTGCATCTAAACCTATCCACTCTACAAACGTTCCGTAATTTAACTCGTTATTTTTTAAAAATGGAACAGTAGATTTTAACGATTTATGGATATCCCAATTGGTTTTTTTAACCATTTCATTTTCGCGCATTTCGTATTTTACACTTACTTCATCTGCTACTACCACTTCATCGCTAAAAAACATAATAGCGCCAATAATTAAACCCAATCCTACTTGTCCAACTACCTTAGCTTTACCATGTAAACCCTCTTTATTTTTTTTAAATACTTTAATATAATCATCCAAAAAGCCTAATATTCCTAACCAAACAGTAGATAACAATAACATAATGATATAAATGTTATGTAATTTGGCAAACAATAAAGTAGGAATTAAAATTGCGCCCAAAATTAATAAGCCACCCATGGTGGGTGTGCCCGATTTTTGAATTTGCCCCTCTAAACCTAAATCCCTAACTGTTTCGCCCACTTGTAAACGGTGTAACATGGCAATAATTTTTTTACCAAATATCATCGAAATAATTAAGGATAAAATCATTGCCAAAGCGGCTCTAAATGTAATATATTGGAAAACTCCCGCACCAGGGAAATCCATTTTATCTAAGTATTCGAATAAATAAACTAACATTATTTTTGTAATATTTTAAAGGTTTCTACTAAAGTTTCCTGGTCATCAAATGGATGTTTAATTCCTTTTATTTCTTGATAAGTTTCGTGTCCTTTTCCTGCCACTAAAATAATATCTCCTGTTTGTGCAAAACTACACGCTACTTTAATTGCTTCTCTTCTATCGCTTATGGTTAAAGTTTTTCGTAATAATGTAGGATCTAAACCTAAACGCATATCGTTTAAAATTGCATCTGGCTCCTCATTTCTAGGATTGTCGGATGTAAAAATAGCTTGATCGGATAGAGTTGCAGCAATTTTCGCCATCACGGGTCTTTTAGCAGTATCTCGGTTTCCACCGCAACCTACAACGGTATAAATTTTACCACTTCCTTTAATCAAATTTATAGTATCCAATACTTTTTTTAATGCGTCGGGTGTATGTGCATAATCTACAATTCCGATTATACCCGTATCCGATTTTTTATGCTGAAATCTCCCATTTACAGGAGTTAAAACACTAATACTGGTTAACACATTTAATTCCTCCTGATTTAGTAAAATACCACAAGCATAGGTAACTAAAATATTATAAGCATTAAAATCGCCCACTAACCTTGTCCAAACATCCTTGCCATTAATATTTAATTGTAAACCTGTAATTGCATTTTCGATTATTTTAGCTTTAAAATCTGCCATAGATTTTAAGCCGTAGGTTTTAACTTTTGCAGCAGTATTTAACACCATCGTACCCCCGTGGCGCTCGTCCTTGTTTACCAAAGCAATTGCATTAGGACCTAAATCATCAAATAATTTCTTTTTTGCGTTGATATATTCATCAAAAGTACCGTGATAATCTAAATGATCGTGCGTAATATTTGTAAACACAGCAATATCAAAATCTAATCCTGCAATACGGTTTTGATGTATGGCATGCGAGCTAACTTCCATAAATGCATAGGTACATCCCGCTTTAACCATATCGTTTAACAAACTGTTAATTTGTATGGCATCTGGAGTGGTATGTGTAGAAGGCAAAATTTCGCCATTGATTTGGTTTTGAACGGTACTTAATAATCCCACTTTTTTACCCAAACTGCGCATCAAGTTAAACAACAAAGTAACTGTAGTGGTTTTACCGTTGGTCCCTGTAACGCCAATTAATTTTAATTTTTCGCTTGGATTATCGAAAAAATTACAAGAAATAATACCTAATGCAAATGAGGATGATTTTACTTTTACATAAGTAATTTTTGGTAAAATTTCCTCTGGAAATTCCTCGCAAACAATAGCAACCGAACCTTTTTCGATAGCTTTTTGGATATACAAGTGTCCATCCACTTGTACTCCGCGAACGGCTACAAAAATAGAAGATGAAGACGCTAAACGCGAATCGAAACAAATATCCGTAATAGCCAAGTTGGTAGTGCCTTTTATTTCCACTATTCCTGCCTTGTACAATAAATCCGATAATAACTTCATCTTATCCTAAAATTAGTTTAATCACTGTTCCTTTATTTACCCGTCCGCCAGGTAGTAAACTTTGTTGTATAATTTTTCCTTGTCCAACTAATTTAACTCTTAAACCTCTGTTTTCTAATAAATAAATTGCTTCGTGTAAGGGCATGTTTACTACATTTGGCACTCTTTCATCGCTATAATTTTCTTCTTTAAATACTTTAATTTTTTTGTTTTCAACCTGACTATAAATCCAATTATCGGATAATACTTTGTTGTTGTTTTTAAATCCAAATTGTTTAAATAAATATTCCAATCTTTTACCCGTTATCCTTTGTGTCATTAATTGATTTTGATCTTTATTTTTAAGTGTATCAATATCAATGTGTAAGTTGGAACAAGTAGTAAATAATTTATCACTTATTTTCCTAAATACTGGAGCGGCTACCACACTGCCATAAAAACCATTCACACGAGGGTTGGAGATTACCACAATGCATGAATATACAGGATTATCAGCAGGAAAATATCCTACAAACGATGCGCGATATTGGGTTCCATCACCCTCTTTACGGTTTCCATAATTCATTTGTGATGTACCCGTTTTACCCGCTGCACTGTATGCTGTGCCATTAAATGCCCACATTGCTGTTCCTTCTTTTACTACACCTTTTAGCAATTCTTGCATGGTTTTTAAGGTTGATTTGGAGCAGATGGCGTGGTTAATGATTTGTGTCCCATACTCGGCAATAATTTTTTCTTTCGTTTTAATTTGCTCTACAAAATAAGGTCGTACCACTTTACCATTGTTGGCTATTCCATTATAAAATGCTAATATTTGCATGGGGGTTAAGGCAACTTCGTAACCAATAGACGACCACGGAAGGGTAATTCCCGACCAATTGTTTTTATCCGATGGGTCTTTAATTCTAGGAGCTTGCTCACCTTTTATATCTAACTCTAATTTACTTTGTAAACCAAATCCATATAATCTATCAATAAATTTTTGAGGATCTCTACCGTAATGTTTTACAATTAATTTAGCAATTCCCACGTTGGAGGATTCATGAAAAATCTCTCTCACCGTCATATCTCTATTGTAGCTATACGGGTGCGAGTCCTTCATTTTTTTATCGTAAAAAGTAGTTACACCGTACCCAACATTTACAACATCATCCAAATTGATTAAGCCATCCTCCAACAAAGCCATCATGCTTGCTAATTTAAAAGTAGAGCCAGGTTCTTCGGCATCTCCAACAGCATAATTTTTAGCTTCCCAAAAGTTATTTAAGGAATCGATTTTTACATTGGCAATTGCTCTAACTTTTCCTGTTTTTACCTCCATTAATACCGCACAGCCATGATCTGCTTTATGATATATTAATCTGTTTTTTAATTCGTTTTCTACAATTTCCTGAATACCAATATCAATTGTAGATAAAACATCGTACCCATTTACTGGTTCTACAGAATTGTGATCATTGATAGAGACCCAAATTCCACCACCAATTTTACGTTGATATTGTTCGCCATCTTTTCCTTTTAAATAATTATCAAATGCACCTTCTAATCCATAAGGTGCACGGCTACCAATGGTTCTAAATGCTAAAACCCCAAAAGGTTGTTTGCGCTTAATTTCTTTACTATAAGCCAATCCACTTTTGTATTTTCCTAACTCAAATAAAGGAAATTTTTGTAGTCGTTTGAAGTCCAAATACGACATTTTATCGTCGATTTTATACCATCTTGCTTTCTTTTTTCGTGCATTGATTAATTCCTCACGATATTTTTTAGCCGATTTTTTTGGCAACAAAACATGTAAGGAATCGCATAAAGGCTCCAAGTATTTGTTAAAATTTTCATCTGTTAATGCCCCCGAACTTAAATCCATACCAACAGTGTACACATCTAATGATGTAGCTAATAAGCTACCATCATAAGCATAAATATCGCCACGTGTTGCAGGAACTTTACGATATCCTGCGTTGGTAATAGAAACATTTTTTAAAATTTCTTCACGCTTAAAAAACTGAATATTAATGATTTGCGCAAACACAGCAATGCCAAATATTGCAATAGCAAAAAAGAACAAATATACTTTGGTTAATATTTTCTTTTTATTGTCCATTTACTTTATTTGTACTTTTATTTTTCGTTATTTATTTTAATAATATAAGGCGGCTTTTTGGCATCTTTTAAACCTAAAGTATCCACTCTTTGTGCAATTTCATTTCGTTGTCCGCTTAAACTCACCTTAGTTTTAGTGTTTACAAAATGATTTTTTTCTTCCACAATAGCCTTTTTAATTTCTTCTAATTCGCGCACATTTGCCTCTACATTGTAGCTATTGGTAATATACGCAATGCCTAAAAAGGTTAAAAAAAGCAAGAAAGGGAGGTTTTCGAAAAAGATTTTATCCGATAACCACTCTGTTTTTTTCTTTTTATTTTCTTTCCCTTTTTCTTCCATTTTATTTTTTAACAGCTACTCGCATTTTAGCGCTTCTGCTTCGGTTATTCTCCTCTAATTCCTCCTCATCAGGCACCAAAGGTTTTTTGGTAAGCATTTTTAAATTGTGTTTACTTACGCCAAATAAATCTTTTTCGGCTTCGCCATCAAAACTTCCAGTTTTCATAAAGTTTTTCACCAATCTGTCTTCAATACTGTGGTAAGCAATCACCACTAATTTCCCTCCAGGTTTTAAAACTTTTGCACTTTGTTCCAAAAAGGCTTTAAGTACATCCAATTCATTATTCACTTCCATTCGGATTGCCTGAAAAAGTTGCGCAAAAAACTTGTGCTCCTTTCCTTTTTCGGCGATGTAACGCGTAGCATCCATTAAATCACCCGTGGTATTCATTTGCTTTTCCTCCACTTTTTTGATAATGGCATTGGCAATACGCGCCGGAGTAATTAAATCGCTATGATTTTTAATCACGCGAACCAATTCCTCTTTGCTATAGGTATTTAAAACCTCGTAAGCATTTTTTTTAACTTTTTTCCCCATGCGCATATCTAACTTTTCGTTAGCACGAATGGAAAAACCGCGTTTTTCGTCATCGAATTGATGTGAGCTCACGCCTAAATCCGCCAAAATACCATCTACAGGTAACATTTGGTAAAGCGTGAGGTACTTTTCCATTTCGGAAAAATTACTATGCACCAACAACAACCTGTCGTCTGGGATTTTGTTTTTTAAAGCATCCTCATCCTGATCAAAAGCTATTAAAGAACAATTTTGTAATCTATTTAAAATCTCCTTCGAGTGTCCGCCGCCGCCATAAGTAACATCTACATAAATGCCACCTTCTTGTAAATCTAGTAAATCAATACTTTGGTGTAAAAAAACCGATTTATGATAAGTCATCTTCGCCGTTATTTAATAATCCCATCACATCCTCTGCTAAATCAGCAAATTCATCCTCATCCATTTCCAAAGCTTTTTGGTAAGCCTCTTTGTTCCACACTTCAATTTTATTTCCGTAAGCAAACAACACTATATCTTTATCGGTATTAGCATATTCCATCATGCTTTTAGGTAATAAAATTCTACCAATATTATCAATTTCCAACTGCATTGCTCCACTAATAAACTTACGCGCAAACAATCTGTTTTTTTTCACAAACTGATTTAAGCTAGATACTTTTTTGCTTAAAGCTTCCCAATCGTGTTTTTGATAAATCTCCAAACACTGCTCAATTCCACGCTTCACATACAAACGACCTT
>JACCDH011280570.1_pt1 | contig 12040 bp, 11 predicted proteins | sample 7442481 | NCBI WGS metagenome assembly JACCDH01 (sample SAMN15323433, study PRJNA562643) | freshwater metagenome | isolation source: river surface water | place: USA:Blue River Watershed | collected 2017-08-15 | reverse complement strand
CTGTTGCGCGTGTTCTATGGCCGCGATGAAGTGCTGCTGGTGCTGGTCACCTTTGCGCTCTTCCTGATCATGGAAGACGCGACCAAGCTGATCTGGGGCGTCAACCCGCTGTACGTGTCCGAGCCCTATATGTTGTTCGGCACCGTCGATTTCGGCCCGCAATCGTATGTCGGTTATGACTTCATGCTGGTGGCCGTTGCTGCCGTCGTCGGCTATGTGGTCTGGTGGGGGCTGAATCGCACCCGCATCGGCAAGATCGTGCTGGCCGTGATCCACAGCGAAGAAGTCGCGTCCAGCATGGGCATCAATGTCTCGCGCATCTACACGCTGGCTTTCGCCACCGGCATCTTCCTCGCGTCGCTGGGCGGCGCACTCACCGCACCGATGATCTCGGTGCAGCCGGGCGTGTCGGTGGCTGTCGTGATCGTCTCGTTCGCGGTGGTGATCATTGGCGGGCTGGGCAGCATCCCGGGCGCGGCGATCGGCGCGCTGATCGTCGGGATCGCGCGCTCTGCTGCCGTGCACATCTGGCCGGTGGCTGAACTGTTCTCGATTTACGTGGTGATGGCCATCGTGCTGATGTTCCGGCCCGAGGGCCTGTTCCAGCGCATTCAGGCGAGGAAGATCTGAGATGAGCACGATGACGACTTCTTCTTCCTTGCAGCGCACCGCTGTGTCTGGCCTCGCCATTATTGCGGCGCTGCTGGCTGCCGGCACCGCCATGCCGAAATGGCTGACCTTCCTGATCACGATGTCTGCCGCAAACGGTCTGGTATCCCTGGGCATCGTTTCGCTGATGCGCACTGGCGTGGTGTCTTTTGGTCAGGGTCTGGTGTTCGCGATTGGCGGCTACACTGCGGCGCTGTCCTTCGGCAATCTCGGCATCACTGATGCTGTCGTGCTGGCGATCGGCGGCGGCCTGCTGGCTTTTCTGGTTGCGCTGCCGTTTGCGTTCCTGATCGCCCGCTACCGCGGCATTTTCTTCGCGATGCTCTCGCTCGCGCTGTCAATGGTGCTGTACGGTCTGCTGGTGAAATCGCAGACGCTGGGCGGCTCGGATGGTTTCAACATGGGTCGCGCCACCGTGTTCGGCCTGCGTCCCGCAGACCAGTGGAGCAGCTACGCCAGCTATGCGGTGACCGTGGCACTGGCCGGCATCGTCGGCATTGCGATGCGCATCTACTTCGATTCCACGCGCGGCCTGGTCGCCCTGGCCTCGCGCGACAACGAGATCCGCGTCGAATACCTTGGCAGCTCGGTGCAGAACCTGATCGCGGTGAATTATCTGATCGCCGCATTCACCGGCGGCATGGGCGGTGCGCTGGCCGTGATGGCGCTGGGCCATGTAGAGCCGGAATTCAGCTTCTGGACCACCTCCGGTGATTTCGTCTTCGTCGCTATCCTCGCCGGTCATCACAGCGTGCTGGCGGCATTCATCGCTTCGACCGTGCTGGAGATCGTGCGCTCTTTCTCCAGCTCCTACTTCCCGAACAGCTGGCAGCTGTCGCTTGGCCTGTTCCTGCTGGCCGTGATCCGCTTCCTGCCGCGTGGCATAGGATCGCTGTGGGAAACCCGCCGTCGCAAGGGAGAACATGCATGAGTGCTCATGATTTCGCCATTTCGGCGCGCGGCATACAAAAGCGCTTCGGCGCGGTGGTTGCCGCCGCCGACATCAATATCGATGTACCCAACGGACAAAAGGTCAGCCTGATCGGCAGCAATGGCGCAGGCAAGACCACCTTCGTCAACATGATCACCGGCTACATCAAGCCGGACGAGGGACAGATCCTGCTGCATGGCGAGAACATCGCCGGGCTGGAGCCGCGCAGCATCGCCCGCATGGGCGTCGCGCGCTCGTTCCAGATACCGCAGCTGTTCAAGGAAATGACCGTGTTTGACAATATGCTGGTCGCGATTGCGTCGCAGGCCGGCGGGCTGTCGTTCCTGAAACCGGCGCGCAACGCCGCCGCACAGGAGCGCGCGGCAGAGCTGCTCGAACGCTTCGAGCTGTCCGCGCACACGCACCGCACCGTCGGTGAGCTGCCTGGCGGCGTGCGCAAGCTGCTCGATATCGCCATGGCGCTGACCCGCCAGCCGAAAGTGCTGCTGCTCGACGAGCCGACCTCCGGTGTCTCGGCCGATGAAAAATTCCCGATGATGGACACCGTGATGCGCGCGCTGTCACAGGAAGCCGTGACCGTGCTGTTCGTCGAGCATGACATGGACATTGTCGAACGCTATGCCGATCGCGTGATTGCCTTCTACAGCGGCCGCGTGATCGCTGACGACAAGCCCGACGTCGCGCTGGCGTCTGCCGATGTACAGCGCTACGTGACCGGCACTCTCGCGGACAGGAAAGAACATGCTTAAGATCCAGAATATCGACGTCTCTATCCAGTCGGTGCAGGTGCTGCGCGGCCTCTCGCTGGACATTGGCGCGGGCAGCATGGTCGGCCTGATCGGCCGCAATGGCGCCGGCAAGTCCACCACCCTGCGCTCCATCATGGGCCATCTGCCACTATCGTCCGGAAGCATCACGTTCGAGGGACAAGACCTCGCCACGCTGCCGCGCCATGCGCGCGCAGCGCTCGGCATCGGTTACATGCCTGAAGATCGCGGCCTCGTGCCTGAGCTGACCGTGGAAGAAAACATCCTCGTGCCGCTGTGGGCGATGAAGGTCGCCGACACGGCGCCGAGGCTGGAATTCGTCTATCACGTGCTGCCCGAGCTGAAAGACATGCGTGAGCGCCGTGCGCTGCTGCTTTCGGGCGGACAGCAGAAGCTGGTCGCGCTCGCCCGCGCGCTGACTATCGGACAAAAGCTCTTGCTGCTCGATGAGCCGTTCGAAGGGGTCGCGCCAGCCTTGTCGGCGCGGCTCTCTGAAGTGATCGCCGGACTGCAGGGCGGCGCCATCTCGGTGCTGATTGCACAGTCTGACCTGAATCATTCGAAGAACCTGCTGGATGCGGAAGTCGTGATCGAGCGTGGCGCGAATGTGAAATCATAAAAACAATAAAAATTCCCCACTCATCATGATTGACTGGAAAGACCATGTGACCCTGCCCGAAATGCGCATCGAAACGCATTTCGATGGACGGCAGTTCCCCTGCTTTGTGAAGCGTCCGCCGTCGTTCTATGCGATGTGGGAGGAAGCGGTACGGCAACGTCCCGGTCACGAAGCAATCAGCTTCAATGGCCAGCGCTGGACGTATGCGCAGGCGGCCGCCGAGGTCGACCGCATCGCGCGCGGCCTCGCGGCGCGCGGCATACGGCAGGGCGAGCGTGTGGTGATGTTCATCTCCAACCGTCCGGAATTCGTGCTCGTGCTGTTCGCGCTGCAAAAGCTGGGCGTGATCTCGGTACCGGTCGGCACCCGCGAACAAGCGCCCGGGCTGGCGTATATCGTCAACCAGTGCGGCGCGTCCGGTATCGTGTTCGACGAAAATCTGGCCGATCGCATTCCCGATGCCGCCACCTCGCCCGGCTTGCGCGTTCGCATCTGTACCGGCGCGGCAGTCAGTAACGGCGAGGCGCTGTCCGGGCTGGATGGCGCCGACGTCAGCGTGGCCAATGTCGATGAAGAAGACTGCGCGTGTATCCTGTACACCTCGGGCACGACCGGTAACCCGAAGGGTGCGATGCTGACCCACCTGAATATCGCGCATTCGGTGATTCACTATGAAGTGACGATGAAGCTGGGCAGGGACGACCGCGGTGCACTCGCCGTACCTGCCAGCCATGTGACCGGCCTGATCGCGCTGATTGCCGAGATGGTGCATGTCAAAGGCACGCTGATCGTGATCGCCGAATTCAAGGCCGCCGACTTTGTTCCGCTGGTCGCGAAAGAGCGCATCAGCTTCTCGCTGATGGTGCCGGCGATGTATCAGCTGTGCCTGCTGCAACAAAGCTTCACGACACTCGATCTCTCCACCTGGCGCGTTGGCGGCTTTGGCGGCGCGCCGATGCCGGTGCCGACCGTGCAGGCACTCGCGAAAGCCGTACCCGGCCTGACACTGGTCAATTGCTACGGCTCGACAGAAACGACGTCGCCGGCCACGGTGATGCCGCTGGGTTTATCTGCGATTCATAACGACAGCGTCGGCATCACCCTGCCCTGCGCGAGCATTCGCGTGATGACCGATGAGGGCAAGGAAGTCGCGCCCGGTGAATCGGGCGAGCTGTGGATAGGCGGCGCGATGGCGGTACCCGGTTACTGGGACAATCCGGAAGCAACGGCCAAAGGCTTTGCGGAAGGCTGCTGGCGCTCCGGCGATCTGGGATCGAAAGATGCGCAGGGACTGGTGCGCATTTTTGATCGCATCAAGGACATGATCAATCGCGGCGGCTTCAAGATTTATTCTGTCGAAGTCGAGAACACGCTGATGGCCCTGCCCGGCGTGGTCGAGGCGGCGGTGGTCGGCCACCCCTGCCCGGTGCTCGGCGAGCGCGTGCATGCGTATCTGTATGCACCGAATGCGCCGGCATCGACCACCAACGCTGACGCCGTGCGCGCGCATTGCGCCGCCCGGCTGGCTGACTACAAGGTGCCCGAACAGGTAGTGTTCACCGACAAGCCGCTGCCGCGCAACGCCAACGGTAAGATACTGAAACGCTCGCTGCGCCAGCCCGGATAACGGCGGGGCCGGCGAGCGATTGAGCAGCGCGGATGGTCCGCGCTGCGCCGCCTGATCGCCCGCTGATGAAATTCCTGATCGCCCGCTTCAATCACGAAACCAATACCTTCTCGCCGGTCGCTACGACGCTCGCGGATTTCGAGCCGCAGTATGGTGAAGCCGCGCTGAATGAGCAGCGCCCTGCGCGCACCGCGATGGGCGCCTTTATCCGCATCGTCGAAGCTCAGCCTGACGCAAGCCTGATCACGCCGGTGTCCGCGACGGCCAATCCCAGCGGCACCGTTGCCGCCGAGGCCTACTCCCATTTGGTCGAGGCCATTCTTGAAGGTGTGCGCCAGCAACCGGATGCGATCCTGCTCGACCTGCACGGTGCGCTTGTTGCAGAGAACGCGAGCGATGGCGAGGGCGAATTACTGAAAGCCATACGTGCTATCGCACCAGACACGCCGATCGCGGTCGCTCTGGACCTGCACGGAAATGCGACTCCCGCGATGGTGGATAACGCCGACATCATTGTCAGCTTCAAGACTTATCCGCATATCGACATGGCGGAGACCGGCGAGCACGCGGGTCGGCTGATGATGGACTGGCTTGCCGGACGTACACGCCCGATCACGCGCTTTGCACAGCTGCCGCTGCTGTCACACACGCTGCGCAGCAATACGAATGAAGGCGCGATGCGGCGTGCGGTGGAAGCGGCTCAGCGAGCTGAGCAGGAACCCGGTGTGCTGGCGGTGTCGGTGATGGCAGGCTTTTCACTGGCCGACTTCGAGCATGCGGGCATGTCGGTGATCGTGGTCACTGACAACGACAAGACGCTGGCGGACGATGTAGCAAACGATATAGCCCGGCAGATCTGGCGCGAGCGCGAGGGCTTTGTCTATCGCAGCGAACCGATGGCCGAGTCGATTGCGAGAGCGAGAGCCTTGCAGGCCGAACCGGGCACAGGCCCGGTGCTGCTACTCGATCACAGCGACAATGTGATGTCGGGCGGTACCTGCGACACGATGGATGTGCTGCAGGCCGCGCTGAAAGCTCACCTGACACCCATCGTCGTCGGCCCGATCTGCGATCCGCAGGCCGTACAGCGGCTGTGGAAGATGCGGCCCACTGATGTGGTCGGCGTCGACCTCGGCAACCATATTCCACTGGCCCAGCAAGGGATTACCAAAAAACCGTTACGCCTGACTGGCGTGGTGCGCGCAAAAAGCGACGGCGAATTCACCGTCAAGGGGCCCATCTACACGGGCGCGAAAGTCAGCATGGGACGCACCGTGCTGTTCGACACCATCGATGCGCTGATCGTGATCAGCGAGCGCCGGATGGAGCCCTATGACATTGGCATCTTCGACTGCGTGGGTCTCGATCCTGCACGGTATGACTACCTGCTGCTGAAGTCACGCATGTATGCGCGTCCCGTGTTTGGCGCGATGGCCAAGGCGCTGGTCGAGTGCGATGCCGATCAGGGCGGACCGACCAGCTCGAACTATGCGCTGTTCCCGTTCCGGCATATCCGGCGGCCGGTGTATCCGCTGGATGAGAATGCAGCGTACGATCGCTTTTAGCGATTGCAAGCACTACATTTTGAAGCCTGATCAGAGATCGCCCAGAAATTTTTCACAGGCTTGCCGAGCCTGTTCAAAAGCAGGTTGATACTCAAGAGTATCAATGGCATCGAACTGAGCTTTCAGGATGCCTCCCCGATCATGAAGCTGTTTTAGAAAGCTTTCTCGATGTCGAATGAGATAAGAGGCTGCTGTTTTGAGCCCGTCAGGATCCTTTTCGATCACCAGCGAGAGATCGAACACATCTCGGGCAGATGCTGCATGCCCCCGGTGCCAGAGTTTTTTAGCAACGATCTCTGCGGCGGTCTCGACCCGTAGATCCCTGCCGTTCAAATGCCACCACTCGAACGGAGCTTGTGTCAGATTTCGTGACGCCACAAAATCTATTTCCCCGTCAGCGCGAATCAGCTTCACATAGCCAGCAGCCTCGACATAGTCCTGAGAGACCTCTGCCGCAGCACCACTTAGCCGTGGATTGACGTAACCCAGGTATTGGGGATCTGGCACGAACACATCAATGTCTTTACTTCTCCGATGCCGGTAACGGAACATCAGCACTGTGCCTCCTCCCAGAGTCCAGAAAGGATCGTCTACCCCTGAATGCTCTTTTAGGCTGTCGATAAGTTTGCAGGCTTGTTCCAGCAAGATCACCCACGGGCCCTCGATGAGATTCTCTGGATGGAATACCTCTGACATGGTCATTGGTCAGACCCAGACCTTTCTGGGCGAATGAAACGTTTTCGCCCAATCTCGCACATGCTTCCAGATATGTTTCGGAGGGACAGCAGATTGCCGTGCTGCCATCTCGACCGATGACACCACCAGACTCAGGGGCGCTTCATCAATCAGGGTGGCAACATGAGCGACGCGCTCTGGCGGGATTTTTCCGGTAGAGAGTGCCTCCAGCAGTTCTTCCGGTGTCAGTGCATCCCGGTAGCTGACGCTGGCAGTCCGGCTGGCCATCACCGCCGCGTTCACATGGGTATCCGTGCGAGCCTCGGCCTGCAGGGACAGGCCCATCAGTTCCAGCAGTTCACTGACTTTGACAATACCAAGATCCGTCAGCTTCCCCGCCTCCAGCAAATTGATTGTAGTGCGCGACAGACTGGCCATCCGAGCCAGCTGCTGCTGGCTCAGCCCAAGCGCTTCTCTGCGGGCTCTTACGAGATTTCCGAGTTCTGCGAGGTTCATGGCATCCCCTAATTTTTGTTCAACATATTAAACAAAAATTAGTCGAGATGCGATTTTTCCCCGAAATTCAGGCAGTCCAGAGTTCCTCAGGGAAACCAAATTGCTTAAATTGAAATCAAACGGGTAATGCGTTACCACCTGCGTAGACCGCCGCACCACCCAGCGCTTCCTCAATCCGCAGCAGCTCATTCCACTTCGCCATCCGTTCGCTGCGGGCGAAGGAGCCTACCTTCAGCTGTCCCGCATTCCAGCCGACAGACAGGTGCGAGATCATCACGTCCTCTGATTCGCCGGAGCGTGCCGAGACAATGGTGGAAAACCCGCAGGCCTTCGCCGCCTGCAAGGCGTCCAACGTCTCGCTGATCGTGCCCGCCTGATTCGGCTTGATCAGCACCGCATTGCAGGCCTTGCTCGCCGACGCTTCACGCACACGCGCGGCGTTTGTCACCAGATAATCGTCGCCAATCACCTGCACCTTGTCACCGGCAGCCCGGGTGAACGCGATCATGCCCTCGGTGTCATCCTCTGCGACCGGATCTTCGATGGAGAGAATCGGATACTTGGCCAGCCAGCCGAGCAGCACCGCGATCCATTCATCTCGCGGGTACGACCTGCCCTCCAGAACCGGGCGGTAGATGCCGGCGCTGCCAAATTCGGACGCCGCGATATCGAGCGAGATCATCACCTCGCCGTGACGATAGCCTGCCTTCTCGATCGAGCGCGTCAGCATTTGCAACGCTTCTTCGTTGCTGGAAAAATCCGGCCACCAGCCACCCTCGTCCGCGACGCCTGCGCGGCGTCCGCTGTCGGCCATCAGCTCGCCGGCGGCGCGATAGACATCGGCGACCATCGCCAGTGCTTCATCAATGCTGTGCGCGCCGACCGGCATCACCAGCAAATCTTGTATGTCGATGCGACGTCCGGCGTGCGCACCGCCGCCGAAGATCTGTATCTCGGGCAGCGGCAGCGTTATTTTTACGTCAGCGGCGAGATGCTTCCACAAAGGCAGGCGTCTTGCATTGGCGGCTGCCTGCAGCACCGCCATCGAGGTGGCGATCAGCGCATTGCCGCCCAGCCGCGATTTATTGGGCGTGCCATCTAACGCGATCAGCGCGTCATCGATCGCGCGCTGGTCCATCGCGTCCTTGCCCGTCAGTACCGGCGCGATTTCCCGGTTCACCTTATCGATCGCCCTCGAGACGCCATAGCCACCCTGCTCATTGCCGCCGTCGCGCAGCTCGACCGCTTCATGCGTGCCGGTCGATGCCCCTGCAGGCGCGATGCCGCGCCCGAGCGTGCCATCATCAAGGGTGACATCGACTTCGACAGTGGGTCGGCCACGCGAATCCCAGATTCGGCGTGCATGCAGCTTGCGGATTAGTGTGCTCATGATGAAAAATAAGATGAGTGATCGAGGTGGGATTGCCAGTCACTGCGGATCGCTGTCAGACGATCGACCGGTGCGCGCACACGCGCCAGCGCGAATTGTCGCTGCATTGCTTTGCCACGTTCATCCAGGTATTCAAGTGGTGACTTGCCATCGACGCGGGCCAGCAGTATTGCTGCGAGCAGTCGCGCAATGCGGGCTTCCAGCGCTGTCGGTGTCTCCCACGTCACGCCGGTCAGATAGGCTTCGGCAAAGGCATCGAAACAGCCCAGAAAATCTGCGCTCGATTCGGGCCGCCACAGGCACTTGGTCAGCAGATGGCAGAGGCAGAAAGCCACATCGAACGCGGGCTCGCCATACCATGCGCATTCTGCATCGAGAAATACCGGCCCTTTGGGGCCGGCCAGAAGGTTCTTAGGGCTGATGTCGCCATGCACCAGCACGCGCTTATTGCTGGCAGTATCGTCGATCAGCTGCTGCAGTATGGGCGCACAATCGCCATGCACGCGAGCGGTTGCGCCGAAATACGGATCCAGCCTCAGCTGAAAAAAATTCTCGTCATTCGCGAAGGTCTGCGCGAGCGCATCATCATCAGCACTGGCTGCGTGAATGGCGGCCAGCCGACGTGCGACCTCAACGGCGAAGGCCGGTCGGGCGATACCATCGCGCAGTTGCAGCTTCCACACCGGATGCAGCGAAGGTTCCAGCCAGTTCATCGCGAACGCATGCGATTCGCGATCCTCGCCGAGTATCGCGGGCACTGCGCCGGGAAGCCACTCGCCAACCTGCCGTATCCAGTCCAGCTCGGCATGGCTGCGCTCGAGCGGCGCGCTCCAGTGCATCGCCACCTTCAGTTCGGGCAGCGCCTGCTTCACGCAAACGGGACCGCGACGAGTATCGGCGCGCGCGATCAGCGACGACACACCGCCGGCCAGCAGGGTAATCGGGGGAATGTCATCGGCGTCGATCAGGCGCATGCGCACAAGCGCCTGCCTGACGATAGTCTCCTCGGTGTGCTGCGTCACGCCAGTCTTTCCTGCCGGCGCAGTGCGCGCGGCTTCTCTTGTTATCGACGCGTACTATAACCGACGAGCGATAGCGGGCTGTCAGGTCTTGGCCAGCGTCAGCAGCATCACCGTCACCAGCGCCATCGCGACCCACAAGGCGAGCGCGCGTGCCGGAACCCGCAGGCGTCCCGCAGAGGTCATGACGGCTGCCGGGCCGGCGGTCCTGATCTCCGGCCAGGGCTTGCGCCTGCGTTCCCGGCCATTCCACGGACGGCGGAGCTGCGATTCGGCGGCCGTGGCAGCCTCGCGCTGCAGTTTGCGCTCGGCGCGGGCGATCCATTCGTCATGCTGCCGGCGCCGCTGCGGATCGGACAGCACATCGTAGGCTGCTGTGATCAGCTGGAAGGTTTTGGTGGCTCTGGCATCGCCGCCATGCCGGTCAGGATGGAATTTCTGACTCAGGGTCTTGAAGGCCGCGCGGATCACCTCCGGAGGCGCATTGCGGGATACCTTCAGATTGTCGTAATGAGTGTGGATCGGCTTCATGCGGACCTCAGTCAATGTCTCGGAGTCATCTTGTTGCTGTTTGCTCACAGGCTAAAGCGCTCGCTCTGACAGGGCTTGAGCAGGGTCAAAAAAACATGACCGTGAGCATCTGTGGCGACGGCAAGTTTGCCTCCCGATAATTCAATGCCCCGAACACCAATCCGGCATCCCCTGTTCATGCACTTTTGGCGTGAATCGGCATAGGTGGTGGACAAGGTCAGACTTGACCATTCAGAGACGCGTTCCTGTAAGACAAGTTCGCTCACAAGGTTCCGCTGCCGCATTTGACCTGCGCTACAGCACAGGACATTCCCTCCCATTCTTGAGTGTCATCAGGCAAAATTTTCTTCCGGGCGGAAACTATTTCCTCGTATCAGGCATCACAGACGTAGTTACGGTGCAGCAAGCACCTGACGATGCTCTGTCTCTGACGTTTTTCCTGCCCATGCCCCCGACACACGCCATCCTGACTTCGCCTGAACTCGCGTTTCGCACTCCCGATCAGACTATTTCCTTCTCAGCGCTGCGCCGTTTTGCGCTGCCCGCGATGTTTGCCTGGTTCGGCATCGTGATGGGTTCGTGGGCTGGCCGCATTCCTGCGCTGCGCGAGCAGATGCAGGTATCGCACCAGATGCTATCGCTGGTGCTGCTGTGCGGCGGCGTCGGAGCCGTGCTGTCGTTTCCGGTGTCATCGCGGCTGATGGCTCGTTTCGGCGGACGCCACACGATGCTTATCTCAGGTGCTGCGCTGCTGCTGGCCTTGCTGGGCGCAGGCTTCGCTCCTTCGTTGCCGCTGCTGATGATGGCTGTGCTGACGCTGGGCGTTAGCGCCAGCTGTTTTGATGTCGGGATGAACTCGGTCGCTGCGCGCCATGAAAAAATCACCGGCGCTTCGGCGATGTCCAGACTGCATGCCTGCGTATGCGCCGGCGGTGTCGCGGGTGCTGCGACCGGCAGTGCGATGGCCGGTCTGGGTATCTCTCCCGCGATGCATTTTTTGATGCTGGCGCTGCCCCTCGCGCTGCTGCTGGCACTCGGTCATTCCTGCGTCACGGCGGATCGCGGTGAAATCATCGAGAAAAAATCTTTCTCGCTGCCACGTGGTTCGCTCGCCCTGCTGGGTGTGCTGGGCTTTATTGCCTCGGTCGCCGAGGGCAGCATCGCTGACTGGAGCGGCATCTTCCTGCGCGATCACTTCGGTGCCTCAGAGGGATTCGCGCCATTGTCGCTGACGGCATTCTCCACGATGATGCTGCTATCCCGACTGTTCGGTGATCGCCTGAAAATGAAGCATGGTGCGCGCAGGCTGGTGTGCAGTGGCGCAGTGATCGCGGCGGCCGGACTGTTCTTCGCGGTGTTCGCGCCGGATGCCCGCTACGCACTGGTCGGCTTTGCACTGGCTGGATTGGGGTTGTCGCTGGTGTTCCCGTTTGTATTCAGTGCCGCCGGTAGCGACGGTCCGATAGCGCTGGCGGGCGTGGCAACGATGGCTTACAGCGGCACACTGATCGGGCCGCCGCTGCTGGGCAGTGTCGCGCATGTGCTGGGCATGCAGGCCGCGATGGGCCTGGTGGCGGTGCTTGGTATTCTGATTGCGCTGGTCGCTGCAAGAACGCGCTTGCTCGACAAGCGTTGAGCGAGTGTCTTGTCATCCATACTCGCCGCGCGGTTACTGAGAAATCTTATTGCGAAGTCTTATTGCGAAGTCTT
>JACCDH011475519.1_pt1 | contig 12041 bp, 10 predicted proteins | sample 7442481 | NCBI WGS metagenome assembly JACCDH01 (sample SAMN15323433, study PRJNA562643) | freshwater metagenome | isolation source: river surface water | place: USA:Blue River Watershed | collected 2017-08-15 | reverse complement strand
GATCGATGCTTATGCAACCATCGATGGAGGAGAAGCTTGGCTCGAGAATGTCCACAACCCCGAATTCCTTGCTGGGAGCTGGACCAATCACGCTACTCGCCGAAGGCGCAAACTTCTTCTAAATCGGGCCGAGCTCAATAAGCTCGGTGGCAAAGTCAAGGAATCTGGTTTGACGATTGTTCCCTTGTCTCTCTACTTCAAAGACGGCAGGGCCAAAGTTGAAATTGCCCTTGCTCAGGGTAAGAAGGACTGGGACAAGCGTCAGACTTTGAAAGAACAGCAGGACAAGCGCGAAGCGGCAAGAATAATTTCAAAGTTTTCCAGAGGTGGCTACCAAAACCTGCAGGAATAATTCACTTTTTGCTTTTCACCAGGTGCCTCGGTTTCCTAGCTCCAGGTATCAGGTAATTCGATCAAGATGCTGCTTCGCGCGCGTATAACCGTAGATTGACCGCAGAATTTTGCTGAGATTTCTGCGCACATCTTCGTAAGATGAGCTGGGCAAAACATGCATGCTTTGCCCCTGCTGGGTCGGACCCGCGAGCGATGGCCACTCTTCGTCCAGTAGTGTCTTGAGCGAGACTACTACCGACTTGTCGAGTCGGGACCTCTTGAGTTCAAAATAGTCGGTTGCGTGGAGCAGTGGTCTGAGTAATCGAACCCTTTTCCTCACAACCAACCAATTTAGAACTCGGCCGAATCGAAGCGAATTCCTTTGCGGCATGCAGTCATTCAGGTTTCTTGCGGTGCGGGTAAATTGCCAGATTTTCCATGTATAAGCGTTACTCACGTTCTCGAGCGAGAGGCCCTCAGCCAAAGCTGCGGCTATCGTCGTCAGATAAGAATCGACGTCCCTCACGACTTTATTGAATTGAGAGGGGTAGGCGTAGAGTGCGTCAGGATCATGCTGAATTACCGGTATTCCCAGGGCTAGAAATTCCAAACCGGCAGAGCTGGTGTGATTTAAGGCACAGTCTGTGATGAGCGCCAGTTCATAAAGACTAATTTTGTCCTCAGGCCAATTGACAGAGATGTTTGGTGGCAACACTTTGAATTTTTGCTTCAGCGTGTGGACGATTTCCGCTTCAACACCATCGCGCTTATTTGGAAAGAGTCGTGGGTGAATTCTTATAACAAAGTGAATAGAGGGGTTAGCGTGACCCAGCTGAAGAATGTAGTCCAGCCAATCCAATGGGGTTTCAAACAACTGGGTGTCACTTTTGAGGAGACTCTTATCGCTAATTCCAACGATTTCTCCCGCTAAGCGCTCATCAAGACTCGAGGTGATTACTGTAACCACGGGCGCATTTCGCGGTATTCCGAGTTTCAGGCGCAACTCTTCTGGCGACAAACTTGCAACTTTGGAGGTGTATGAAAAGGCGTTCCTGCCTGTGGCAAGCTCCACAAAATGCTTCCTGAGCTGCTTCCAAACAGATTTCTCCACATCGGATGTGTTGAAATCAAGCAAACCTGGATGTCTCGCGGCTTCAAGCTCTACCTGAGAATTGACCGCCATGGTAAAAGAGTTTCCGTACTTCCTTAGATCGGTTCCCATGCCAAGGGTGTAGGTTCTTGTGCCGCTCTGATGGCAAAAATCCTTGATAACTCTGTTGGTCGAGTAGAGCTCATTTCCTAGAATGACCGCATCAAACTCCTCCTTGGCAGATAGTTCTGACCAAGAAATCAGCGATCTCAGGGTGTTCCTGACCTTCTCCTTGAAAAAAGGCTCGAGTTCAAGTGGTATTTCCAAACTGGAAAGTTTGTTCTCCAGATAAAACTCGTATGCCGCATATCGACCTACCGGTATACCAATGAATTCAAACTGGGTCCACTCATCAAAACTAAAACCCCTCATTGCAATCGCAACTTCGGCCTCTGCTTTCGAGTTGCGAAATTGATTCATTAGCTGCAATCTTGGAATTTTGCTCACACCGGAAAGGGTGTCGCTCCGCCTGGTGCAGAGGCTGCAAATATCGAGTCGCTCATCGCTGGATGAATACTGGGTCAGGCCAGCCTCCTGCATAGCCACACAGCCCTCAGAAAGTAACCCTCCGCAATGAATGAGTACGACGTCGTGACCAGCCCCCTTGATGTGGCGGGCAACTTGAGTCTCGAGAGCAGCCATACTCCACGCACTTGAGAATGTCTGCACGACCGCGATACGCACTTTTCCTAACTCCTAGGTATTCGCATATTGGCACAAGCTCGCTCGTAATCGGTAACCAGCGACTCTAGGACAGTTTTGTAATGTCCAGAGAGGTGCTGGCTCAAGCTCTCGTACATTGCACTGCTGTCCGGCTTCTGTCGGGGCACTCGCTCTCTTCTGAGAACGCGAGTGAGGCGCGAGGGGGCCTTTTCCCCCACCAGTTTCTCAATCGCTTCGAGTGTAGGTGCTGGTGAATACACAAAATCATCAAAATCGATTACTAAGACATGCTCCTTTTTCTCCTCCGAAAGCGATAGCAGGCTTGTGGAATTTAATTTGAAGGACTGATCAACGATAATGACCAGCTTTTCTAGTGCAGTGCCGTTAAGGTACTCTAGCTCTCGACCCTTGGCCCCGAGTGGCAGAATCGAGCCCTCGTACTCGAAAGAAAGCTGGAATTCGAGCGGGTCTATGCCTAGTCTCTCTCCAAAGCCCCTGCGGTTCTGTTCAAAAATGTTGAAAACTGGGTTTCTCAAAACGTGAATGAAATCTAATCGTTTGCCAAAGGCCTCAAACCAAAGGTTGGCGAACTGGATACCGTCATGAGTCATATTTTGAAAAATCGGAAGTGTCTCAAACTTATTCAATGCTTTTTGGCCGTCGGGCCCTATCAATCTGGGCAAATACTTGGCCGGTCGCGCCTGTTTCCAGATGGAACTGTAATCTGCCCACCGAAGGTTTACATCCCTCCCAATTAGGGTGTAATAAAACTTCTCATCAATCTCTGTCCGCAGCGAGGCTATGGCGGCGTCTGTCGATAGTTTACCCAAAGCGTGGTATCTCGGAATGTAGTCCAATTGACTATCTAGCCTCATCTTTTCTACAGAGGGAAAGGCTGATAAAAGAACTGCAATCAGGTTCTTACCCGATCTACCCTGACCGTCAACGATGATCAGCCTCTGCACGAGGTTGTTAGGTCGAATCAGTTCAATATTGTTCAAGGCACTATTCTTTCTAAGGGTAGTTGAGCAGCCCTCCGCTCAAAGAAATCATGAGGAAGAGCCATGAAGAGAGTCTATGTTGGTATGAGTGCCGATCTTGTGCATCCGGGGCACATCAATATTCTTCAGGAAGCAGCAAAGTTAGGCCAAGTCACGGTTGGGCTCCTGACCGACGCCGCAATCGCATCGTACAAGCGGCTTCCCTATATGACTTTTGACCAGCGTGCCGCGGTGGTAGCTAACCTAAAGGGAGTTTTTCAGGTCGTACCTCAGCATACGCTGGATTACTCGCAGAATCTCCTCGAACTAAGGCCCGATTTTGTTGTCCATGGGGACGATTGGAAGACCGGGGTGCAGCAAAGTACCAGACAGCGAGTTATTGAAGTTCTGGCTGCGTGGGGAGGGGAACTCATCGAGATTCCTTACACCTCTGGAATTAGTTCAACTTCAATTCATGGAGCCCTCAGGGAAGTGGGCACCACCCCAGACATTCGGCGCAAGCGTTTGGGTAGGCTGCTTTCGAGCAAGAAAGTAGTCCGGCTGATTGAAGCGCATGATGGCCTATCTGGGTTGATTGCTGAGAATTCACGAGGGGCTCTAAATCCCTCTTCAGAGTTTGACGGCTTTTGGTTGAGCTCTTTGACGGACTCAACTTCACGGGGAAAGCCAGACATTGAGGCGGTTGATGTCACCTCTCGCCTACAGACAGTAAATGAAATCTGTGAGGTAACTACCAAGCCGATTGTTTACGATGGTGATACGGGTGGGAAGCCAGAGCACCTCGCATTCACGGTCAGATCACTAGAAAGACTTGGAGTGTCTGCCATTATTATCGAGGATAAAGAGGGCCTAAAGAGGAACTCCCTATTTGGTGCAGAAGTAGATCAGCTTCAATCCTCGATAGAGGATTTTTCACACAGAATTCGTGTCGCCGTTGATGCAAGAGTGACATCAGATTTCATGGTTATAGCTCGAATCGAGAGTTTGATACTCGAGAGGGGAATGGATGACGCGATAAACCGCGCTCATGCCTATGTTCGAGCCGGTGCGAGCGGTCTCATGATACACAGTCGTAGGAAATCTGCGGACGAGATTCTGGAGTTTTGCTCTCGATTCAGAGCTGTAGATTCAAGCACTCCTCTGGTAGTTGTTCCAACCTCCTTCAGCCACGTTTACGAGTCCGAACTGGAAAAAGCCGGGGTAAATCTAGTGATTTATGCAAACCACCTGTTGCGAGCCGCCTACCCTCAAATGAAGAAAACAGCAGAAACTATTCTGGACAATCAACGCGCTCTTGAAGCCGATCAAATGATCGCCAGTTTCTCTGAAATTCTAGAGATTATCCCGGAGAACAGAGCATGATTGATTCACAGATTGCTTCTCTGATCATTAGGTCTGAATTTTCAGGAGCTTTCGGAGTACCTGACAGTCTCCTCAAAGGCTTGAATGCAGCCTTCGACGATTTCGAGAGTAGTTTTCACCAGATTACAGCCAACGAAGGAGCCGCTGTTGGTATGGCAATCGGCGCTTACCTTGCCACGGGAGTGCCAGCGCTGGTTTACATGCAGAATTCCGGATTAGGAAACGCCTTGAACCCTCTCGTATCCCTAGCATCTCAGGAGGTTTACGGAGTGCCATTGGTTCTCCTGGTTGGCTGGAGAGGTGAACCTGGAGTTAGTGACGAACCACAACACAAACTCCAAGGGAGCCGAACTAGAGAGCTCTTAGACGCAATTCAAATCCCTTGGGAGGTCGCAGAAGACTCAACTGAAGAGTTCAAAAGCCAGCTACAACGCATGAGGCAACTTTCTGTTCATATTTCGAACCCGACAGCTTTGTTGGTTCGTGCCGGCTCATTTAGCAGCAACTCGGCAGTTGCCAAACCTTCAATGACTGTTCAAAATGAGTTGATGTCGCGTGAGCGGGCACTTGAGATCGTGGCGGAGTTTGATCCAGAGGGCTACTACATTGCGACTACCGGCATGCTCGCGAGAGAGCTCTACGAAATTCGCGAAAACCAGGGAAGGTATCACAACCAAGATTTTCTCGTAATTGGAGGAATGGGACATGTCGCTGCAATTTCTCACGGCTTCGCTCGTTTGCGAAACAAGGGTGTGGTTTACTGCCTCGACGGCGACGGCTCAATGTTGATGCACATGGGATCATCTGCTGTGCTGGCCTCCGAAAGAGAAGCAAAGATTATTCACATTGTGTTCAATAACGGTTGTCACGACAGCGTCGGTGGGCAGCCAACCCCGACGAACCAGCTTGATTTTGCCAAGCTTGCACAAGCCCTCGGTTACTCACTATCTATCCAAGTGAGAACGCCGAGAGAGTTGGAGTCGGCCCTCACTGAGAGTAAGAAAGCCAAGGGGGCCACCTTCATTGAAATTGTGGTAAGGCCGGGCGCACGCAAGGATCTCGGCCGACCGAAAAATCCACCTAGCCAAATGATGCAGAAATTTTTAGAGGCACAGGTCTAGAATGTCCAATTCAGCGGTTGCATTGACCGAAGCGTTGACGCAACTATTTGCAGAATTGCAGCACGAAAAGATTTTAGTTGTTTGTAGCAGGGGCCTGACTGAGAGGTTTGAACTCTCCGCTGTACTGCGCTCTCTCGAATCCAAACACCATATAAAACTAGTGAGTATTGACTCAAGGCTCCCCGATTTAGAAGCCGTGGAAAGGTTGCGCGCGCAAACTCGGGATTTTTTTCCGCAAACGGTTTTGGCCATCGGTGGTGGGACTGTGATGGATGTGGCTAAGTCATACTGTTTTTTCTCAGACTTGCCCACCTCGGCGCTTAGGGAGGTTGCAGGATCGAAATCAACTCATCAGCACAACCTGCACCTAATTCTCATGCCTACGCTTTTTGGTTCTGGTGCCGAGAGCACTCACCATGGCGTTCTGTACGTCGATGGAATCAAGCATTCAATTGTTGGCTCGGCGAACAATAGGCAAAGCTCTATTTTGGTACCAGAACTGGCGCTGACTGCGACGAGCGAGCAGCGGCTATACGCGGGTTTCGATGCGGTCTGTCAATCGATTGAAGCAGCACTATCGGTTTTGGGTTCCGTCGAAGATAAAGATATGGCTTTGAAGCAGCTCGATATCCTGCTTGATAGTTTTGACGGCTATGTCGATGGCACTCATCCACTCTCTGTGTCTCGATTTGCATGCGCGTCGAGCGAGGTTGGAACCATTATGAATTCGACAAAAACTGCGGCTCCGCATGCTGCCAGCTATTTTTTGACCAGCAACTTTGACATCCCGCACGGTCTAGCAGTTGCACTAACGGCAGGAGCCTTCTTCGATGATTTAAGACACAATCAAGATTCACTTGATCCCATGTCGGTACAGGTGGCATCTCGGGTGAACATAAGGTTCTTGGGCACTCTACACGGGTCATTTGACCAATTTATACGCTCAGCACTAACGGCTCGGAAACCCCTCCTATCCTTCGAGCCAGGCGCTCTTTGGGATGGGTTACAAGTTTTAGATTGGGCTGAATCTGTAGACCAGGACAGGATCTCTAACCATCCTAGAAAATTAGACCGCGAAGCCGTCCAGAGAATACTCCAGGACTCGAAGAGCAGATTACTTGGACTGTCTGAGGACAGTTCGTAGATTTGACATTCTGACAGTGGGCCGATTGTGCCAGCAATCGGACATTCAATTCGAAATCCTGGCAATAGCAATAAGTAAATTACGGGTTTCAAACTTACAAATGGACGGACATCTTCGCCCAATTAAATGAGAAGTTGGGCTAAATTGGGCAGTGTAAGGATTGCCGGCTTCGAGACTCAATCGGTTTTTTGAAGTGCTTCAGTCTGACGCTCCTGGCCTTCGCCATTCAGAAATTGTTCTAGGTAGTCCAGCCCTGCCTGCCCACTCTTCTCTGGATGAAACTGGCAGCCAAGCAATTTTCCATACTGAACCTCTGCCGCCAGGAGGGCCCCCATGTAGTCTATTTCCGCAGTAGCGTGTGGATTGTTCGAAGCCACTCCGTAAGAATGCACAAAATAATATTCGTGCCCAAATTGCATGTTGTATCGACCGCCCTTTTTCCACTTGACTGGGCGCCACCCGATATTCGGCAAGGTCACCATATTGCTCAGGTCACCCTCTCGGATTGAGTCAATTCTCACGACATTACCAGGTATCAACCCTAAGCCGGCGTGCCCCCCGTCCTCATCGCTCTGGTCGAACAAAAGCTGCATTCCAAGACATATCCCGAGGCCAGGAGTTGAATTTGAGGCGAATTGCCTAATGAGGTCAACCAGTCCAAATTTGTTGAGGCCTTGCATTCCTCGCCCAAACGCCCCTACACCCGGCAGAACGAAGTGTGTAAATTCTGACTGTGTGTCTGCCGTCGCGACGATTTCAACTTCCGCACCAACCGCCTCGAGCGCCATCTTCAGGCTACGCAAATTTCCAGACCCATGATCGATCAGTGCGACGTGAGTATTTCGACGTTTCATTAGTTTCCTCGTAAGTCTGAGATGGTCGTCCTAGCATTGTGAAGAGCAGTTCCCACTGCAACTCCATCAGACCACGAGTTCAATGGCAGCATCGTGATGTGATCGTGTTTGGCGATACCCCCACTCAAAACCTTTGGCCTGGAAATTCTCGTCGAAAGTAAGTTTGCAAGTTCAATATCGAAGCCATTTGATAGCCCATCATGGTCTATTGATGTCACGAGAACCTCTCCGACTGGCCTACGCTCAATCTCATCCAGCCAATCGCGTATCATCCAGCCACTGTGGTCTCTTCCGAAGTTGGCCATGCATTCCCAGTCTGTGTAATTCCCCTTAATGATGCGTTTCACTTCAATCGAGGCTACGACAGACTGGGCCCCAATTTCTTCAGCCAGCTCATCGAAAATGCGGGGTCGATGAAGCGCGGCAGTGTTGACGGCAACCTTATCAGCGCCAGCGCGCAAGTAAGCGTGAGCATCGGAGGAGGTCTTGATGCCGCCCGCAACTGTGATTGGGATAAAAACATCTTCGGTTACTCTTTTTAAAGTCTCAAGCATGGGCCCTGATCCGTAAAGGCTTGCAACGTTGTCGACGAAAAGTAGCTCGTCGACTGACTGGTCCCGATAGCGCCGTGCGAACACTTCAGGTTCACCGATGACCCTGTAACCCTCAAACTGTTTGCCCTTAATTAGGTTTGACCCTTTAATGTCCAGGCGAGCAATCGTCCTCATTCTTGCGCTTCAATAGGAGTCCTGAGGCTCCATAGGCCTTCCCTTGAACGTTTCCAGATGTGTGGAGACCGAAAAGAATCTAGAAGTCGGTCGAAATACTCTCGATCCATTACAGGTTGCTCGAACTGCTTGTAGGCATCCCCGAAGGAATCATCTAACGATAAGTAAGACAGTAGCTCTTCAATGAATCTTTCCGGAAATTCATGGTCAAACCGCTGGACCAACATAACGCCCTCTTCGCGTGAAATATCACCTGAGCGTATCTCTTGAGCCGCGTCGTAAGTGGCCCTACCGATGCCAAACTTCACACCTGTAGTCAAGTAGTGCAGGTCGTCGATCTTGTCATCGATGCTGTTGTACTTGGAGTACGTTCCTGGAGTTCTCTCGGGAGCAGCTCTAAAGCCCGTATTCTCGACGGCGTAATAGTAGGCACTCTGAGGGTGCCACTTAAGATAGTAGCCCAAGTAATGCACGGCAATACCAGCTTGAGAAACTTGCTGGGCGGGAGCTGGCAAGTAAGGCTGTAAATCCGCCAGTTCCAATCCGAAGTCGCTCAACAGGGATCGAACTGAAACTCCACCTATTTTTGACTCCAAAAACTCGGTAGATGTGAAGAAACTGGAGCTTCTCGTGGGCGAGTCCGTGTCCGCTATAGGGTTTCCGTACTCTGATTCGTTTTCGCCAAAGAAAACGAGGGGAATTCCAAACTTGAGCGCAAGTTTGGGTGCGAGTAGCTTTTGGCCAAGTATGAACGGCTGAAATGGATGGAGCAGATTGTCAACGGCAAGCCTTGTCAGCAACCTATGCACCTTGCCATTCGGGGTAAAAAGCACATTGTCCTGCCCTGAGTGAATCCAAGCCTGGAAGTTGTCCCACCCCCAATCGGTGTAGACATGAGGCGCCCAGGTAACTGTTAGCGGATGCATGCCGTACTTTTTTTTCAATATGTCTGCGGCGAATGCTGAGTCTTTACCCCCAGATCCAGGGACAATGCAGTCATAGGATCCGTCACTTGAACGGTATTCGTCGCAAAGTCGTTGAAGCTTTAGCTCCCGCTCTTCCCAGTCGATTTGCGTCGCTTTGGCTTCGGCGAATCGACATGCATCGCAGACACCATTCTCGTCGAAGGCAATCGTGGACTTTTTCGAAGCCCTGTCATGCTGGAACTCGACCGAGGAGTTAGGGCGCTGGTTTGAGATCACGCATCTGCGGCAATATGAGACCTTTGGAGGCAGCCCATAGAGCGCTTCTGGCTCTCTATCGAGGTCTGAGAACCGAGAGTAATCCGGCTTGGCGGGGTAAGGAACGAGCATGCCTTGATTATACGAGAGAGACAGCTTGAACCCACGACCGAGTTACTTTGTCTTAGCATGTGTTCATGATGAAAGTGTTGGTCACAGGGTCGGAAGGCTTCATAGGTTCTCACGTCGTATCGGCATACCTGGACAGCGGCTATGAAGTTAGAGCATTGGTTCAGTACAATTCCTTCGGATCCAAGGGGTGGCTGGAAAATCTCGATGAATCAGAAGGTTTGGATGTAGTGTTCGGAGACCTTAGGGATCCTTATCAGATGCATTCGATACTTGAAGGGGTAGACATTGTTGCGCATCTCGGAGCGCTCATAGCTATCCCTTACTCCTACTCGTCCCCGGATGCCTACGTGGCAACTAACATTCAAGGCACTCTCAATGTATTGAATGCTTCACGGAGTGCCGGAGTCAAACAATTCATTCACACTTCAACATCCGAGGTCTATGGAACGGCACGGTATGTGCCAATCGATGAAAATCACCCCATCCAGGCACAGTCCCCATATTCCGCATCCAAAATTGGGGCGGATGCGATTGTTCGGTCATTTGTGGATTCGTATTCGTTTCCCGCGACAACGATCCGACCATTCAACACTTTTGGACCAAGGCAGTCACAGCGAGCTGTAATCCCGAGCCTGGGCCTTCAATTCCTAAGGCGCCAAGAGAGTCTACATGTCGGAGCGCTCCACCCGACGAGGGATTTTACCTACGTAACTGACACTGCCTCGGCCTTTTTGGCCGCTACGCTCAATGAAGCCTCACTGGGTGAAGTCATAAACCTCGGTACAGGTTGGGAAGTATCTGTCTCAGGGGTCATTGAAATCTTGAAACATGTGACCGGACACAGTCCTAAGATAGTTTCGGATTCCAATAGGCTTCGCCCTGAGGCCTCTGAGGTAGAGCGGCTTCTAAGTGACAATTCAAAAGCCAAGAAACTCCTTGGGTGGCAGCCAAAATATGTTGGCGAACATGGATTTACGGACGCCGTGAAGCTAACCCTGGGTTGGCTGCAGGACCAAGATAAATTAGGAAAGCTGCCCAAGAATGACTTTGTCAAATAGAGCGATTGTCAAGGCTGCGGTGCGGGATCTTTTGTCGCGTGTGGAAGCCGCACTTGGAAAAAAGATCTCATCTGACAGCCCGATTCCTCTGCACGAACCGAAGCTCGGAATTCTAGAGGTAGAAGAGGTATCCAAGGCCATACTGAGTGGCTACGTATCCTCGGTTGGTCAACACGTGGATGCATTCGCTCGGGAATTGCAGGCTTTTACAGGAGTCAAGCATGCCATCCCAGTCATAAATGGCACAAGCGCACTTCAATTAGCACTTCATCTTGCGGGGGTAAGGCCGGGCGATGAGGTTATTGTTCCCGCGCTCAGCTTTGTCGCAACGGCGAATGCGGTCAAGTTCCTTGGTGCTGAGCCAGTTTTCGCTGACTCTTTGAGTCTTGATGAGAGTTTAAGCATGGGACTGTCCGTCGAATCTGTTATGAGAATTCTGACCGAGTATGAGCACAAGCCTAGCGGGCTAATCAACCGTGCATCCGGAGCACGGCTGGCAGCTGTGGTCCCTATGCACACACTAGGGCGAATATCTGAATTATCCGAGCTAAGAGAGCGTTTAGAAGGATTGCTTCCTATTGTTGAGGATGCAGCTGAGGCCTTAGGGAGCTTGGGCGAAGATGGGCACCCTGGTTACTTGGCAGATGCAGTGTTGAGTTTCAATGGCAACAAGATCATTACCACCGGTGGAGGGGGCGCGTTATTGACTAATTCAGACGATCGAGCCGCCCTTGCAAAGAGGCTCAGCACGACTGCAAAGTTACCGCACCCCTGGCGGTTCAAGCATTCAGAGCTGGCATGGAATTTTAGGTTACCGGCTTTGAATGCTGCTGCGGGCGTTGCTCAAGTAGGACGCTTACCAGGACTGTTGATCGACAAGCAAACGCTTTACGAGGCGTATGAAAGGGCTTTCGAGGGATCGGAGTTCTTTGATTTTCTTCCGAATCCGCCTGGGCAGAAACCAAATAACTGGTTGATTGCAGTCGTCGCTAGAGGTTTTTCTGTTGATGAGTTGTTAGACGATGTAGTTGCTAGCGGTCTCCACTGCAGGCCAATGTGGGATCTGCTGCCTTCACTTTCTTTCTACTCGGAATCCCAAAGAGCCGAGCTCTCAAATGCAGATAGAGTGCGTCGAACAGTGCTATGCCTCCCATCTTCACCAGGGCTGGCTCGTGCAAGCTAGGTTGCTATTTTTCTCATCATCCCGAGCGGACTCGGGTATTCTTTCGCCCCTTATTCAAAGGGCACTGTTGGATGAGCGATTTGATACTTTTGTCCTTGCCTGTGGCGGACATCTGGATATTGGACAAGGTT
>JACCDH010223048.1_pt1 | contig 12041 bp, 13 predicted proteins | sample 7442481 | NCBI WGS metagenome assembly JACCDH01 (sample SAMN15323433, study PRJNA562643) | freshwater metagenome | isolation source: river surface water | place: USA:Blue River Watershed | collected 2017-08-15 | reverse complement strand
AGTGATACCCAACCTATACTTGGCGTCTTGTTTTTTGGTTCAATCATAAGGACTGCATTTTGACAGGTCTTGTCTACAGTTACACACGCTTCAGTGACCCGCGCCAAGCGGCTGGTCATAGCAGCGAGCGGCAGATGGCCTATGCCGCCAAGTGGGCCGCCGAGCATGGGCTGCTGCTGGATGACAAGCTCTCGCTAAGGGATGAAGGCTTATCGGCCTACCACCAGCGGCACATCAAATCGGGGGCGCTGGGCGTTTTTCTGGCCGCAGTGGAGCAAGGGCGAATCCCGCAGGGCTCCGTGCTGGTGGTGGAAGGCCTAGACCGCCTCTCGCGTGCCGAGCCGATCCAGGCGCAGGCCCAACTGGCGCAGATCGTGAACGCCGGCATCACTGTGGTGACGGCCAGCGACGGCAAGCAGTACAGCCGCGAGCACCTCAAGGCCAACCCCATGGATCTGGTCTATTCCCTCTTGGTCATGATCCGGGCACATGAGGAAAGCGACACCAAAAGCAAGCGCGTCATTGCGTCGATCCGCAAGCAGTGTGAGGGCTGGATGGCAGGCACCTATCGAGGCATGATCAGGAATGGCAAAGACCCCCTATGGGTGCTGCGCATCGACAACGAATGGCGACTGATCCCTGACCGGGTGAACGCAGCGCGGGAAGCCATCGCGCTGTACAAGCGTGGCCATGGTGCCACGGCCATCATCAAGAGGCTGCAGGAGGCCGGCTTATCACTCACGGGTGGTGGGCCGCAAACCCTGCAAATCTACCGGCTGATCAAGCAGCGGGCGCTGCGCGGCGACAAAGAGCTGGAGATCGACGGCGAGACCTTCCGCCTGCCGGGCTACTACCCGCCCATCCTCTCCGAGAGCGAATGGCTGGAGCTGGAATCGATCGCCAACGGCCGCGCCAGGCGCCAGGGCAAGGGCGTGGTGCCCCACATCCTCACAGGCCTGGGCATCACGGTGTGCGGCTACTGCGGCCGCGCCATGGTGGGGCAAAACATCGGCACCCGCCGAAAACATGACAGCGACCCGATCAAAGATGGGTATAGACGCCTGCATTGCACCAGCAACTCGCATGGTGGCTGCAGCGTGTGGGGCTCGACGTCCGTGGCCCCTTTCGAGCGGGCACTAATGACCTACTGCTCCGACATCGTGAACCTGCAGGCCTTGTATGGCGCAGATCGCTCGGCTGGATCGCTGGCAGCACTGACGCACGCCAGGCAGCAGCTGGTCGACGTGGCCACCAAATTGGAGCGACTGACCGATGCCATGCTGGCCAGCAGTGAAGAAGGTGTGCCGCTGACCTTCGCCAAGCGAGCCCGCGAGCTGGAGGCCGAGCAGCAACAGTGGGAGGCTGCCATCCAAACGGCAGAGCGCGATCTGTCGGCACAGGCCCGCACCGACATCACCGGCGCGGACGAAGCATGGAAGAGCCTGGTCCAAGGCGTGGAAGCCCAAGACCATGACGCACGCCTGCAGGCCCGCCAGCTGGTGGCCGATACCTTCGAGCGCATCGTGATCTATCACCGAGGCGTGCGCCCCGGTCCCGAGGGCAAAGGGCCGATGGACATGATGCTGCTGGCCAAGGGCGGCACAGCCAGGCTGCTGCGCATCGGCCGCGATGGTGAGCTGATCATGGCCGAGAGCCTTGAGCCGTCCCAAAACGAAAAAAAGCCCTCCCACCCCGCGAGGGATGGGAGGGCTTAACTCCGGGTAACCTTGGAACCCCGGAAGGAGACAACTGCAATCAGGTTAAAACAATCCGGCTGGCTCGGCCTGCATGTCCCAGCTATAGATCAGCAGTTCCATGCGATCAACACCTTGGCCGCCGCCCACGGTGTATTTGATCGGCACCTCTTCAAAATGCAGTCCGGCAAAACATTCGCGGATCTGAGGATGGTCATTGATGCTCAGTAGCGCCTTGCCTTTGATCTCGCGCATCATCTTGGCCATGGCCAGGTATTCCTCAAATGGAAACGGCACGCCATAGCCTTCGGTCTCCCAATACGGAGGGTCAAGATAAAAGAAGGAGTGCGGCCGGTCGTATCGACGCATGCACTCTTTCCAATCCAGCCTCTCAATATAGGCCCCATGCAGGCGCAAATGCGCTGTGCTCAGATCCTCCTCTAGGCGCAGCAGATTGACGGTGGGAGATGGCGCCGTTGTCGCCGTGCCCCAGCTTTGCCCTTGCACGCGTCCACCAAACGCCTGGTGCTGCAAATAGTAGAAGCGGGCTGCTCGCTGGATGTCAGTGAGCGTTTCAGGTGGCGTGTCTTGCGTCCACCTGAAAATCTCTCGACTGCTCAGGGCCCACTTGAATTGCCGGACAAACTCTTCCAGGTGGCTTTTGACCACCCGATAGAGATTCACCACGTCGCCATTGATGTCGTTGATAACCTCGACCTCGGCGGGCTGTCTTAAAAAATACAGCGCTGCGCCGCCGGCAAAAACCTCGACATAGCAGCTGTGAGGCGGGAAGCGACGGAGAATGATGTCAGCCAGACGGCGTTTGCCGCCCAGCCATGGGATGATGGGTGATGCCATGGTGCCTGACTCCTATGAAGTGCCTTCAATTCGCATGCTGACTTTGCATAAACGAAACTTTCAGCCCCAGAGTGCATGGCAAACGAAATGTCGTCAGTCGGTCATACCGGCCGCTGCACGGCATTGGTAGTACTGGCTGGCCACCGATGACAGCTTTTCTGCGGTCGCAGCAAATGTGTCATCGCTCAGCGGGGTCAATTTGGGGCAGTTGGCCATCACCAGGGGTGATGGTTTGATCGCCTGAGAGGGCAGAGTTAATGAGCCGCAGGCCGTCAGAAGTGTGACGGCAATCCAAATACACAGTATTGGTGCGAGTTTCATGTTGAATCTCTTGTTGAATGGTGGTGTTGACCACCTTGATTTTGTTGATTGCTGCAGCCGCCGCCTGGCTAGCCTGATCTGCTGCCAGTTGGATGGCTTCGTTGCGGTCGCTTTCGGTGGATTTTTGATGATCGATGCCAATTCGAAACCCCACCCATCCTGCGCCACAAACCCCAAAAATGGTCAGCAAAAGGGATGCAATGATGGCGTAGGGATTCATGCGAGTGCTGTAGGGTTGATGATGTCAATCATGACTTGCTCGCCTTGATTGATGGCTGACCTGACCAGATCCTTGATGAGGTTCACCGCAGGCCTGCTAGTGCCGCCAATGAGGCTTGCTGGCCCCGCCTGAAGGCCTAGAAGGATGCAGCCTTCTGTGTCATCACTTGTGTTGCCAGCGTGCATGCGTATGTACGAGAAGCCTGGCACATTCTTGATTGACAGGGTGTCGGGCCCAAATCTGGGGCTGGTCTCCAGAGTTACTTGGTAGACCCCTGCTGGAATGGCGGTGACCCCATTGATTTTCCAGTTTTGAACCGGTTGGCCGGCAATCTCCCTGATTTCATCCTCAAGGGTGTGGCACTTGAAGGCGCCATCGACGTAGAGCTTACCAATTGTTGCGCCTCCAAGGCTTGGGGATCGGATTACGGTGATTTTCATGTCAACCTTCTTTCACTCGTGTGCGAATGATGAGCACAGCAAATCCGGTCAGCACAAGGGTTTCGGCCAATGTGGGGCGTTCCAGTCTGGAAAACTCGCCGCCAGCATCAACTGGAAGTCCCATGGCGCGAAGAGCGGGCGCAGCCAATGCGCCGGCAGCTCCCAGGGCTAACAGAAACCAGGCCAGGGCTTTGAGCCCATCCACGATCCGCTCGCGGCCGGTAAGGTTGCGAGCAAAGGGTGCGCAGCGCTCCAGCTTGTTGAGGGCTTCGGCCAACACCACCAGGCCCGCCAAGACATGCACCATCTGGATGGCCGCGCTCATTTTGTGGCCCCTTTATGCTGATTGAGTTTGTCGGCTCGATCGATGGCGCGCCGTAGCACTTTCTGCGCTCCGGCTCCCGTGGCAAAAGCCACGCCCAGCATGAGCGCGTCAGCCATGTGAATGGCCAGCATCAGGGTTGGCGTGAGATAGCCTGCCACCAGAGAGCTTGCGATGGCCACTGCAATGCGGCGCCAGGTAGTTCTCAGCAGGTGCGCCCAGGTGTCGCCCTCGGTCGGCACCGAGTTGAGCAACACGATGGCGGCCAGGGCGCCCGCAAAGCCCGCCACTAAAACGTCGGGGCGTAGGCCCAGATTCACACCAAAGGCGGTTAAGGCTGGAACGGCGGCCGTAGCAGCCGCCAGGGTCGTTGTAGCGGCTGTAACGGCTGGCTCGGGCATGACTCTGATCTCTTGTGGCGTTGCAGACAGGCGGGGGTGGGTAATGGTCGCATCGGCCTTTACAGGCCCAGTTTGGCTTTTTCCGATCGCCCCCAGGAACGGCACTCTTCGACATAGGCGTTCCAGGCGCTCGTTTCATCACTGGGAGCGATTCGCAGCAGCTTAATTTCATCGTCAACGGAATAACGGATGCGGATCTGTTCGACAACCTGGCGATCAATCAATTGCACCAAAGGACTTGCTTGACGAATGGCATCACGCAATCCGTTTGGCAAAGGTACGGGCAGCGTTTCGATGCTGGCCACAATCTCGGCGGGTTGATCGGCGGGCAGCTTGGCTTCTCCAGGCAGGCTCACATAGGTCTTGCCATCGATGGTCGCCAATTCAGTTCCGAGACGTTGTCGATTTTCGCCCTCGGGCAGCAGCAGTTCTTTGGTTGTCACTGCATCGATAAACTTTCGGTAGGAGACGATAGAGGTCATGGTTTTTTTCCTTTACGGTTGAGACAAGATGTTTGAGGCTGCATGTATTTCGGGCGTGGCCCAAAATTGAAGTGATCGGCGCAAGATTGCCTTGGCGTACTGCCCGACCGAATTTGAAAAGGCTGTGCTTACGGATGTATCTCCGTGTTCTCCAGGTTCGATATCCGACAAAATTCAGGCCGCGCTGCAGTGGATGAATGCTGTATCTGGAAAGCTCAAGATGCAGTCTCAAACTGAGAAATTCCTTGATCTTGACAAGCGCATTCAAGCACTCTGTTTTGCTCCATCCAAAGACAACAAAATCATCCACATAGCGGCAGTAAAAATGCGCGTTTAATTCGCGCTTCATGAAATGGTCTAGCGGGCTCATATAAATCAGCGCGTAAAGCTGACTGAGCAAGTTTCCAATTGGGATCCCAAGAGGCTCCGCTTTGGGATGTCCATACTCGGCAAACTGAAGCATGACGCCAACGAAACGGCGATCTTTGATTCGGCGCTCAATCAGTACGCGCAAAATCGATCTGTCGATTCGGTAGAAAAACTTTCTTATATCCAGCTTCATCACACAGGTTTTCGGATCTACTGACCTCAGTGAGGCTTGGGCATAGTCGGCGGCCTTGTGAGTTCCTTTGCCGTGTCGGCAGGCAAAGGATTGGTCGATGAACCCTGAATTGAAGATGGGATACACCAGTCGATAAATTGCATGCTGCACGACCAGGTCGCGAAATGCGGGCGCGTAAATGATCCGTTTCTTGGGCTCATACACATGAAACTCAATGTATGGCATGGGCTTGTATATGCCCTGATTGAGCTCGTCATACAAAGCATCAAGATTGCTGGCCAGGCGGCGAGAAAATTCAAGGCAGGCCCGCTTTTTCATCTTCCCATGGCTGGCATCAATCCATGCCTGGTACAGGGATTCACGGCTGAAAGCCTGATCGAACAAATTGCCAATGCGCTTCAAGATGCAACCCCCAGGCTTTCGACGGCCATTTGGCCGCTACTAGGAAAGAGGTGTGCGGCAGATTTCGCGCTGGGTTGCCCCAATCGCGGGAAATCGTCTCCCTTGGATCCACCATCCACTTGCGTGGTACGAGGTGATTCCGAGTCCGAGCGGAACCCGTAGTTATCGTTCGAGTTCGCCCGCGAATTGTTCAGATTCAACGACCAGACACCCGCATTCGACGAGTTGTCCCAGTTGCCGCCACAATTCGGACACATGTCAAGACGCCTCCCCGGTTGCCCCGGCCATCCGGGTTGCCTTTTCTGGCTTTGATGGCGTGGCCTCACGCTCACGCTCAAACATGAGCCAGCCACCGATCATTCGGCCCAGCTCATCAACCATGCGGCTGATTGCCATGTACCGATGCTCAGCCATGCCCATGGGCTTGGTCTTGGCCTGTTCGCCATCCTTGAAGCTGAAATAACCCAGCTCAAACGCCAATCGGATGAACATGCGCAATTGCTCATGCGCAATGTCCAGATTCGTGAGCGTGGTTTTCTTGTGATAGCGCTTTTGAGCCTCCACGATGAGGCCGTAGCACTCATACGCCTTGCGCCTGATTTCCTGCGCAAGCCCGTATTTTTCGTGCTTCGGAAAGTGGTTCAAATACAGGTTCATTTGCTTGGCAAATTCCGTGAATTTGGCATCCAGCTTTGCTTCATCATGAAGGCCCATCGCTATCGCTCAGGCCTCAAAGATACAAGGCCGAGCGGAACCCGCAGACATCGCCCGAGTTCGCCCGCGAACTGCTCAGAGCCAACGACCAGACACCCGCACTCGACGAGTAGTCCCAGCTGCCGCCACAACTCGGACACATGTCCGCTGTGCTGTAGTCATACAGGATGTCATTGCCAAACTGGTTGGAGCCGCCAGAGACCAGGGGGATGCCCGCCGCAGTCATTTGCCAAGCGGTGCCACTGGTGGCATTGCTCAGCACTTGGCTTGCGCTGCCCATGGTGATGGCGCGGTCACTGAAGTTGACGGCGTAGCCGGTAAAGCTGTTCATGACACCCAAATCGTCATACAGGGCAGCCAGGCCGGTTGCGCCCCAAAGATCGGTCGCCAGCGAATTGCCGCCCGTGACGGCTGCCATGTTGGCCGAGGTCTTGAGGACATAGAAGCGACCCGTTGATGGATCGCTTGCGCTTTGCGTCAGGCCGGGGGTGATTTCCCAAACAATGCCGTTGAGGTCAACCACGCCGCACATTTGGCCGTTGTGCGCGGTTTTCGCCATGAAGTTGGCCGAGCCAGTTTTGCCGCAGTTGTATGTGCCGTTGCCATCGTTGACATAGGCAATGGTGGCGTCTTGCGCATCGCCAAGGGCGTTGTTGTTGCAACCCTTGGGGAAGTTGGTGGAGCCGCTTGAGTACCAGGCATTGAATGTGGTGGAGGTGCTGGCACTGCCATGGGCGGTGGACAGCAAGGCCAGCATTTTGAAAATGAAGATGCTGGAGCAAAAGAAGTTTGATCCACGGGTTTTCGCGGCTGCAATGGCTCCATAGAAAGCGTTGGCCGGTGCGCCGGTCAGGCTCGAAAACGCTGTGGCCGCAATGGAGCCGCGCTGCGCACTGGACAGCACGATGCCGTTTTTGAGCGAGCTGGCAACACCGCTGTTGTTCGAGCAAAGGTACTTGTCAACGAAAACACCAGGGCGGATGGTGCCGTTGTTGTAGAAGGCGCGGTGCAGCGCATAACCAGCGGCATTGGCATCGGCCACGCTGGCATAAGTGGCAAATGGCTTGACATCAATCACGTTGATGGCGAGGCCGTTTGCGCCGGTGCCGACCTTGTAATAAAAGGCGGGCACGTACACCATGACCGAGCCATCGGTGTAGACGTAGTTGCCGTAATTTTGGCTGGCCGGGTCTTCGGTACCGTAGAGTTTTGCCATGCCAGACGGCAGCTCAGGCGCGATGCCAACGCCGAAGCCTTGCTGGCCTGGAACACCAATGTTGTTGACGATGCCAGCGCCACCGGCTGAGCCAATGCGGATGCCATAAGGGAAGTTGACGGGTGAACCGTCCGGGGTGCGGACTTCGCGTGCGATTAAGTTGCTCATTGGATGCTCCAGGTTGCGTTATCAGAAACGGTGACAGTGACGCCATCCGCAATGGTGATTGGGCCGGTGCTGGCTGCGTTGTAGCCGCCCGCCACGGTGAAATCGGAAGTGATCGTGCTGGGGTTCAGCCTGATTGGACTGTCCGGGTTGGTTGCTTGCGCTTGGCTGGCATAAATGGCAGCTTGCGCGGCACTGTTGGCAGCGGCCTGGGCATTGGCAATGGGGCTTTGTGCGGCAACGGCGGCTGCTGCATCGTTGGCAAGGATCCGATCTGCTTGAGCTGCTGATGCGCTGGCTGCTGCGGCAATTTGCTTTGCATTGACATCGGCCTGAAGCGCATTGGCTTCAGTTGCAAACGTGGGCAGTGCGCTCATAAACGCATCGCCACGTGCGGCAAAGTTGGTTGGGTCGCTTCGGCTTGGAGGCGTTGGTAGTGCGGTGATTGGCATCAGGTCAGTCCTTCAATTTCAAGTGAGCAAAAGGATTTGGTTGGATAGGCCACGTCGATCGTGAAATCTCGATAAAAGCCAGAGACCACCAGCGGTTGGTATGACTCTCCTTCTTCGCCGATCCAAATGGCTGGTGTGGCGCGAAGATCTGTCAGGACGCGATGAACTTTGTTCATCTGGACAACATCGAGCATCATGCGCAGGGTCATGCGCTTGCTGAATGCTCGCCTGACAAAGGTGGTCACTCCGAATTCATCGGTGTCCTTGCGGCTGTAATCAATGATTCCGGCGGTGGCGCCGGCTTCGGAATCTCCGAGCTCGTAGAAAGTTCCAAATGACAGCTGCCCCATGGCCACATTTCCGCTGCCTGATAACGTCACGGTCATTCTTGCGTTGCTGTAAGGCGGGATATCAGTAAAAACAACCTCGCCAATTTGAGTGAATGGCTCAAAGAAATACATGTACCAGTCATACACATAACTGCCATCCAAGTTGACAGTTTTACTGTAGACAGTTGGCCCTCCAGCCCCATCTGTGATTGCAATCACCACCTGATTGCCAACCAGCCCAAGCAGCGCCAGGCTATTCATCAGTCCAGGCTTGAGCACCACAATCAGCGGGGTGGTGCTGATAGTTGCCGTGCTGATTTGGTCATCAAACATGGCGTGCTTGTTGTCAGGGCCAACCAGCACCCAATATGTCGGGCTGATATCGGGCTGATTTCCAAGATTGCTGTTGACCAGGCTCTCATAGATGTGCGCGCCGTAATCAACTCTTGTTGACTTGGAGTATGTTGTTGCCGCGTTATAGGCAGCATAAACCTCAATGGCATTGCTGCTGACCAGGTGTGCCGTTTCGTCAAAAGTGGTTGGCTTGATGACTTTCATGCTGCCCTCTTAAGCGATGACCACTGTTTGCATTGCATCGCCATTCAAGGTGACGCGCTCCAAGAGTCGCTGCGATTTCCCTGTGTTGGCTGCCGTTGCCCTGGCCTCCAGCCGCAACTCGGAAACTTCTGCCCGCAACGCTGCCACTTCGACGACAAGAGCGGCCATGTAGATGCTTGAGTCGGAGGAGGTTTGTTGGGGATAGATGTAGGTTGGCAATGCGCGAACACCCAAGGATCCATCGCCCAGGCGCTCCAATGGCAGAACAGCCTCGGGGCCAGCTTCGCCCATGACGCCGAGTTGGCCGCCATTGAACATGAATGGTGTTGGCGTGTTGTAAATGCCTTGACCACCAAACACTCCGCCAGAGGCAAAGCCAAAGAAGTTCAACACCTTGCCAATGAGGCCACCGCCACCGCTTGACTGGTTGACCACCACAGGATTGGCTGCTGTTTTGGCTGTAGAAGCGTCGATGTTTTTAAGGTAGTCCGTCATCGGCTTCAAGTAATCCAGAGTGGCGGCTGTGTTCTTTGAAACGGCCATAAGACCATCGTTGTTCATGAACACCAATGCTTCGATTTGACGAGTTGCTGCCTTGAGTGCCGATGCGGTGTTCTCCATCGTTCCGCTGCTGTATTCGGACACATCGCCCACAGATCCATCGACCAGGCCTAGTGCGGTCAATTGCTCCCCGCCTACCAGACCGATGGTTTCCTTGATGAGTGTCAGCGCGTCCAGCGTCTCTTGCTGATAGCCCTTCACGGCTGGTAAAGATGAGACCTCCGTGCTGACCTGGGCAACAATTGCAGCAAACTGGGATCTGCTTGTGGCCTGATTGCGGGCGGCCTCGATGTACTGCTCGGCCACGCTTGTGATCGAGCTCAGTGCGGCTTGATCATTGGCGCGTGAAAGATTCAGCGCTTGCAAATACTGGCCGCGAGCAGTGGTCAGAGAAGCGGCTGGAGCGCTCGCACTGATTCGCAACGTGGCAATCCACTCGCTGATGCTTTTGCCGCTGGCTCGCAGAGCGTCAACCTTGCTTTGAGCCTCCTTTTGGGCGGCTTCAGCGCTGGCAATGGAGGCTTTTGTCACTTCCGCGTAGGCCGGGGCCAATTGCAGCAAGACGGCATATTGCTGCCTGCCCACTTCGGTGGTGAGATCCTGAGCCTCCACCAGGGCTTTGTAGGCCGCCAGGGATCGGGGAAGGGCTGCCCCACCAAAGGCAGAAGAAAATGCGCCAGAGAGCTGTTCTCGCGTTTTGGCCAGGCGTTCTTCTTCGGTGTAGATCGCTTGGTAGTAGGCGGTGGTCAGCGAAGCGAAGGCTTCGGTGCCTCCAACCAGGTCAAGCAGCTTGCTTGCAGCATCGGCGCCAGAGGCGCTGGTGGCCAAAAGACTCTGGTTGAGGGTGCCGAGCACCTGATTGACCGCCATCAGGCTATTGCCAAGGCGAGCCAGGGTGACGGAGGCCGATTCGCCCTCTTTTGCAAACATCGCAAGCGTTGCGCCGTAGGCCGTTTGGGCCATGGCGTCACCAAAGCCCGTGATGGCCGCTGCAATCGCTTTTTCTTTGGCCGCATCGTCCAGGCCTTTGAGGCTGATGCTGATCGACTTGGAGAACCCGTTGACCGCTTCGGCGCTCAGGCCGATGGCGCTGGCATAGGCCCGAGTGGCTGCGGTGGTCATGCCGACAGCGCCATTGAGAAATTTCCCAAGCTCTGCATTGATGGCCGCATAGTCGGTACCGGATTTGTCGGAGCGGAACCACCCACCTTCTTGATACCAGCGGCTGTACTGGCTCAAGTTGGCCCCTGAGGCTGTGAATTGACCCGATAGGCCGTAATCTTGCGTTTCCTTGGCTCCCATGCCAAATGCACGGTTGACCAGGCCGCCAATGGCACCGCCGATGGCCGCACCAATGGGGCCAGCAATGACGGCGCCAATGGCCGTGCCTGTGACGGTAGCAATGTTCTTGTTGCCGAATGCTGCGTATTGGCCGCTGATGGCCGTGCCAATGCCGTACCCGGCCAAAGCGCCGCCCGCATACGATGCCGCAGTGCCCAATGCGCCCGCCGAAGACATGAGCGAAGATCCCGCCTGATTCAAAACGCCCGTAGTGTTGTTGACCAGCCAGGCGCCAATGTCCTGCGCAGCAAATGCCACCTTGTCGCCCAGCAGGGTGAACCCCCCAATGATGTTGTCGTAAACGCTCTTGATGGTGCCGATCATGCCCAAAGAAGATGTTGATACACCCGCAGCTTGCGCGCCGGAGACGCCAAAAGCGGAAGCGACACCTGCACCAATTGGGCTGATGATTGCTTGCACCACGGGGCGCAAAATCATGGTCTTGAACATGTTGACAATCGTGTCGCGCATGTTTTTGGCGAAATCCTTGCCAGATTCAAAACCGCGCATCAGCGCATCCACGATGCTGTCGTTGATCTTATTGGCCGTGCGCTCCCATTCGTCAGCTGCCTTTTGTGCGGCCTTTTGGTTGGCGTCGAGTACTTCGCCTTCCTTCATGGCTTTGATCAACAATTTTTGAGCATTGATCCGCAATTCAAGGGCGCGGACATAGCCTGGAATGACGTTTTCAGTCGCCTCAAGCGCGGCCAGTTGGCTCTCCATTTCAGCCAGGGTCAATTCGGCAAGTGCTGATTTGCCTTTTCCAAAAACAGCATTGGCCATTTCTTGCGCTTTTGCCTGCGCCTCAATTGCATCAACCTGTCTCCAAGCCTCTGCCAGGGTCCGTTCATATTCGTCGTTGATCAACTTCTCCAGTTTTGCGCGATCTTCGGCGGCTTTTTTCATGGCGGGTTGTTGATCAAGCAACAATTTTTGCGCAAGGATCAATTCATCCGTTGTGATTTTGTTGGCTTTATAGGCGGCGTTGAGGCTGTTCCACTTT
>JACCDH010501764.1_pt1 | contig 12043 bp, 11 predicted proteins | sample 7442481 | NCBI WGS metagenome assembly JACCDH01 (sample SAMN15323433, study PRJNA562643) | freshwater metagenome | isolation source: river surface water | place: USA:Blue River Watershed | collected 2017-08-15 | reverse complement strand
GCATTGCTGCCTTGTGGGTGAACTTTGGAAGTAGCGAGTATTTGATCAGATTCTCTGGCATCACGTGGTTGGTCGCGATCAACTTCACACCGCTTCCCTTGGCGGCCTGAATGGCGAATCTCCCCATAAGCAGATGGGACTGGATGTGAAGAGCGTCAGGCTTTACATCTCGCAGAATCTTGCGGATTTGCGCGCTAAGCCCGATTGGTTGAGTCCAGCGCAATGTCTTGTGCTGCGGAACCTTATGGCTTCGCATGCGATGCACCATCATTCGAGATCCATCGTGCACCTCGAAACGAGGTCCGTGTTTCGAATCGGTGCTGGCCGCGATGATGTGCACCTCGTGACCGTGGCGAACAAGCCCTGCGGCAAGACGCTCGGCAAACCTAGCAGCTCCGTTGATGTCGGGTGCGAAGGTGTCACATGCCATGACTACCTTGAGTTTTTCCAAAGCTAAACCTCTTGTTTATTGCTTAGTTGCGGGTGAACCTTAGAAAGAATTAAAACACCCAAAACGGCAACTAATCCCGATACACCGAACCCTAGCACCTGCCCCGCGGCAGCGCTCGATGCCTCTCCCAAGATCACAATCGCGATGGCTACCGCCACCGCTGGATCGATAACGGTAAGACCTGCAATTACTAGGTCCGGAGGTCCAGCGGCGTAAGCGTTCTGAACGAACCAGCCACCCAGAATCGCAGCGGCTAATAGCGCCAAGGTTGCCAGTAGCGTTAGCCAGTTGATGTCCCCCTGAATGATGCGCTGAATGACCACTTTGGCTAGGGATGCGACAAAGCCGTAGAGCACTCCAGCGCCAAAAATGTACTGCAGCGGTCCAACCCTGCCCTTTGATGAAGCAAACAGAATTCCAAAGACCGCCAGCACAGCAATTAGAACCCCGACTACCTGGAGCAGCATGCCGTCATCCAGCTTGACCTGGATTGCGCTGGTCGAGGTGAACAAAACGAAACCGGAGACTCCAAGCATGGTGATCGCGATAGCACCAAAAGTCTTTGGATCGAGCTTTACCTTGTATATCCGGGCATTGAGGATGCTGGTGATTATCAAGGCAATAGCTCCAATTGGCTGAACCACAATTAACGGCGCCAAGGCGAGTGCGGACAGCTGACAAACGATGGCTAGACCCATAAAGACAGTTCCGGCTAGCCAGCGGGGTCTTCGCAAAAGATCAAGCACCTGCTTGATGTGCAGAGATTTGAGTTTGAGTTGCTTTGGTGCGTGGTGCTCGGTGACCGCGTCGTTTTGAAACTGTGCCCCAAGTGCCAAAAAGACTGCCCCAACTACTGCCAGTGCAATGGCTATGGGGCGAGCAATCTCAGGTTCGAACAACTGCTCTCCTACTCTCAAGTGCAGCCTTAGAAGCCTAAAGCAACAAGATGTGAATTCCTTGAGTAACCTAAATGCGTGTCAATACGCCCAATAGTCATTACTGGTGAGCCAGTGCTCCACACCAGAGCCAAAGAAGTTGCTGAGATAAGCGACGAAATCCGCACCCTGATTGCGGACATGTACGAAACCATGACCACCGCCCCGGGAGTTGGGCTTGCAGCCCCTCAAATCGGGGTGGGGTTGAGAATCTTTGTGTTCGATTGGCACGACGGCGAAACGCATTACCGCAGTGAGGCAATCAACCCGTCTCTAGAACTTTCACCAATCAGCAGCGACTGGCCAGATGAAGACACCGAATCGGAAGGATGCCTTTCGATCCCGGGCGAGCGCTACCCGCTAAAGCGGGCCGACAAGGCAACGCTTAGGGCCACGAATCTCTCCGGCGAAACTTACACGATCGAGGCGAACGGCTGGCTGGCTCGAATCTTTCAGCATGAGTTTGACCACCTTGATGGCACACTCTACGCGGACAGACTTCTCAAGCCATACCAGCGCGAGATCAAGAAGGTCATCAAGTTCGAAGGTTGGGGTGAACCAGGAAATAGCTGGACTCCCGGGGTTGACTACCTAGAACCCTAGAGCCCGAAGGCCACCTGCGACCGCGGCAGCAGCAATAACCACAACGATGTAGGGCACCTTGAGTGCGAACAAGATAGCTGCAACCCCAAGGGCTGGAACTCTAGCGTCAAACTCCACCTGATTCGCAGAGACGAAGGTTTGGACCGCCACCAAGGCTGACATCAGGACAACCGTAACTCGTTCGCTAAATTGCCTGATTCCCTCGGTAATCCACTTCTGTGGAATCAGATAGCCAAGGATCTTCCAGCTAAATACAGCCAGTGAGGCAAGAATGACGGTCAAAGTCACTTTGACCTCCGAGGAACCAGTGCAATTAGAACAGTCAGCAGCACTGGAACTCCTGCCGGTAAGAAAAGTGAGCCGACCACCGCAACGATTGATGCGGCTAAGGCAAGAGTGTTATTGTCTTTGAGCTTTGGCCATACCAAACCTAAGAAAGCCGCCGCAGCGGCAGCATCTAACCCCCAGGTCTCTGCCGAACCTAAGAAGTCCCCGGCCAGTGCTCCAAGCAGGGTTGCTAGATTCCAAAAGACAAACACCGCAATTCCGGTTGCCCAAAAGCCAACGCGCTGGGACTTCAGATCGTCCTGAGCTGCAGATACTCCATTGGACTCATCGATGCTCAGTTGTGCCGAAACAATCTTTAGCAGACCCCTCGGAGCCAGCACGCTATTCAGACGCATCGCATAGAAGCCATTACGAACCCCGAGCAGCCAAGAGGAGGTGATTGCCGATATCGGTGCCCCGCCGGCGGCGATAACTCCAATAAAGGCAAACTGGCTTCCGCCGGAAAACATCAAGATGCTCAGGAGCATTATGGAGAGGAGGTCGAGACCAGCAACCGCAGCGAGGGCTCCGAACGAGATTCCGTAAAGTCCAGTGGCCAGGCCAACTGAGATGGAGGTGGAAAGAACTCGCTTCATACGATTCCTAAAATTTGGCTCCCCGGCTTGGACTCGAACCAAGAACCTATCGGTTAACAGCCGATTGCTCTGCCAATTGAGCTACCGAGGAATAACGTCCGAAGACGCCTGACAACATTAGCAGAAAAACCTAAGCCATGTAAGTTCTGCGTTCAGCTTCCAACTCGACCAGCTGGCGCTGAACCGCAGCGTAGGAATCTGGCTGAGTAGCCATGTCAATCCGCTTTAAAGCTGCGAGCAAGTCATTCTTCTCTCTCGCAAGTGCCTGAAGCATCGCGCCGCTAACAACGCCCTTTGAATAGCGCTCTAGGTCGGCATCAGAGGTTGCTGGCAGCTCAGCCAAGGCCAATGCCCGCAGGAGATCAAGCTGATCTCCGACCAATTGATTTGCCAGTTGATTCACCCAATCCGAAGCGCGCAACTCCGAAGAGATGCGACTAGCTGCCTCCGCGATCAAGCCGAAATCAGACTGGGTAAATCCGGCACCTACGATGCGACTCAACAGCTCCGGGGTAAAAGCCTGAGGGCGTTGGACCAAAATCTCAAGAATCTGTCTCTCGAACTTGGTGGTGGGAGTTTGCTCTGCGGGCTTTGGTGCACTGGTGCGAATTGCTTCAACGCGAGCCCCAACCTGCTGCCTGCCAACCTGAGCCACCAATTGCGAAACCTCAGAAATCTCTAGGGACACCCAATCCGCAAGCTGACGGGTATAACCGGCTCTTAGCGCCGGATCAACAATCTCGGCGACAACGGGAGCTGCAGCCCTGGCAGCAGCGGCCCTTGAATCAAGATCCGTTAGAGAGAACTTGCCGATGCGGTGCCTGATAACAAACTCGAAAAGTGGCTTTCGGGCTAGCAGCATCTGTTCGATAGCACCATCGCCGCGTTGCTGCCTGAGGTCGGACGGGTCCAACCCTTCGGGACCAGATGCTACAAAGGTCAGGGCGTTGAACTTTGAGGTGTCACCGTAAACCCTGAGTGCTGCCTTCTCACCGGCAGCATCTGGATCGAATGTGAAAACCACTGAAGCCGGCTCTTCTGAGGTGCCAAACAGTCGGTTAATTAGCTTGATGTGGTCCTCGCCAAACGCCGTGCCACAGGTTGCAACCGCGTTACTAAAGCCAGCCAGGTGGCATGCCATGACGTCTGTGTAGCCCTCGACGACGATGATCTCTTTGCGTTTGATGATCTCTTTGCGAGCCAAATCAAGTCCATAGAGCACCGACCCCTTGTGGTAGATCGGTGTTTCGGGAGTGTTTAGGTACTTTGGACCCTGGTCGTCTTCGTAAAGTTTTCTAGCTCCAAAGCCCAGAACCTGCGAGTTGGAATCGCGGATCGGCCAAAGCACACGGCCACGGAATCGGTCGTAGCCGCCCTTTTCGCTTGCCATCGCAAGACCGGCAGTTATCGCTTCCTCAACGGTGAAACCCTTGGCCTTGAGATGATCAAGCAGTCCTTGCCAGCCCTTGGGGGCGTAGCCAATTCCAAACTGTGCAATGGCCGCGGCATCAAAACCTCTGGAGTTTAGGAACTTGACAGCGGCATCACCCTCGGGGCTTGCTAGCTGCTCCACAAAGAATGCACTGGCCTCTTGATTTGCTGCCAGTAGGCGTGCACGACCACTGGTTTCTTGAGAGCTTCCCTCTTCGTAGGTGAGCTGGAAGCCTGACTTCTCAGCGAGCTTTTCGATGGCCTCAGTGAAACCAACGTGCTCAATTTCTTGAATGAACTTATAGACATCGCCACCCGCATTGCAACCAAAGCAATGGTAGAAAGCTGGACTCGAGCGAACATTGAAGCTCGGGCTCTTCTCGGAGTGAAAAGGACAAAGGCCCTTGAAAGATCCAGCACTGGCAGGCTTCAGGGAAACGTAGCCGGAAATGACCTCGACGATGTCGAGTTTTGCCTTCAGCTCCTCGATGTCACTCTGTCTAACCCTGCCTGCCATAAGGGAATCCTAGGCCGTTAGCTTCTGATGCATTGCGATAGCAGCGGGATCAGTTAGCGATGCAACCTGGTCAACAATTACTCGCTTGCGCGCTTGATCGCTGGATGCTCGACTCCACGCCTCGGCGCTGATGGAATCTAAGTGATCACTGCCGGTTGCCAACAGTGCTTCTGCAAGCTCAATCAACAGCTCGCGTTGATCCTCGTAGTAACTTTGACGTGAGTTGTGAGTCATCACCTGAGAGGCAACTATGCCCTTGAGGACCGCAATCTCGCTCTTCACCTTGGACGGGATGATAACCCCGGCCCGGTAACGGGTGAGACTGCTCTTTGAAGCGTTCTCGAGAATCGAATCGGTGGTTCTAGAAACGAATGAGCCGATTAGGTCACTGGTGAGGTTTTTTAGCTGCGCGAGCGCTCTGGGAGATCCGTCGAAGCTGTAAAGCCAATAGTGACTCTCCTGAAGCAAATCAAATGCTTCTTCGAGTTGGACCTTTGCAAGCATTCCATTCGACCACTTACCAACCTCTTCGATTAGCTGAGCCCTGGAATGTGGATCTGAGATGACAGCTGGGTCAATGAAGCCCTCGACGACCGCGTCTTCAAAATCGTGCACCGAATAGGCAACGTCATCGGCAAAATCCATAATCTGGGCTTCTACGCACTTGGCCCCCTCAGGAGCTCCGTGCCGCATCCAGTGAAAAACCTCAAGGTCATCTTCGTATGCGCCGAACTTCACCGAGTTCCCAAAGTCCTGAGCCTGAGAAAGCCGCCACGGGTACTTGGTTGCAGCATCTAGAGAGGCCCTGGTTAGGTTTAGCCCGCGTGAGCGCCCCTGGTCATCGTAAATCTTTGGTTCGAGCCTGGTGAGGATGCGGAAGGTTTGAGCATTTCCTTCAAAGCCACCGATGTCGGCAGCCCAGAAATTCAAGGCGGATTCACCGTTGTGACCAAATGGTGGGTGCCCGAGATCGTGCGCCAGGCAAGCCATGTCGACTAGGTCTGGATCGACTCCCAGCACAGATGCAAGCTCGCGTCCAACCTGAGCAACCTCGAGCGAGTGCGTCAGTCGAGTTCTGGCAAAATCTCCAGAGGATGGTGATAGCACCTGGGTCTTAGCGCTCAGCCTTCTAAAAGCTGCCGCGTGCAGCACTCGTGCCCTGTCTCTGGCGAACTCGCCACGACGCAGCATCGAGGATTTAGGTTGGGCAATAAATCGCTCGCGGTCAAAATCTTCATATCCGGGTTCAAGTGGCGTTACAGGCTTCAATTAGCCCCCCGAGACTGAGAGTTCTGCTTCTTGCAACTGCAAGCGGTGCGACGCACTGAGTTCTCTGGATTGCAGCCAGTTCTCCGGTAATGCGCAGCTCTTCACGGAACCGAGCCTACCCCTAGGTCCTTCGGCGTCATCTCCAGGATATGGAATCTCACGATCTAACTCCCCCAACAGCTCAGCCATGTGTTGAAGTGATTCAACCTGGGCTAGCGCAGCTCTAAATTCTCCCCCGACCGAATAGCCCTTGAAGTACCAGGCGACGTGTTTACGAATGTCTCTACAAGCACGTCCCTCATCTTCAAAGAACTCAACAAGTAGCTCAGCGTGACGGGTAAAGGCATCCGCCACCTCGCCAAGGCTTGGCATAACTATGTCAACACTGGGATTCTTGTCTCCGGCAAGGTACAGCGCAATTGCCTTCTCTAGGTCGGCAAATAGCCAAGGGCGTCCGAGGCAACCGCGGCCAACCACGATTCCATCAACTCCGGTCTGATCCATCATTCGGACAGCATCCTCGGCAGACCAAATGTCGCCATTTCCTAAGACTTGAACATCGGGAAGCGCAGCGCGAAGCTGAGCGATGGCATCCCAGTCGGCCATTCCCGAGTAATACTCCTCAGCGGTTCGACCGTGCAGAGCTACTGCGATCACACCTGCATCCCTGGCGGCCTTGCCTGCATCGAGGTAGGTTAGGTGATCCGAATCGATGCCTTTGCGCATCTTCACGGTAACCGGAATATCTCCTGCTGCTCTAACAGCTGCCTTCACGATGGCGTCGAACAGGTCCGACTTCCATGGCAGCGCTGCTCCCCCGCCCTTCCGTGTGACCTTAGGTACTGGGCAGCCAAAATTCAAATCGATGTGGTCGGCGCGATCCTCAGCAACCAACATGGTTACCGCATCAGCGATGGTTTTTGGATCTACGCCATAGAGCTGGACTGAACGGATATCCTCAGACTCGTGGTGCCCGATAAGTCTCATTGATTCCGGCGTGCGTTCAACCAAAGCTCTTGAGGTAACCATCTCGGAGACAAAGAGTCCGCCGCCGTACTCACGACATAGCCTGCGGTACGCGGTGTTGGTGATACCCGCCATAGGGGCCAAAACCACCGGTATGGCAATCTCATGCTTGCCGTACTTTAGAGTCAAACTAACCGTTTATTCTCTCGAAAATGTAGTTGCGAACCTGGGACAGTGCAACCCTCTCCTGCGCCATGGAGTCGCGCTCACGGATGGTTACCGACTGATCGTTTGGAGTGTCAAAGTCAACCGTGATGCAGAACGGCGTTCCGATCTCATCTTGACGACGGTATCTACGACCAATGGCACCCGAGTCATCAAATTCAACATTCCAGATTGCTCGCAGCTCTTGCGCGAGATCCTTGGCGATTGGGTTTAGCTCTTCGTTGCGGCTCAGTGGCAAGATGGCTGCCTTCACCGGAGCGAGGCGGTAGTCAAGGCGCAACACGGTTCGAACGTCCACGCCACCCTTGGTGTTTGGCGCTTCATCTTCGGTGTATGCGTCAACCAAGAACGCCATCAGTGATCTGGTGAGACCGGCAGCAGGTTCGATGACATAAGGAGTCCAACGACGTTCTTCGGTTGGATCGAAGTAGCTTAGGTCAACACCCGAGTGCTCAGAGTGAGTCTTTAGGTCAAAATCAGTTCGGTTAGCTACACCCTCGAGCTCACCAAATTCACTGCCCTGGAACCCGAAGCGATACTCGATGTCAACGGTGCGCTTTGAGTAGTGGGAGAGCTTTTCCTTCGGGTGATCAAATAGCCGCAGATTGTCTGGATTGATTCCAAGATCGACATACCAGTTGTAACGCTCGTTGATCCAGTAGTCGTGCCACTGCTCGTCTTCACCTGGCTTTACGAAGAATTCCATCTCCATCTGCTCGAACTCGCGGGTGCGGAAGATGAAGTTTCCAGGAGTGATTTCGTTGCGGAAACTCTTACCCATCTGGCCAATACCAAATGGCGGCTTCATGCGCGCCGCGTTCAGCACGTTGTTGAAGTTCACGAAAATTCCCTGAGCGGTTTCTGGCCTCAGGTAGTGCATGCCGGATTCGTCTTCGACCGGACCGAGGCTGGTCTTTAGAAGGCCGTTAAAGCTCTTTGGCTCGGTCCAAATGTCCTTGTTGCCGCAGTTTGGGCAGGCGATCTCCGCCATCGAGGCTGGTGCACGGCCCTTCTTCTCCTCGAAAGCTTCTTCAAGGTGATCCTGGCGGAAACGCTTATTGCAGCTGGTGCACTCGATTAGCGGGTCGACGAAGGCTTCAACGTGACCGGAGGCTTCCCAAACCTTCTTTGGCAGGATGATTGAGGAGTCAAGACCAACCACATCTTCGCGACCAGAAACCATCGAACGCCACCATTGACGCTTGATGTTTTCCTTAAGCTCAACACCCAAAGGGCCGTAATCCCATGCGGAGCGTGAGCCTCCGTAGATTTCTCCAGCCTGGAAGACAAAGCCGCGTCTCTTGGCCAATGAGATGACTTGATCTAGTTTCTGGGTTGCCATGGTTCTCCATTAAATCTTTGCCGTTTGGCGTAAGCCCCTAGTTTAGCGGGACGTCCTGCGCAGAGCCGAAGCGTCGGTCTCGATTCTGATAAGCCTGAATTGCTTCCCAAAGAGTTTCGCGAGTGAAGTCTGGCCAGAGCTGCGGCATAAACATCATCTCGGCATAGCTCGACTGCCAAAGTAGGTAGTTCGAGGTCCTCATTTCGCCGCTGGATCGAAGAAAGAGGTCAACATCAGGAAGCTCTGGAACATACAGCCTGGCGGCAATGCTCTTCTCCGTAATGGAACCAGGTTTAATTTTCCCTTTTTGAACCTCGGCTGCGATTGCGTTAACAGCATCAACAATCTCTTGGCGTCCGCCATAGTTGACAGCCATAGTCAAGGTAAGACCGGTGTTCTTAGAGGTAAGTGCCTCCGCACTTTTTAGTTCAGAGATGACGCTTGGCCAAAGTTTGGGTGTTCTGCCCGCCCAACGAATTCGAACATTCCAGGAGTTCAAAAGATCGCGCCTTCGACGAAGCACCTCTTTGTTATAGCCCATCAGAAAGCGAACTTCCTCTGGGGAACGTTTCCAGTTCTCGGTGCTAAAGGCATAGGCGGTGACGTGCTTCACACCGGCTTCGATGGCACCCGCCAATACATCAAGCAATGCTTGCTCTCCGGCCTTGTGACCTTCGGTCCGGGTAAGTCCTCTGGCATTTGCCCAGCGCCCATTGCCATCCATCACAATCGCAATGTGATTTGGCACCTTGGAAAAACTTGGTGCAACACGCGTGGGGTCATGAAGTTCCACTATGACCGCTCCACCATGCTCATTGATCTAAGCCCTCGCTCTAATTGCCACTGCAAGTATGCCGAAATTACGTTGCTGACGTTTGACTTTGTCGCCGGGGGTGTCTGTGCAACCTCAACCCAATTGCCGGAAAGCAAATTGCGCATATGCAAAAGACCGGCACTTCCAAGCTTCACCGCGCCAGCTAATGCGCAATCGGCGCAGCTAACGTGACCAGTGTGAACCGAGAATGACTGCGGGTTATCACTTTGGCAGCTGTGACAACTTCCGAGTTCTGGGACCCATCCCGAGAGCGATAGTGCACGCAATAGGTAAGAATCCAAAACCTGGGAGCCTTCGTGCTCAGAACCTGACAGTGCCCTGAGTCCACCTAACAGCAGGAGGTACTGCTGTGAGTTTGATGACTCGCGGGTAAGACGCTCAGCCGCTTCAACCATCGCGTTGGCTGCGGTGTATTTCGGGTAGTCGGCAACAATTTGAGCGCCGTAACTTGCTAGTTGCTCGGCCTGCGAGACCGTGTCGAGATTCTTGCCTTCGTACAGCTGTAAATCGGCAACCATAAACGGTTCTAGTCGCGCACCAAATCGACTCGAAGTTTTTCTAACGCCCTTTGCAACCGCTCTAATCTGACCGTGTTCCTTCGTCAGAATTGTGAGGATGCGATCGACCTCACCCAGTTTGTGGGTGCGAAGGATGATTCCCTCATCGCGGTAGTGCGGCATTGCAAAAGTATCGCCGAAGCTCGGGCAAATTCGACTGAGGCTAGCTGCGAACTGCTCTATTGACTGCGGAGATGAGTGCCTTGATAGAAGCGATAGCGATGTCACCATCGATGCCAACTCCCCAAAGCACCTTCCCGTCCACCACTAACTCGGTGTAAGCCGCGGCCAGTGCGTCACCGGATGCACTCAGGGTGTGCTCTAGGTAGTCATTCACCTTTACACTCACGCCCTGCTTGCCCAGCACATCGATGAATGCAGAGATTGGGCCGTTTCCGGTTCCAGAAACCGACACCTCTGTGGCACCATCGCGAAGGACAACGGAAAGATTCACAACGCCATCCATGTCGCTTTCGGTACGCATGCGTTTGAGCTCAAAGCGACCCCACTTGTTGTTGACGTCTTGGCTCGGTAGATACTCGTCTTGGAAAATCTCCCAGAGCTGTTCGCTGGTCACCTCTCCACCTTGACTATCGGTGTGCTCCTGAACGACCCGAGAGAACTCAATCTGTAGCTTTCTAGGAAGATCAAGATTGTGGTCAGTCTTCAAAAGGTATGCAACCCCACCCTTACCGGATTGAGAGTTCACGCGGATTACCGCCTCGTAGCTTCGGCCAACATCCTTTGGATCAATTGGCAGGTACGGAACGCCCCAGGTGTATTCATCCACCGAGACTCCTGCCGCTGCCGCGTCCTTGGCTAAGAATTCAAAGCCCTTCTTGATGGCATCCTGGTGGCTGCCGGAGAAAGCCGTGTAGACCAGATCGCCACCGTAAGGTGAGCGCTCCGGCACAGGCAGCTGGTTGCAGTATTCAACGGTGCGCTTGATCTCATCGATGTCCGAGAAGTCGATCTGAGGGTCAATGCCCTGGCTAAACAGGTTTAGACCAAGGGTCACCAGGTCAACGTTTCCAGTGCGCTCACCGTTGCCGAATAGGCAACCCTCGATGCGGTCCGCGCCCGCCATGTAGCCAAGTTCTGCCGCCGCTACCGCGGTGCCGCGGTCATTGTGCGGGTGCAGGGAGACGATGATGCTGTCCCTAGGGGTTAGGTGCCTGGACATCCATTCGATGGAGTCGGCGTAAACATTTGGCGATGCCATCTCAACCGTTGCTGGCAGGTTGATGATGAGCTTTCGCTGAGGGGTTGGCTTGATTACCTCGGCAACCGCATTGCAAACTTCAACCGCATACTCAAGCTCGGTTCCGGTGTAAGACTCCGGGGAGTACTCATAGAAGACCTTGGTCTGCGGGATAGTGGCCTCTAGCTCCAGACACTTCTTGGCCGCCGACAGCGCGATCTGCTTAATGCCCTCTTTGTCCTGACCAAAGACAACTCGACGCTGCAGGATTGAGGTTGAGTTGTAGAAGTGCACGATGGCTTGCTTTGCGCCGGCAATCGACTCATAGGTTCGCTCGATTAGGTGATCCCTAGCCTGAGTTAGAACCTGAATGGTTACATCATCAGGGATGTGATTGTCGTCAATCAAGATTCGAACGAAGTCAAAGTCAGTCTGGGAAGCAGATGGGAAACCTACCTCGATCTCCTTGTAACCCATCGAGACCAAGAGCTTGAACATCTCTAACTTGCGCTCTGGACTCATCGGATCAATCAGTGCCTGGTTACCGTCGCGAAGGTCGACCGCACACCAGCGTGGTGCCTTCTCAATTCGCTTAGTTGGCCAGGTTCGATCCGAAAGTTCGACCTTTACCTGCTCGTGAAATGGCTTGTAACGCCCAAACGGCATCTTTGAAGGTTGTTGGTTGTTTTGCATTTTTGCTCCCGCCTAAGAATTTGTGGTGGCCGCAACTAGGCTCCGCGACGAGAAGGGGCCGAACTAGGCCTCGTCGCGGCCGCTAAGCAGGAGAG
>JACCDH010218712.1_pt1 | contig 12050 bp, 14 predicted proteins | sample 7442481 | NCBI WGS metagenome assembly JACCDH01 (sample SAMN15323433, study PRJNA562643) | freshwater metagenome | isolation source: river surface water | place: USA:Blue River Watershed | collected 2017-08-15 | reverse complement strand
TGTATGTGTTGCTGAGAGTGGGCCACAGTGTGGTGCATTGCGGCCGCAATGTGGTGTTCACGCGCTTCAAACTCTTTGCGGCCAGCATGCTGGTGCTGCTCGGGCTTTGGCTGGTGTGGGGCTTGACTTTGTTGCACGTCATCTGATTCAAAGCCCATTCAAAGGACACCCCATGGGACAACTTGCCCTCGCCGCCAAAATCACCCACGTGCCCAGCATGTACCTGAGTGAAATTCCTGGCCCTCGTTTTGGCACACGCCAAGGCGCCATCGATGGCCACAAAGAGATCAGCCGCCGCTGCCGCGCTTTGGGTGTGGACACGCTGGTGGTGTTCGACACGCACTGGTTGGTCAACGCGAATTACCACATCAACTGCGCACCGCACTTCAAGGGCAGCTACACCAGCAACGAGCTGCCGCACTTCATCAACCACATGGCTTTCGAGTCACCGGGCAACCCCGAGTTGGGGCACCTGCTGGCCAAAGTGGCCAACGCGCACGGCGTGGAAACGCTGGCGCACGACAACACCACGCTGGACCCGGAATACGGCACGCTGGTGCCACTGCGCTACATGAACGAAGACCAGCACTTCAAGGTGGTCTCGGTGTCGGCGCTGTGCATGGTGCATTATCTCAACGACAGCGCCCGCCTGGGCTGGGCCATGCGCGAGGCGGTGGAAAGGCATTACGACGGCAAAGTGGCCTTTCTGGCCAGCGGATCGCTCTCACACCGTTTTGCGCAAAACGGTTTGGCCCCCGAATTCGCGCACAAGATCTGGAGCCCGTTTTTGGAGCAGCTCGACAAGCAGGTTTTGCAGATGTGGGGCAACCGCGAGTGGAAAGCCTTTTGCGAGATGCTGCCCGAGTACGCCAGCAAAGGCCACGGCGAAGGCTTCATGCACGACACCGCCATGCTGATGGGCGCTTTGGGCTGGACGGGCTATGACGGCGGCGTGGACATGGTGACGCCGTACTTCGGCGCGAGTGGCACGGGCCAGCTCAATGCGATTTTTGATGTGACGCCGCAAGACGGCAGCCAAGTGCCCGCCGCCGTGGCCAGCCGTGCCGAGGGCTACACGGCCATCAGCACCCGCCTTTGAGGAGAGCGACCCATGCCCCATCTTGTGATTCTCTACACCGGTCAGCTGGACGCTGAAGTCCACATGACCACCCTGTGCCGCCAAATGGCCGACGCCATGCTGACTGTGAAAGACGAAGAGGGCAAACAGGTTTTCCCTACAGGCGGCACACGCGTGCTGGCCTACCCTGCACCGCACTACGCGGTGGCCGACGGCGGGGCGGCGGGTCGTGATGCAGGCGGCTCAGGCGACTACGCTTTTGTCTACCTGAACGTGCGCATGGGCCGTGGTCGCACAGACGCCACACAAAAAAGGGCCGGGCAGACCTTGCTCGAAGTGGCCAAAGCCTTTTTCGCGCCCGTCATGGCGCAGCGCCACATCGGCATCACCCTGCAGATCGACGTTGGCCCCGAGGTGTTTGACGCCAAGCACAGCAACCTGCATCCGCTGTTCAACAAGATGTAGGAGCCAGCCCTGCTGGCGATTTTAGAAACCACAAGAATTGATCGCCAGCAGGGCTGGCTCTTACGGGAAAAGAAAACCATGTTTGACGACGCATTGATCCAGCAGCTCGCCCACGAGCTCAACCAGTCCGAAAAATCCCGCTTGCAGATCGAGCACTTTTCCAAGCGTTTTCCGGGCATGACGATCGAAGACGGCTACCGCATCAACCGCGCCTGGATGCAGATCAAGTTCGCCGAGGGGCGCACCATGATCGGCCACAAGATCGGCCTCACCAGCCGCGCCATGCAGGTCTCCAGTCAGATCGACGAGCCCGACTACGGCACGCTGCTGGATGACATGCGCTACACCTGCACCCCTGGCCAGGTGCTGGACATCCCCTTCACCGATTTCATCGCGCCCCGTGTGGAAGTGGAGCTGGCCTTCATCCTCAAAAAAGAACTGCGCGGCCCCCACGTGACGGTGCAGCAGGTCCTGGAGGCGACCGAATACGTGACGCCTGCGATTGAGATCATCGACTCGCGCATTGAGCAGTTCGACCGCCACACCAAAGTCATGCGCAAGGTGTACGACACCATCAGCGACAACGCGGCCAACGCAGGCATTGTGCTCGGGGCCAAACGGGTTGACCCGCTGACCACCGACCTGCCCTGGTGCGGCGCGGTGCTGCGCCAAAACGGCGTGGTCGAAGAGACGGGTCTCGCAGCGGGCGTGCAAGGGCACCCGGCCGTGGGCATCGCCTGGCTGGCCAACAAGCTGGCGCCCTGGGGGGAACACTTGCAGGCGGGTGAGATCGTGTTGGCAGGTTCTTTCACCAAACCTGCGCTCGCCAAAGTGGGGGATGTGTTCGATGCGGACTACGGCCCACTGGGCAAACTGGAATTTCGATTCGTTTAAGACCAAGGAGCAGACATGCAAACCCCCAGCAATCTTTTCAAACAAGCCCTCAAAGACAAGCGCCCCCAGATCGGCCTCTGGCTGGGACTGGCCAATGCTTACACCGCCGAAATCTGCGCCTTGGCCGGGTTCGATTGGCTGGTGATCGACGGCGAGCACGCGCCCAACGATTTGCAGTCCATCCAGGCCCAGTTGCAAACCATTGCCGCCTACCCGACCAGCCATGCGGTGGCCCGTGTGCCGGTGGGCGACACGGCGCTCATCAAGCAGTACCTCGATTTGGGCGCACAAAACATTTTGGTGCCCATGGTCGACACCGCCGAGCAAGCGGCGCAACTGGTGCAGGCCATGCGCTATCCGCAGGACGACGGGCAGGGCGGTGTGCGCGGCATGGCCGGTGCCCGAGCATCGCGCTGGGGCCATCACACCGACTACTTCAAGCGTGCCAACGAAGAGGTGTGTCTCATCGTGCAGGTCGAGTCACTCCAAGCCCTCAAAAACCTGGACGCGATCGTCTCCACCCCTGGTGTGGACGGTGTGTTCATCGGCCCGGCCGACCTCTCGGCCTCGATGGGCCATGTGGGCAATGCGGCTCACCCCGATGTGCAGGCTGCGATTGCCGATGCGATTGCCCGCATCCTCAAAGCGGGCAAGGCCCCTGGCATCCTCACCCCGGATCGGCAACTCGCCGCGCAATACCTACAACTGGGGGCCGTGTTTGTGGCGGTGGGTCTGGACACGCAAATCCTGATGCGCCAGACCGCCGACTTGGCGGCGCACTTCAAGCAAGTGGTGGCACCTGCCGCCACCCCCGGCCAGACTTACTGAAGGCGCCGATTCTTTCACCCGCTTTGTTCGTCCTTTTCCAACCCCAGGAGACTTCCATGAGCATTTCCCGTCGTCAATTCGTTCAATCCGCCAGCGCAGGTGCTGTGCTGGCCACTTTGGGTCAGCAGGTCATGGCCCAGGCCCAGATTGAGAACCTGAAGATCGTCACCGGCTTTGCGGCAGGCGGCACTTCCGACACCACTTGCCGCCGCGTGGCCACGCGCCTGACGGGCAGCTACGCCAAGGCTGCGGTGGTCGAAAACAAAACCGGCGCGGGCGGCCAGATCGCCATCCAGTACGTCAAGAGCCAGCCGGCCGACGGCGCAACCATGCTGCAAACGCCCACCTCGATGCTGACGATCTACCCGCACATCTACAAAAAGCTCAGCTACGACCCCGCGACCGATTTGAGCCCTGTGTCGCTCGCTTGCGTGTTCGACTTTGGCTTTGCCGTCGGCCCCGCCGTGCCTGAGAGCGTCAAGAACATCAACGACTTCATGGCTTGGGCCAAGGCCAACCCGGCTCAAGCCAACTTTGGCTCGCCCGCCGCAGGCTCGACACCGCACTTTGTGGGCGCCTTGCTGGGCCGCCACGCAGGCGTCGAGATCAAACACGTGGCTTACCGAGGCACCCAGCCCGCCATGCTGGACTTGCTGGGTGGCCAAATTGCGGCCGTCAGCGGCCCCATCGGCGACATCACCCAGCACCTGCCCACGGGCAAGGTCCGCATCCTGGCCACGTCCGGTGCCAAGCGCAACCGTTTCGCGCCCGATGTGCCGACCTACGCCGAGCAAGGCCTCAAGGACATGGTGCACAGCGAGTGGTTTGCCTTCTTCTTGCCCGCCAAGGCTGCGCCCGATGTGGTGTCACGCCTGAACGCGGCGGTCAAGGCCGCACTGGCATCCAAAGACGTGGTGGACGGCTTGGCCACTTTTGGTCTGGAGGCCATGTCCTGCTCGCCTGCCGAGTTGACGGAGCTGATCCGCAAGGACACCGCCAAGTGGGCGCCCATCGTCAAGACCATCGGCTTCACCGCCGAGGCTTGATTTTTTGATCCTGTCTGGAGTTCGTGCCATGAATGCCGTTTTGAAACCCGTGCCTACCGATGTCCCTGCACCTGCACACATGCACCCCGATGAATGGCAGGCGCGGCTCCAGCTGGCCAGTTGCTACCGCGTGTTCGCCATGCTCGGCTGGACCGAGATGATCTACAACCACATCACGCTGCGCCTGCCCGACAGTGCCACGGGGGGTGAGAAGCACTTCTTGATCAACCCCTTTGGGCTGCACTACAGCGAGGTCACGGCCAGCAACCTGGTCAAGATCAACATGCAAGGCGAGGTGCTGGACGGCTCCAGCCACAAGGTCAACCCGGCCGGCTTTGTGGTGCACGCCACGCTGCACGGCGGCATCGAGGGCGCGCACTGCGTGATGCACACCCACACCACAGCGGGTGTGGCGGTGGCTTGCCTGAAGGGCGGCCTCTCGCAAAGCAACTTCTACTCGGCCCAATTGCACGACATGGTGGCTTATCACGACTTCGAGGGCATCACCATCCATGCCGAGGAAGGCCCACGGGTCTTGCAAAGCATTGGCAACAAGCCAGCGGTGATCTTGCGAAACCATGGCTTGCTGACCTGGGGGCAGACCCTGCCCCAGACCTTTGCCATCCTCTGGACACTGCAGCGCGCCTGCGAAATCCAGATGGCCACGCTGAGCATGGGCCAACCCATTCCGGTCAGCGAAGACATCGCCGCCAAATGCACACGCGATGCGCTGCAATTCAACCCCCACCATGGCGCGGGCCAAGACGTGTTCGACGCGCTGGTGCGTCAGGTGGACCGCATCGACATCGGGTGGCGTTCATGAGCGCGGTCAACTTTCACAAAGTCGCCATCGTGGGCGCTGGCGCCATCGGCGGCTGGATGGGCGTGCATTTGGCGCGAGCCGGAGCGCAGGTGAGCGTGCTGGCGCGAGGCGACACTTTGCAAGCCTTGCAAAAAAATGGTTTGCAAATGCACCAAGGCAGCGAATTTCACACCGTGCCTGTTCAGGCCAGCCAGGATGCGGCGGCGCTCGGCGTGCAGGATCTGGTGGTGATCTCGGTCAAGGCCCCCGCGCTGGCCTCGGTGGCGGCGCAGGTGGGACCGTTGATCGGTCCGCACACCGTTGTGCTGACGGCCATGAACGGTGTGCCTTGGTGGTTCTTGCAGGGCTTTGGTGGACCGGTCGAAGGCCGCTCGCTCAGCTCTGTGGACCCCAGCGGAGCCATTGCCCAGGCCTTGCCTGCCGCGCACATCATCGGTTGCGTGGTGCATGCCAGCTGCTCGGTCGATGCGCCGGGCGTGATCCGCCACCACTTTGGCGATGGCCTGATCGTGGGCGAGCCTTCGGGCCAAGCCACGCCCCGCATGCAAGCCCTGCATGCCTTGCTGCAAAAGGCCGGCTTCAATGCGACGCTATCGCCCCAGATTCAAAAAGACATTTGGTACAAGCTTTGGGGCAATATGACCGTCAACCCGGTCAGTGCCATCACCGGCGCGACCACCGACCGCATCCTGGATGACGAGCTGGTGCGCGGCTTCATCTCGAACGTCATGTTGGAGGCCAAAGCGATTGGCGAGCGCATCGGCATCCCGATTGCGCAGGCCCCGGAAGACCGCCACGCCATGACGCGCAAGCTGGGCGCGTTCAAGACTTCGATGCTGCAAGACGTTCAGGCGGGCAAGCCGGTGGAGCTCGATGCCCTGGTCAGCGCGGTGCGCGAGCTGGGTCAACTCACGCAGGTGGCGACGCCCTTCACCGATGCGTTGCTGGGTCTCAGTCGCCTGCATGCCAGGGGTCTGGGTTTGTACCCCGCACAATGAAGCCATGACCGCCACACGCAAGGCCCTGACGGGCACCGCTTTTGCCACCCTGCTCTTGATCGCTTTCATGATGGGGGCCAACCATGTGGCGGCCCGATTTGCCTTCAACAACGGCGTGGACGTGGTCACCGCCGTCAGCGCGCGCAGCAGCGTCACGGCCTTGGTCGTGGGCTTTGTGCTCTGGCAGCAAAAAGTCTCTTTGACCACCACGCTGCGGCAAAAGAAATTCCTGCTGACCATTGGCGGCTTGATCGCGGTGCAAAGCGTTTGCCTGTACTCGTCGGTGGCGCGCTTGCCGGTGGCACTGGCTTTGCTGGCCTTCAACACCTATCCGCTGACCACGGCTTTTTGGGCCCGCGTTTTGTATGGCCACAAAGCCGAACGCGCGGTGATTTTGGCCATGCCGCTCATGTTGATCGGACTGTCGCTGGCCCTCGATGTGTTCGGTGCTGCATCGGGCTTGGGTGCGGCGGCGCATTGGAGCCAGATCGGTGTGGGCATTGCCTTTGCCTTGGCGGCCTCAGCCACCTTTGGGCTGGCCATGGTGCTCATGGAGCACGAAGCGGGCGGACTGGATGGCCGCTTGCGAACCTTCTCGACCATGGGCTTGGTGGCCCTCTTTTCGATCACCGCCGCCATGAGTCAAGGCGGCTTTCACCTGCCCACGGCCCAGCCCGGTTGGTGTGGCTTGGCCATGCTCAGCTTGTTGTACGGCACGGCCTTCACCATCATGTTCATGGTCTTGCCCAAGTTGGGCGTGGTGGGCAATTCGGCCATCATGAACGTCGAGCCCGTGTTCGCCCTGGTGCTGGCATGGGCGCTGCTGGGTCAATCGATCGCACCCATGCAGCTGTTGGGCGCCTTGGTGGTGGTCTCCACCGTCATGTGGCTGGGGCTGCGCAAACGCTGAGCGGAGTCCGCTTCAGGCGTTTTTGAGCGCCAGTGCTTGGTCGTAGAGCACGTTTTTCGACTCGCCCGTGATCTCGGCCGCCAGTTTTACCGCGGTTTTCAGGGGCAGCTCGGGCAGCAGCAGCTGCAGCACCCGCAGGCCTTCGCCAGACGTTTCGGCCACAGGGCTGTCGTGCACCACCAAGGCGAACTCGCCGCGCTGTCGCTCGGGCTTTTCGGCGAGCCAAGCGGCCAAGTCTTGCGCAGCCACCGTCTCGATTTGTTCAAACTGTTTGGTCAGCTCCCTGCCCACGGTGATGCGCCGCTCGCCCAACACGCCCAGGGCTTGCGCCAGCGCTTCGATGCGGTGCGGTGCTTCCAGCAAGACCACCGCGCGGCTTTCTTGCGCCAGCGCCTGCACGGCGTGTTGGCGCTCGCCCGCTTTGCTGGGCAAAAAGCCGGTGAAGACAAAACCGTTTTCACCCGTCATGCCCGAGGCGCTGAGCACGGTGATGACGCTGCTGGCACCAGGCAAGGGCAGCACGCGCAAGCCCGCTTGGCGCACGGCAGCGGCCAGGCGCGCCCCGGGGTCGCTGATGGCGGGGGTGCCCGCATCGCTCACATAGGCCACGCGCTCGCCTTGGGCCAGGCGGGTGATCACGGTCTGCGCGGCTTCGGCCTCGTTGTGCTGGTGCACGGCCAGCAATTGGCTGCCGGGGCGGTCGATGCCGTAGGCCCGCAGCATCTGCTGGGTGTGGCGGGTGTCTTCGCAGGCGATGACGTCCACTTTTTGCAGCACATGCAAGGCGCGCAGGCTGATGTCGGCCAGGTTGCCAATCGGGGTGGCCACGACATACAGTGTGCTGGCCGGGTGGTTTTGCTGACCGGCAGCGTCGTTGGCGGCGGCAAGGGCTGGGGCGAACGACGCAGACATGGGAGACGGAGTCAATGCAATTCCTCAAAAAAGACGGTGTCGGCAAAGCCACGACCAAAGCCCGAGGGGATGCGGGCGAAGACGAGGCGCTGGCCTATTTGCAAGAGCGCGGTTTGCGCCTGCTGCAGCGCAATTATCGGACCCCTGGGCGCGGCGGCGGCGAAATCGATTTGATCATGCAAGCGCCAGAAGGCACGGTGGTGTTCGTGGAGGTGCGCCAACGCAGCCGCAGCGACTTTGGCGGGGCTGCGGCCAGCGTGGGTTTTCACAAGCAAAGGCGCATCGTGGTGGCCGCGCAGCACTACCTCTTGCGCTGGCGGCGCTTGCCGCCCACGCGCTTTGATGTGGTCATTATTGAGGCCCAAGGACCTCAGTGGTTGCCAGCGGCTTTTGATGCGGGATGAAAGAAGTACGCCAAGGCACAAGAAAACAAGGGAAATGCCCTGAAGCCGCCTCAGCAGGCGGTTATCATCCCCGCCATGTTAGAGCAGCGCATTCAACAGCATTTCATCGACAGTGCAGACCTGCATTACCAGGTGGCCGAAGCTTTGGCCAAGCCGGTGGATGCCGCCTTGCAAATGGTCTTGGCCTGTGTGACCGGGGGCGGCAAAGTGCTGACGGCGGGCATGGGGGCATCCTCGGCCCTGGCCCAGTACTTGGCGTTGTTGTTGGTGGGCGGCTTTGAGCGTGAAAGGCCAGGCTTGGCGGCCTTGTGCCTGGCCTCCGAGGGCTTGATGGCGACCGCCTGGCCAGATGGACAAGCTTTATCACATCAGGTGCGCGCGCTCGGTCAAACGGGTGATGTGTTGGTGCTGTTCAGTGCCGATGGTGAAGACAATGCCTTGGTACAGGCGGTTCAGGCGGCGCATGAGCGTGAGATGTCGGTGTTGGCCCTGACCGGCCAACATGGCGGGGCACTGGCGCGGCAGTTGCGCGAGACCGATGTCCATGTGAGCGTGCCCCATGAGCGGGCCGCCAGAATTCGAGAGGTGCAGCACCTGGTGCTGCACAGTTTGTGTGATGCAATAGACACCCAGTTGTTGGGTGAACAGGAGCCTGTGTAAATGAAACGCAATTTGCAATCGCTGGTCTTGACCAGCACTTTGGCTGTAGTCGCTTTGTCGAGTCTGTCGGCTTGTGCGCCTTTGTTGGTGGGCAGCGCGGTGATGACCGGCGTGGTGGCCACCGACCGCCGCACCACGGGCTCACAAGTCGAAGACGAAGGCATTGAGATCAAGGTCGGCAGTGCCATCCGCAATGAGTTGGGCGACAGTGTTCATTTGAACGTGACCAGCTACAACAAACAGGCTTTGCTGACGGGTGAAGTCCGCACCCAGGCCTTGAAAGAGCGCGCTGAAAAATTGGCGCAGAGTCAGGAAAACGTCCGCTCGGTCGTCAACGACTTGGCCGTGACGCTGCCCAGCAGCCTCACGCAGCGCTCCAAAGACACGGTGATCACTGGCCAGGTCAAAGCGGCATTTCTGGATGCCAAAGACCTGCAGGTCAACAGCATCAAGGTGGTGACCGAGCGCGGCATCGTCTACCTGATGGGCCGCGTGACCGCCCGTGAAGCCAAGCGGGCCACCGACATCACCCGTGGCGTTGGCGGCGTAGCCAAGGTGGTGCGTGTGTTTGAAGAGATTTCGGAAGCTGAATTGCAGCGCCTGAGCCAGCCGCCCTTGTCCAAGTGATGTTGGCCCTGGCATGAAAAAACCGCTCCATGTGAGCGGTTTTTTTGTGGCTAAAAGCGCATCAGCGCTGAGGGTTCAGCGCAAACGGCGGATCAGGCTGGAGGTGTCCCAGCGGCCGCCGCCCATTTTTTGCACATCGGCATAGAACTGGTCCACCAGAGCTGTCACCGGCAGGCGTGCGCCATTGCGTTTGGCTTCATCGAGCACCAAGCCCAGGTCCTTGCGCATCCAATCCACGGCAAAGCCAAAATCGAACTTATCGTCGGCCATGGTTTTGCCACGGTTGTCCATTTGCCAACTTTGTGCTGCGCCTTTGCCAATCACGTCCAGCACCTGGTGCATGTCCAGACCCGCAGCCTGACCAAAGGCCACGGCCTCCGACAGACCTTGCACCAAACCTGCGATGCAGATCTGGTTGACCATCTTGGCCAACTGGCCCGCACCGGATTCGCCGAGCAAAGTGAAGGCGCGGGAGAAAGCCATGGCGGCAGGACGCGCATCGTCAAAGGCGGCTTGATCGCCACCGCACATGACGGTGAGAACGCCGTTTTGCGCGCCACCTTGCCCCCCTGAGACCGGCGCGTCCACAAAGTTCAGGCCCAGCTTTTGGGCTTGGGCATACAACTCGCGGGCCACTTCGGCCGAGGCGGTGGTGTGGTCCACAAACGTGGCGCCGGGCTTCATGCCGGCAAAGGCGCCGTCAGGTCCCAAGACCACGCTGCGCAAATCGGCGTCGTTGCCCACGCAGGCGAACACGATGTCGGCGTTGGCGGCGGCTTCACGGGGGGTGGGGGCGCTGGCGTTGCCAGGGCACTCGGCCAGCCAAGCAGCGGCTTTGGCGGCGCTGCGGTTGTACACAGTGACGTGGTGACCGGCGCGGGCCAGGTGGCCGGCCATGGGGTAGCCCATCACGCCCAGGCCCAAAAAGGCCACGCGGCGGGCGGGGGTGGGTTCGTAGGTTTTGCTGGCGATTTGGCTCATGGCGGTGTCTCTGTGTGGGTGAAGGCAGGGGTGAAAGAAGGCGCTAATTTAGCAGTCCCCCGCAAAACCGAGCGGCGTGTCTGTGTATTGCGCGACAAGGCATTTGGTACGCTCAGGGGCATGAACGCTTCGATTGCAGAGAATTTGGCGCAGGTGCATGCGCAAATCCAGGCCGCTTGCCAGGCTGCTGGCCGCCCGGCGTCCAGCGTGCGCTTGTTGGCCGTCTCCAAAACCTGGGGGGCCGACGCGGTGCGCCAGGCCCATGCCGCTGGGCAAACCGCTTTTGGCGAAAACTACATCCAAGAAGCGGTGGACAAGATCACCGAGCTCAAAGCGCTGCCGCTGGAGTGGCACTGCATCGGTCCGATCCAAAGCAACAAGACCCGCCTGGTGGCCGAGCACTTCGACTGGGTGCACACCATCGACCGCCTCAAGATCGCCCAGCGCCTGTCTGAGCAGCGGCCAGCCACTTTGCCGCCTTTGCAGGTGTGCATTCAGGTCAATGTGGATGGCGGTGAGACCAAATCGGGCGTGTCGCCTCAGAACCTGCCCGAATTGGCCCGTGCTGTGGCCACATTGCCCCATATGCAGCTGCGCGGCCTGATGACCATTCCAGAGCCTGCCCAATCCGAGGAGGCTGCCCGGGCGGTGCATCGGCAAGCGCGCTTGTTGCTGGAAGGCTTGGTCCAAGAGGGGCTGGCGCTGGACACCTTGTCCATGGGCATGTCGGCCGACATGGCCCCCGCCATTGCCGAAGGCAGCACCATGGTGCGGGTGGGCACGGCGATTTTCGGCAAGCGTTGAGAGTCTGAATGGCCTGTTTTAGGGGCCGATTTCGGGGCCTATTTTGAGGCCGTGCTGCCTTGTCTTGGCTGGGGTGGGCCGCTTGGGCGCTTCTGCTGGGATAATGTCGGGTTGCACAGCCCCGATCTGGTGTTCAGATCGGCGGACTTGGCGCTTGACCCCGCAAAGGCAAGCCCGCGCTACTTCACTCAGGTTACACCATGGCTCAATACGTTTTCTCAATGAACCGGGTCGGCAAGATCGTCCCGCCCAAGCGTCAGATCCTCAAAGACATTTCGCTGTCCTTCTTCCCCGGCGCCAAGATCGGCGTGCTGGGCACCAACGGCTCGGGCAAGTCCACCTTGCTCAAGATCATGGCCGGCATCGACAAAGAGATCGAAGGCGAAGCCATCCCCATGTCGGGCCTGAAGATCGGGTATCTGCCACAAGAGCCCCAGCTTGACCCCACCGAAACCGTGCGCCAGTCGGTGGAAAACGGCATGGGCGAGATCAAGGCCGCGCAAGCCCGCCTTGAAGAGGTCTATGCCGCCTACGCCGAAGAAGACGCCGACTTTGACGCCTTGGCCGCCGAGCAGGCCAAGCTCGAAGCCATCATCGCCACAGCGGGCGATGCGTCCGAC
>JACCDH010593694.1_pt1 | contig 12053 bp, 8 predicted proteins | sample 7442481 | NCBI WGS metagenome assembly JACCDH01 (sample SAMN15323433, study PRJNA562643) | freshwater metagenome | isolation source: river surface water | place: USA:Blue River Watershed | collected 2017-08-15 | reverse complement strand
TTGCGAGTGCAAATGTAGCACATATTTTGTATTCTACAAATTTTTCCAAAAAATTTATTAAAAAATTAATTTAACATTTTATATCTGTAAAAAAATAGTTTCTTTGTAGTTGAAATTAAGAAACCTAATCATTGTATGACTTCATTCAACTTTAAAAAATGGAATACCATTCTAGGATGGTTTGCTTTTGCAGTTGCATTAATCACTTATTCATTAACCGTTGAACCCACACTTAGTTTTTGGGATTGTGGTGAATACATTGCTACCTCAGCAAATCTTGAAGTAGGACATCCGCCAGGAGCCCCCTTATTCCAAATGTTAGGAGCGTTTTTTGCCATGTTTGCTGCAAGTGCTGATAAAATTGCATTGATGGTGAATTATCTTTCTGTTTTCTCAAGTGCTTTTACAGTACTTTTTATGTTTTGGTCACTTACCTTATTATTGCGTAAAATTATTGGGCAAACCAAAGAAGTAACGACTGCTCAAAATACAATGATTTTAGGGAGTTCGCTTATCGCATCACTTTCTTTTACCTTTTCAGACAGTTTTTGGTACAACGCCGTAGAAGCCGAAGTCTATGCCATGGCATCCTTTTTAATAGCACTTTTGTTTTGGTTAGGATTGCGTTGGGAACAAGAAATGGAAACACCTCGAGGCAATAAATGGTTGCTCTTAATATCATTAGTTATTGGCTTGTCGTTTGGCGTTCACTTCATGGCCTTATTGACGTTTCCGGCAATTGGATTTCTATACTTCTTTAAAAAGTATAAAACAGTTACTGTAAAAAGTTTTTTACTTGCCAATGTGGTCATCGTCGCTATTTTGCTATTCATCTTCAAATTATTATTACCCTTTACGTTGGGTTTCTTTGGTAAAACCGAAATATTTATGGTGAATGAATTGGGATTACCTTTCAATTCAGGAACTATTTTTGCGTTTCTATTTATTGTAGCTGCCTTTTATTTGGGATTACAATACACCAAGAAAAAAGGGCATGTTTTTTACAACACCTTAATTTTAGCGACACTCTTTATCCTAATTGGATTTTCAACATGGGTAATGCTGCCCATTCGTGCAAATGCAAATACCCCAATTAACGAAAATAAACCCTCTGATGCTGCAGAAGTTTTAGCGTATTATAACAGAGAACAATATGGCGAACAAAAATTGTTTTATGGTCCGCAATTTTCAGATACTTACTCTGGTTTAGATTCGGTAACTCCTTACTTAGACGACAAACCGAATTATGAGCGTGATTATACCACTAAAACCTATGTGATTACCAACAACTTCAAAAATGCCAAACAAAATACAGATGATGCTCACAAGGCTTTTTTACCCCGTATGTGGAGTAACGAACACAATGTGAACTACATGACATTTGGCAAACCATTAGAATTTCAAATCAACCCAGAGTATTCAAATGAAGATGAGTTGGTGCAACTCGTTACCGAATTCAGAAAAGGTTTTGCCAGTGGCGAAATTGATTTAAAGGGGTATGATAAATTTTTAAATACCTATGGGGAATATCTAATTGTTGAAAAACCCTCATTTGCTACCAATATGAAATTTATGTTTCAGTACCAATTTGGTTATATGTATGGCCGTTATTTGCTTTGGAACTTTGTTGGAAGACAAAATGATAACCAAGGAAAATATGACGACATGAATGGTAATTGGATTACTGGGATTGGTTTTATAGACGAACTATTGGTTGGATCGCAAAAGGATCTAACTACTGATATGAAAAACAATAAAGGGCGCAATGTATATTTTGGATTGCCGTTTATATTAGCGCTACTTGGAATTTTTTATCATGCTAAAAAAGACGTAAAAAGTTTTTATGTATTATTGGCCTTGTTTTTATTTACTGGTTTAGCACTTAAAATTTACCTCAACGAAAGACCTTTCGAGCCAAGAGAACGCGATTATGCCTTAGTGGGATCGTTTTATGTATTTGCCATGTGGATTGCTCTTGGCGTATATGCCATTTATGATTGGATCCTTCAATATATGAAGCCAAAAGTGGCCATGCCGTTAGTCTTAATTGTGTGCTTTTTGGCTTCACCTGTATTGCTTGCAAAAGAAAATTGGGACGACCATAATCGTTCCAATAAATATACTGCCTTAGCAATGGCAAAAGCGTATTTGGACTCGTGCGAACCCAATGCAATTTTATTTACCATTGGAGATAACGATACCTTCCCATTGTGGTACATGCAAGAAATTGAAGGCTATAGAACCGACATTCGAATTGTATGTACAAGCTTGTTCATGACCGATTGGTACATTGACCAAATGAAAATGAAAACACACAATTCTGATCCCATACCAAGTTCGTTTAAAAGAGACCAATATAAAGGAACTACTAGAGATTATAGCTTGTTTGTAGAACGCACGGAAGAACCACTTTTATTAAGTGAAATTTTAAAATTTGTCGCTTTAGATGACGAAAGAGCAAAAATTACTTTGGACAGTGGCAATAAAGTAAATTATTTTCCATCTAAAAAAGTAATTATCCCAATTGACAAAAAAACCATCATTCAAAATAAAGTCGTACATCCAAAATACTATGATTCTATCGTCCCACAAATCGAATTCACGATTAAAGACAAAGCTCTTTATAAAAACCGATTGATGATGCTAGACATCGTAAATGAAAACAACTGGAAACGCCCCATTTATTTTACGGGTGGCAGCTTTGGTGAAGACGATTACATTTGGATGAAAGATTATTTACAATTGAACGGAATGTGTTTTAAACTGGTACCATTAAAAACACCAACCGAGGATCCAAACCCAATGCGAATGGGATCAATTGATGCCGATAAAATGTACGATATTGTCATGAAATGGGATTGGGGCAACAGCGGAAGTCCTATGATTTATCACGATCCAGAAACCCGTAAAAACAGCATTACCTATCGAACCAATTTAGCCCGTTTGATGGAAACCTTACTTGTGGAAGGCAAAAAAGAAAAAGCCGAAAAAGTAATTGATTTAGCTATGGCTAAAATGCCAATCGCATATTTTGAATATTACTCCATGGTTGAACCTTTTGCAATGGGTTATTATGAAGTGGGTAAAAAAGAGAAAGCCAGAAAAATAATCGCAGAATTGATTCAAAAATACCAAGAAAATTTAACCTTTTTCAGTGGCTATAAATTAGCCGAACAGTATTATTATGCGTCAGATATTGTTTCGGACATTGAACAATACCGAGGCTTACTTGAAATCATAAGAGCTGCCGATGATCGGGCCTTTTACGAAAAGGAAAAAGTCAAATTCAACAACTTCAACAAACGATTTGCTGTTTTCAATAGAAAGATGGAATAGATCGAGTGATACAAATGAATTGGTGCCAATAGAAAAATTTCGTTTGGCGCCTTTTTTTTATTGTATTTTTACTTTATGAAAATTACATGGACAAAAACCCCTCGGTGGGTCAAACTAATCTTTACGAATTTAGTTTGGGACATTCCCAATAATGAGCAAAAAGTATACCTCACATTTGATGATGGCCCTATCCCTGCCGTTACCGAATGGGTTTTGGATCTTTTGAAATCAGAAGGCATAAAGGCTACTTTCTTTTGTATAGGCGCAAACATCCAAAAACATCCTGAAATCTACCAAAGAATTCTTAATGAAGGGCACCAAACCGGAAACCACACGTTCCATCACCTAAAAGGATGGAAGACTACCTCAAAAGAATACGTTCAAAACGTTCAAAGTTGCGAAAGCGAATTGAAAAAATGGGGCCCGAATAACACAAAGCTATTTCGGCCGCCCTTTGGTAAAATCACACCCAATCAAGTTAATGCCTTGCAAAATTTAGGATATAAAATCATTATGTGGGATGTGGTGAGCCACGATTATAACAAGGCTATTTCCTCTGAAAAATGCCTCAATAATGTAATTACAAAAAGCGCACAAGGAAGTATTATTGTTTTCCACGATAGCCTCAAAGCAGAAAAAAATTTGAAATATGCACTGCCGAAAGCACTACATTTCTTAAAAAATAATGGGTGTATTTTTGATGTTTTAACTTAGAAAACACAAAAGGTCTTACACAGCAAATTTAAGCTTGCTCCTGCACTAAAGAAATTAAGGTATTGGCATCTAGTTCTCCACTTTGTCTCCAAACCATTTGACCTTCTTTATAAATCATTAATGTAGGCAACCCTTTAATACGAAGTGCATCGGCTAATTCCTGATTTTTATCCACATCAATTTTAATTACTCGGGCTTTATCACCTAAGGCAGCAGCAACATGACGAATGACTTCATTCATCGCAACTGATGGTTCATTCCACTCTGTAAAAAAATCTATCAATACAGGTACTTGAGTATCGATAAGTTCTCCAAATTTTGACATAAATTGAATTTATTGGTATCAAAAAAAATATTTTTCACACGAAAATATTATACAAATGTAGCATTTTTAATGAATTACACTACTTTTTCTCCTTTTTTTAGTTCTATGACCGTAATTTCAGGCATAATTCCAACCCTCCCTGGATAGGCATGAAAGCCAAAACCACGATTAACATAAATATATTTTCCGGCATTTTCATACAACCCAGCCCACTGTTTATATACATATTGTACCGGACTCCATTTGATCCATCCCGGAATTTCAATGCCAAACTGCATACCGTGTGTATGTCCCGATAGCGTCAAATGAAAGTGATTTTCGTGGTGCTGTATTTTTTCATCCCAATGACTTGGATCGTGACTCATTACAATTTTAAAATCATCTTTGGTCAGACCTTCTGCAGCTAAATTCAAATCGCCACGCTCGCCAAATTTTCGACCCCAATTTTCGACTCCTACCAGTGCAATTTGGTGCTGGCCATTTTCGATTTTTATGTGTTCGTTCAGTAATAATTTAAAATCAATTTTACGATGTATGTCTTTAATGGCTTCAAAGTTGGCCTGTTTCTCAGCCGAAGAATTCCATTCTACATATTCGCCATAATCATGATTTCCGAGAATGGAATACTTACCATATTTTGGAGCGTGTATGCCCTTAAACGTATCGATCCATGGATCCATTTCTTTGGCATGTGTATTTACAATGTCGCCAGTAAACAAAACCAAATCAGAATTTTGGGCATTGATCAAATCAATTGCATATTGAATTTTTGCTTCGTCATCAAAACTCCCGCTGTGTACATCTGAAATATGTGTAATAGTCGTACCGTCAAATGCATCCGGCAAATCTGGAAAAAACAGGGTTTGTTTGATCACTTTGAAATTATATTTTCCTAACGTTACTCCATATAACAAGGAAACAAATGGGATGGCGGCAATTCCTAATGCTACTTGACTGACAAATTTTCTTCGTTCAGGCAAGAAACTTTCGCTTGTGTTTTTTGTGGCCCATGAAAATAATCCCATCACAAACCGAACCAGGTCTTCGCCAAATAATATAATTGTGATTAACAACTTTGGTAAATAAAGCAATAACAACAAGCCAAAGGTGAGCATGGTTTTAGGTGTTTGTCCCACTTTACGATCAAAATGAAACAACTGATAAACTATAAATGCTATAGCTACTGCCGAAGTAACATAATAAAATATGAAAAACCACTTCGATCTAATCAAGGTTTTAAAGGCTTGAAAGGCATAAATTTCCAAAATGGCTACAAATAGTAAAAAAATGATCCAACGAAGCATTTGCAATTTTTTTTGCAAAGTAACGCACTAGTTGTTCAAAAATCTACTGTATTTAATGAAATTTAACAAAGTGTATATGAATTAAGAATTGTATTTTTACGTCTTTAAAACAATTATCAGTTTATGGCGGCTCAAAAAAGACTTTTTCTATTGGATGCTTATGCCCTTATTTTTAGAGGATATTATGCATTTATAAAAAACCCACGCATCAACTCAAAAGGAATGGACACCTCTGCCATTATGGGATTTATGAATTCCTTAATGGATGTTATAAAACGCGAAAAACCGGATCATTTAGCGGTCGCCTTTGACAAAGGAGGCAGTGATTATCGCTTTGAAATGTATCAGGAATACAAAGCCCATCGCGATGAAACGCCAGAAGCCATAAAAATTGCCGTTCCTTATATTCAAGAATTGTTGCGAGCGATGCACATCCCTATTGTTGAAAAAGCAGGTTTTGAAGCCGATGACTTAATTGGTACCTTAGCCAAACAAGCGGAAAAAGAAGGCTTTCAAGTCTTTATGGTAACACCAGATAAGGATTTTGCCCAACTGGTTTCGGAAAACATTTTCATGTACAAACCGGCCCGAATGGGTAACGATATCGAGATTTGGGGCATCCCTGAAGTCTTAGCGAAATTTGAAATTGAGCGTCCTGATCAAGTGATTGATTTCTTAGGCATGATGGGAGATGCTGCCGATAACATTCCGGGATTACCCGGCGTGGGCGAAAAAACCGCTAAAAAATTCTTGGCCGAATTTGGCACATTAGAAAATTTATTGGCCAACACGCACCAACTCAAAGGAGCTATTAAAGATAAAATCGAAGCCAATGCCGAATTGGGAATTCTATCTAAAAAGTTGGCCACAATCCTACTCGACTGTCCGGTGACTTTTGATGCAGACGATTACGAATTATCAAAACCTGATGTAGAGAAAACCGATGCGCTATTCCAAGAATTGGAATTTCGTCAAATGAAAGCGCAATTTGATAAACTATATGATAGTCCCCCAACCCCCGAAGGGGGAGCTGAAGAAGAAACTGTAAAAAAAGTGGTCTCCAAAAAAACAAATGAAGAACAATTTGATTTGTTTGGTTTCAGCGACGAATCTGATGAACCAACATCGGGGCATTCCTATTATGCAACATTAGAAAATACCTCGCATTTCTACCAAATAATTCAAGGTGATTTGCCGACAAAGTTGTTGTTGCAAAATTTATTAGGGCAAACTTCGGTTTGTTTTGACACCGAAACCACGGGATTGGATGCATTAAATGCCGAGTTAGTTGGCATATCATTCTCTTTTGAAAAAGGAAAAGGATTTTATGTTCCGTTTCCCGAAAATCAGGAAGAAGCGCAAACTTTAATTGAAAAATTCCGACCATTCTTCGAAAATGAAAGCATCGAAAAAATTGGTCAGAACATAAAATACGACCTGAAAATTCTTTCGAATTACAACCTTCAAGTCAAAGGAAAATTATTTGACACCATGATTGCGCATTATCTCATCAATCCCGATATGCGTCATAACATGGATGTGTTATCGGAAACCTATTTGAAATATACGCCCAAATCAATTGAAACGTTGATTGGCAAAAAAGGAAAAGGACAACTTTCCATGCGTGATGTCCCTTTGGAAGACATCAAAGAATATGCGACTGAAGATGCCGATATTACCTTCCAACTGGCAGCACATTTTCAACCGATTTTAGAAAAAGTAGGGACCAAAAAATTATTTGACGAAATCGAAATTCCGCTGGTGCCTGTTTTAGCCGATATGGAAAAAGAAGGTATTCGTTTGGATGTAGCATTTCTAAAAAGCATGTCGGTTGACATGCAAAAAGAAATTGATGCGTTTGAACAACAAATTTATGAAACCGCAGGTGAGAAATTCAACTTGGCATCTCCAAAACAATTGGGGGATATTTTATTCGACAAACTAAAAATTGGAGGAACTAAACAAAAGAAAACCAAAACCGGTCAATATGCCACCGGGGAAGAAGTATTGAGTTATTTGGCAAACGAACATCAAATTGTGCGCGATATTTTAGAATGGCGTCAAATGGTGAAATTGCAAAGTACGTATATTGATGCATTGCCCAATCAAGTGGATGAAAAAACGGGTCGTGTTCATACCGATTACATGCAAACGGTTGCAGCAACAGGCCGTCTGAGTTCTAATAATCCGAATTTACAAAACATTCCGATACGCACCGAAAGAGGCAGATTGATTCGAAAAGCGTTTGTAGCGCGTGATGAAAATTACACCCTACTTTCTGCCGATTATTCTCAAATTGAATTGCGCATCATAGCCGCTATGTGTGGCGAAGAAAACATGATCAAAGCCTTTCAAAACAACGAAGACATTCACAAAAGTACGGCTGCAAAAGTATTCAATGTCCCTTTAGACGAAGTAACAAAAGAACAGCGTAGCCATGCAAAAACGGTAAACTTCGGTATTATTTATGGGGTTTCGGCATTTGGATTGAGCAATCAAACCAACTTATCTCGTAAGGAAAGCGCCGAATTAATTGAAGCCTATTATCAAACCTATCCCAAATTAAAATCGTTTATGAGTTCGCAAGTCGATTTTGCCAGAGAAAACGGCTATGTAGAAACCATTTCGGGCAGAAGACGGTATTTGAAAGACATCAACTCGGCAAACGCTATTGTTCGTGGTGGTGCCGAACGTAATGCAGTAAACGCCCCCATTCAAGGATCTGCGGCAGATATTATTAAAATTGCGATGATTAACATTCATAAAAAGTTGACTTCAGAAAATTGGAAATCAAAAATGCTGTTGCAAGTGCATGACGAATTGGTTTTTGACGTGCACAACTCCGAATTAGAAAGAATCCAACCGATGATCAAACACGAAATGGAAAATGCCTTCAAAATGGCAGTTCCGTTGGATGTAGAAATTGGATTGGGTAAAAACTGGTTGGAAGCGCATTAAAGAAAAGTTCGTTGGCCGTTAGCTGCTACCATAAAAGAAGGTAGAAGCCATAGCAACAACATTAGCTTAGCATTTATGTTTTACACCCTTTAAACCCAATTGGAGCAAAAGAACCTATCATTTAAATACCAAATAATAAAAATACCATGAGAAAGATAACCCTATTTCTAGCCTTGACTTTTTCGATGCTGACCGTTGCCCAAGATAGATTCACCAAGATAGACAGCTTACTCTCCTATTTGAATAAAAATGACAAATTCATGGGATCGCTTTGCATCCGTGAAGGAGAAAATGTAGTTTTCAATAAAGCGTATGGTTTTGCCGATGTAGAAAATACTATTGTTGCCGATCGGTTGACCAAATACAAAATTGGCTCGATAACAAAGACATTCACCGCGGTGATGATCATGCAATTGATGGAAGAGAAAAAATTAAATCTTCAAACTAAATTGAGTCGTTTCTATCCGAATATTCCCAATGCAGAAAAAATCACGATGTATGATTTATTGCATCATAGAACGGGTATTGTAGATTACATAAATGGCGATACTATTACCGCAAAAAACATCTATCGTTTCCATTCCAAAGATGAAATGATTCAAAAAATAAGCGCTTATAAACCTTTATTTGAACCGGGAACCAAACACGAATACAGCAATTCAAACTATAATTTACTGGGCTACATTATTGAAACGCTGACCAAAAAATCCTACGCCGAAAACCTTCAAACTCGAATTGTTAAAAAGGCCAACTTGCTAAACACCTATTTCCCATCGGAAAAAATCAATACAGCTAAAGGTGAAAGTTATTCGTATACCTATAATGGTACACAATGGGAGAAAATTCCTGAGTGGGAAAATTCAATTGCTTATTCGGCAGGAGCCATTATTTCAACTACAGCCGATCTAACACGATTTATGTATGCGCTTTTTGATGGAAAATTGATCAAACCTACTTCTTTAGAACAAATGAAAGAAATCAAAGAAGGCTATGGCAAAGCATTGGTGCAATTTCCTTTTGGCGAAAGACGTTTTTATGGTCACACCGGTGGCATTGAAAGTTTTAGAGCCGTTGTGGGGTATTATCCTACAGAAAAATTAGGTATATCCCTAATTGTAAACGGTGACAACTTTAATAGAAATGATATAATGATTGGAATTCTTAGTATTTATTATAAAATGCCTTTCCCCTTTCCAACATTTACAAAAGTTGATCCCGCTATTTTAGCGAAATATACTGGAACATATGCTTCAAAAGAGTTGCCATTAAAAATAACCATTACAGAAAAAAACAAAGAGCTGATTGCACAAGCAACCGGACAAAGTGCCTTTCCATTGACTTTTAAAGCAGAAAAAACATTTATATTTGCACCCGCAGGAATCGAAATGATTTTTGGCGAAAACAGTTTTGTGTTGAAACAAGGCGGTATGCGATTTAACTTCACTAAAGAATAAATGAGTAATTCTATCATTACTACAATAAAGAAAATAACCAATAGTACGTATCTCGATTTTATTGGATTAGCTATTGTACTTGCAGCTTCATTAACATTAGGCTATCACAATACCGAAATAGATTTTACTTTTCAAGGCACAAAATATGTTTTCTTTTTGGGCTATGTTTCGATTGTAAACACAGGGTTTTCCATGATTGGAAATAGATTAGTAACCAAAAAAAATAACTTCGGAAATTTAATTACAACCTGTAATACTTTTTTAAGTGGCAGTATCGATTATTTATTGGGAAATGCCGGGGCAATATTAACGTACCCTGTATCTTTTATTGGAAACTATTTGGTCTTTAAAGCCTGGAAAAAAAGCCAGATACTTCGCTCAATCGATTTTATTTTCTATCGAAATATACTTTTAGGCTTTTTCTTTTCCATCCTATTAAATTATATTGCTTTTAAATACATCGCGCAAACACCTATCGATTGGAAATTGTTTTTTGCCATAGCGATACCTGCAGGAATTACTTTTGGTGGAACATTTAATACGGCGCGCATGTATCCAGACAACTGGTTTTTGTGGCAGTTTTATAACCTAACCAAAATCATTCAAAACATCTTGTTGATGAATGTTGCAAATGTTGCCAAGTATGCGTTTTATTTTTTCAATGCAATTATGGGATACATCACTTGGAACGACGATAAAAAAGCACAATTATAATTTTCGGGTCGATTCTCTCTGACGCAATTCGGTTTTCACCACGACGGTTTGATGTTGATAAAATTCGTCTTTCGTGTTCAATTTATTGATCAACAATTCGGCAGCTTTGGCTCCAATTTCTGGGGCATGCTGACTCACGGTAGACAAACTTGGCGTCAATCGTCTTGACCAAACACCATCGGCAAAACCTATAATATTCAATTCTTCTGGAATTTTTATCCCTTTCTTAATGGCTAATTTCATGGCCATAGTGGAAGCGTGTTCGTCCAATGCAAAAAAAGCATCTACTTTTTCAGTCGCAATGAGTTGGGCTAATTGTACATCAAATGCTTCAAGATCATTTTCGATGATGTGTAAGTTTGGATCCACACTGTAATGGTTTGCTTCTAGGGCTTTTTGATAGCCTTCAAAACGCAATTGCCCGACACTTAAATTACCAATAGTAGAAAGTACGGCTATTTTTTTACTGCCTAATGCAACCAGATGTTGGGTGGCATCAAAGGCCGATTCAAAATCGTCTACAATTACTTTATCACACACTATACTTTCGGCCACACGGTCAAACATCACTATAGGTGTTCCGCTATTGATGATGTCTTTGAAATGCTGGTATTCTTTTTTGGACTGTGTTTCTTCTGCTACTGAAACGATAAAGCCGTCTATGGTACCGTTATTGAGCATGTCCATCACTTCCATTTCTTTTTCGAGGGACTCATTAGATATTCCTGTAATTACATTGTAGCCTTTTGATAAAGCTGCCTTTTCAATCCCACTGAATACTTTAGCAAAAAAGGGATTTAAAATATTAGGAATGATAACACCTATGGTATTGGTGCGTTGATTTTTTAAATTTTTAGCAATGCTATTGGGCTTGTAGTTTTGCAACTTCGCATATTCTTGAATTTTAATTTTGGTAGCTTCGCTAATTTCGGGACTATCGCTTAATGCTTTAGACACAGTAGAAATAGATACTTCAAATTCTTTTGCGATTTGTTTTAAGGTGGCTTTTGCTTTCATGCTTTCAATTTAAAAAGTAAAAATACGTTTTTTTAGCATCAATCTGTCAAAAAAATGAATAATAGTCTTCACAAAAACAGGTTCTATATAATATTTTAGCCTCCCTATTTGTATATCTAATAATTAATTGTACTTTTGCACTCCCTTTATTGGGAATGGAATGTTTAATTTAAATTAATTATTGTGAACACATTAAGCTACAAAACAGTATCAGCAAACAAGGCGACTGCA
>JACCDH010507560.1_pt1 | contig 12053 bp, 9 predicted proteins | sample 7442481 | NCBI WGS metagenome assembly JACCDH01 (sample SAMN15323433, study PRJNA562643) | freshwater metagenome | isolation source: river surface water | place: USA:Blue River Watershed | collected 2017-08-15 | reverse complement strand
TTCAACTCGGCACTGGCCTACTGGCTCAATCGCCGGCTGGGCGAATCGCACAACGTGGCCTGCCCGTCGGCGCTGATCGGTGCGTCGAATTTCTTTGAGCTGGCTGTCGCGGCAGCGATCAGCCTGTTCGGCTTTCAGTCGGGCGCGGCGCTGGCGACCGTGGTCGGCGTGCTGATCGAAGTGCCGGTGATGCTGCTGGTGGTGCGCATCGTCAATCAGACCCGCGAATGGTATGAAAGCCCCACCCACGGTCCGGTGCGCAATGAGCAAGCCTGACATGATGAACGACCTGCCTCATATCGATCCTGCCGCCTTTCGGCCCATTGATGAAACCGCGCTGTTCAGTGGTGTCAACGGCAGGCGCGCCACGCATCCCCCGCGCATCCTGCTGATGTATGGTTCGCTGCGGCAGCGGTCGTTCAGCCGCCTGCTGGCAGAGGAATCCGCCCGTATATTGACCGCGCTGGGTGCGGAAACGAAATTCTTCCACCCCAGCGGTCTGCCACTACCGGATGATGCGCCCGACACCCACCCGAAAGTGACCGAACTGCGCGACCTGTGTCAGTGGGCTGAAGGCATGGTCTGGTCATCGCCGGAGCGGCATGGCGCAATGACCGGCATCATGAAAGCGCAGATCGACTGGATACCGCTGGCGCTGGGCGCAATTCGCCCGACGCAAGGCAAGACGCTGGCCGTGATGCAGGTCTGCGGCGGCTCGCAATCCTTCAATGCCGTGAACCAGATGCGCGTGCTCGGACGCTGGATGCGCATGCTGACCATACCCAATCAGTCCTCGGTCGCGAAAGCCTACGAAGAATTCGACGCCGACGGCCGGATGAAGCCCTCGGCCTATTACGATCGCGTGGTCGATGTGATGGAAGAGCTCGTGAAATTCACGCTGCTCACCCGCGATATCTCACCCTATCTGGTGGATCGCTACAGCGAACGCCGCGAACAGCTGGCCGCCGCGGCCAGCGCCGCCGGCGGTGTCACGCTCAGCAAGCTCTGAGGCCGGTCACTTGGCGGCGGGGTTAATTGCTTACAGAAACGCGTGTGGCCCGCACACCACATGGTAACGCTTTCCGTTATTAACGACTGATGTTATTATCAGCTCATGATCCTGACCTTCAGCTGTGACGACACCGAAGCACTGTTCAACGGCCGACGCGTCAAACGTTTTGTCAATATCGAGAAGGTTGCGCTACGAAAATTACAGCAATTGCATGCTGCAACCGCGCTGGACTTCCTGAGGATCCCTCCGGGTAATCAGCTGGAAGCGCTCAGGGGCGACCGCACCGGACAATACAGCATCAGGATCAATGATCAGTGGCGGCTCTGTTTCGTCTGGAACGACGGACATGCCATGCACGCTGAGATTGTTGATTACCATTGAAGGAGAGTCTTATGGCGCGCGACATTCCGCTCGAACATCCCGGCACTATCCTGCTGGAAGACTGGCTCAAGCCCATGGGTATCAGTCAGTACGCACTGGCGAAAGCGATCGATGTACCGCCGCGCCGGATCAATGAGATCGTCAAAGGGCTTCGTGGCATCAGTGTAGATACCGCGTTGCGACTGGGCGCGTTCTTCGGTACTGACGCTCAGAGCTGGGTCAATCTGCAGTCGCACTACGATACAGAGCTGACACGCGAATCGATGGCAGCGGCAATTTCGCGCATCCGGCGTTATGACTCTGCTCATGCCTGAGGCGAAGCAAAAAGAAAACAAAGTGAGTGTCCCTTTGTTTTCCGGCGGTGTCACGCTCAGCAAGCTCTGAGACCGGTGACCGGGCGGCGGCGCGCCCTCTGATGTGACGCCGTTTCGCCATTGTGGACCGGCGCTGGGTGCCTGCCGCCATGGATTTCCCGCATCTGGCGTTTTGGGCCGGCTGATGGCTGAATCAGCGCAAAGAGAAAACAAAGTGAGTGTCCCTTTGTTTCCCTTCCCTTTGTTTCTCACCTTTGTTTCTCTCTTTGTTTCTGGAAATGAAACAAAAACAAAGTGAGCGTCCCTTTGTTTTAACCCTTTGTTTTTTTCAACCTTTGTTTTCTTTGTTTCCTGTTTTCCCCCTTTCCGCTTAGGGTTTAACGTTGCTTACGGTAAAATTACGTGTCGCTTCATCAATACAGACCAGCCCGTTAGGCAGAGCGGCAATTCACACTCGCACTACTGCGACGCCCCAGACGCGAAAGCACGACCAGCGCCATGAAATCCCGCACCACTCCTCCGCTGTTTCGCTCCACGTCCGTACCAACGGTGACGGCTGCGCCCAAGCGCGGGCTGGACATCGGCCAGCTGATGGATCTCGTCCAGACCGAGGCGGTCAAGCGGCTTGCCGATCTGGCACGCACCGTGACAGGAGCACCCATTGCCGGCATTAACTTGCTGAATGAGCAACGCACGATCGGGCTGACCAGTCTGGGAGCTCCCCGCCGTGACCATCCGGCAAAGGAAACGTTTTGCGCGCATGTCATCCACCAGCCGGATCATTTACTGATCGTGGAAGATGCCACCCTCGATCCGCGCTTCGCGCACCTGCCTGTCGTTACGAGGACGGACGGGATCCGTTTCTATGCTGGCACAGCGGTGTTCTCGCCGCAGGGGGAGCCCATCGCCACCTTGTTCGTCATGGACACCAGTTCACGCAGCAACGCCTCCGAGCAAACGGGCCGCATGCTGACCACACTGTCTGCGGCGCTGACTGCACGTCTGGAGCTGGTGCAGCAGATTGAGGCCCTGAACAACGAGCGTGCCAAGTTCAGGGCCTTCATGGACAGCGGTCCGGTAGCCGCTTTCATGAAAGATACTGAGGGCGCCTATGTGTACGTGAACCAGCGCTTCCTGACGAGCTTTAACCTGCGTGAGGCAGATGTGATCGGAAAGCGCGACCACGATGTCTGGCCAAAAGAGATAGCTGATGCAGCCATCGCGCATGACCGCTGGGTGATGACACATCAGGAATCCGCAGAAGTGATCGAACAAGGCCCACCAGACGAGCGCGGCGAGCCGACCTGGTGGCAGAGCTACAAATTCGTCGTTCCCGGTACCGAACCCTTGCTCGGTGGAGTGTCGCTCGACGTGAGCGAGCTGCGCAGCATCCAGGAACGGTTGAAAAGGACTGCCATCACAGATGCGCTCACCGGCTTGCCGAACCGTGTCGATCTGGAGCGTCAGCTGACCGAGGCGATCGAACTGTGCCGCCACCGGCAGCGTCTGATGTGCGTGATGTTCATGGACCTCGATAAATTCAAGTCGGTGAACGACACCTTCGGTCATGAGTCCGGCGACCAGTTACTGGTGGAGTTCGGCCTGCGCCTCAAACGTGCGGTTCGCCACACCGACACCGTGTTCCGTTTGGCAGGAGATGAATTCGTCGTGATGCTTGAGGGTCTGCAATCGGCCGCTGAGGCGGAAAAAGTCGCGCAAAAGATCCTCGATGCGATGAAAGACCCGGTCCACTTGGCCGGCCAGCCATTTGTAGCATCCACCAGTATCGGCATTGCGATGCTGCCCGACGTCGAGACCACCGCCCAGGCGTTGCTGGCCATGGCGGATCAGGCACTCTACGAGGTCAAGCGCACGCAACGCGGCCAGTATCGCTTTGCCTGAAACGTCTGAGACCACTGTCATCCCTGCCCCCCGGACCGATACCCACCCTCCCGACACCATGGCCCATTTTTCAGCATCACTCTTCCAGACCTTCATCAAGCCCTATGGCCGTGTCCAGCAAGAGGAGGCGCGCGCCCGGATACAGTTGCTGCTGGGGTCCCCCAAGGAAGTGCTGGATCAGGTCGTCAGCATGGTCCGTGTGATTACCGGGGCATCGATCAGCTCGATCAATATCGTCAATCCGGAGTCGGTGAAGGTACTGTGCCAGACAGGCCAGCTCGATGACGCTTATTCGCACGAACAGTCATTCTGTGGTTTCGCTGTGCTCGACCCTGATGTCGTGACCGTCGTCGAGGATGCGAGCAAGGATATGCGCTTTGCCAAGCATGCGATCGTCACCGGTAATGAACATATCCGGTTTTATGCGGGCGCCCATGTACTTGCACCCGGGGGAATGCCGGTGGCGACTCTCTGCGCCTACGATACCGTACCGCGCACACTGAGCAACGAGCAGGTGGCCGCGCTGGGTTTCCTGGCGCGCTCGATCTCGCAGCGGCTGGAACTGCGCACCTACAATCAGAAGCTCGAGGCTGAAAAACGCAAGTTCGAGGCCTTCATGGACAGCGGCCCGACGATCGCCTTCATCAAGGATCATGAGGGCCGTTATACCTACGCCAACCGGATGCTGCTCGATACCTTCCACCTTGAGGCGGATGAAATCCTTGGCAAGCGCGACATCGATCTCTGGCCTGAGGTGGGCGACCAGCTGGCAGCGCATGATCGCTGGATCATGTCGCAATCGGATCCGGTGGAAGTCACCGAGGAAGGCCCACCGGACGATCAGGGCAAGACAACCTGGTGGCAAAGCTACAAGTTTCCTATTCCCGGCGTACCTGCTCAACTCGGTGGCGTGGCGCTGAATGTCACTGCGCTGCACGCCAACCGCGAGAACTCGTTCCGACCAAGCGCCGCCGACCTGCTCACCGGCCTGCCCAACAAGCAGACCCTTCTGCGTGAACTGCCAGGCATCTTTGAGCGCAAGCAGCAGGCTGGCGAGCGTTTCGCCCTTGTTCACCTGGATATCGATCGATTTCGTCCCTTCACTGAAAAGTATGGTGAAGCCGCCGGCGATGCGATGAAATGCCGCTTCGCTGACAGCATCCGCCGGGCAGTCAGCGAGGCGGACCGGCCGTATCATCTTCGCTGCGATGAATTCATCGTGATCATGGAAGCACCGGGCAGCGAAGATGAGCTTCGTCAGCGCTGCGAGCAGTTCCTTTTTGAAGCACGCAAGACACTCCTGCTGCCGAGCGAATCTTCCGACGTGACGATCAGCATCGGGGTGGTGATCAGTGATGGGCGGGATGACTCCCCCGAGGCCTTGATGGCCCGTGCCGACCAAGCCAGAAAAAATGCAAAACGGCAAGGAAGTGGTTGCTTCTTAGAAATATAAATTTGCCGTTTTTCAAGCAAGCACGCGGCATCTACCGCGTTTCTGGTTTTTACTATTTCTCAGCTGCAGCCTTTTAGTTTTTTGGGAGAAATTGCCTCCCATAAACTTCCTTTGGCGCAAGTTGTTCAACTTCATTTCATGCGTTAGGATTCGGAAAAACCGTAGCAAATTCGCATCAACCAATGGTGCTTTCAATAGCATATACAAAGAAGATGCGAATTGAGCTAGGTGCCGAAGGTGGGTTAACGAAAAAGCGATTTCGGTTACCGCACCGATGACCCAGCATGTGATTCTGCCTCTGCGCCGTGTGACCTGCGTCATTGTTCTACGAATGAAGTGAGGTTTCCCACGCATGGCCAGCAAGCAAAGCCTTTATCTTCCCCCTGAGCTCAGACTTGATCTTGCCCAGTCCGCTCTGATCCGAACAGAGCACGCGTTAGCTACCACGGAAAAGCAGCTGGACGACGCACGGCGTCAGTTACTTGAAAAACACCGCAAATTCCTCGCAACCTTCGAGCAGGCCGCCGTCGGCATCGCGCATGTGAGTCTCGATGGCCGCTGGCTCGAGGTGAATCTCGCGCTGTGCGACATCGTCGGCTACTCGCATGAGGAGTTGCAAACGCTGAGCTTTCAGGAGATCACCTACCCCGATGACCTGAACGAAGACCTCGAGCTTGCCGGCAAACTGCTGCGTGGCGAGATCACGCACTATCACCTCGAGAAGCGCTATCTGCGCAAGAACGGCGAGATCATATGGATCAAAGTGAGCGCCACGCTGGTCAGGGACTTGCATCACCAGCCGGATTATTTTGTCGCGGTGATCGAGAATATCCACGATCGCAAGCTGGCGCAGCAGGCGCTGAGCGTCAGCCAGCGCCGCCTCGATCTTGCGATGGATGCGGCCAACCTGGGCATGTTCGATTTTTATGGTCAGGGCGACCCGCGCAACTACTGGTCGTACTGGGTACGCCGGCATTTCGGTATTCTGGACGACACGCCGTTGTCGTATGAGCGACTGGTAAATGCCGTTCATGCCGAGGACTGGCCGCATGTCTATGAGGTGATGTCGGCCTCGATGAGCAACCCCGGGTCGCCCTATCATGTCGAGTACCGCACGGTGGGCGAAGCAGATCGGGTGCTGCGGTGGATAGAGGCCAACGGCCGATCCTTTCTCGATACTGACAAGCGTACCGTGCGGCTGACTGGCACGACGCTCGATATTACCCCGCGCAAGGAAGCCGAACTGGCTTCGCGCACGGTAGAGAACCGCATCCGCGCAGCATTCGACAATCTGCTTGATGTCGTGGTGATCTACGATCGGGACCTCGTCATCCGCTACATCAATCCGGCGGTTGAAACCACCAGTGGCATGCCGCGCACCAGCTTCCTTGGCAAGCATGAAAGCGAGCTGTTTCCGTCCTCGGTCACCGAGCGCTGGCATCCTGCGCTGAAGGAGACCTTCCAGACCGGTATCGGGCATCGCATAGATATCGAGCTTGAGCTGCCCGCCGGGTTGCGTTACCTGATGATCAGCTTCGTGCCACTGCGTGACGCCGCCGGCAAGGTGAATGAGGTGATGGGCGTCGTGCATGACTACACCGAGCACCGACTGGCAGAAGAAAAATCGGTTCGGCTGGCGATGCATGATGCGCTGACTGGTTTACCCAATCGCGCGCTGTTGTTCAGTTCCGGCGATGCACTGGAAGCGACACTGCGCCAGCAGCGGCAAGGCGCGATGCTGTACATCGATCTTGATCGTTTCAAACTGGTGAATGATCTGCACGGCCACCAGACCGGCGATGATCTGCTGAAGGCCACGGCAGCGCGCCTGAGCCGCGAAATGCGCGCGGTCGATCAGGTGTTCCGTCTGGGCGGCGACGAATTTCTGGTGCTGCTGACCGATATTACGGATCGCCAGCAGGTCGCGCAGGTTGCGCAGCGCATCAGCCGCTCACTGGCCACGCCTTTCCCCTGCGGGCAGATCGAGCTGCAAATCTCGGCGTCAATCGGTATCAGCATCGCACCGCACGATGGCAGCGATCTCGATACGCTGTTCAATGCCGCCGACAGCGCGATGTATGCGGTCAAGGAAGCAGGCCGCAATCACTGGCAGTTCTACTCTGCTGAACTGGCGCGGCAGCAGCAGCAACAGCTGCTGGTGCAGGAAAACATCCGCACTGCGCTGCCGCGTAACGAGCTGGTACTGCGCTTTCAGCCAATTGTCTGCGCGCGCACCCATGCGCTGGCCAGCGTGGAAGCGCTGCTGCGCTGGCCGATGAGCGGCGTCGGGCCAGATCAGTTCATCAGTGCGGCTGAAGCCACCGGCGCCATCCTGTCGATTGGCGACTGGGTGGTGGATCAGTCCTGCCAAGCACACCGTCAATGGCTGGCGCAGGGGCTGCCGCCCATCCCGGTGGCGGTCAATGTGTCTCCGCTGCAACTGCGTGACCGGGGTTTCCGCGAACGGCTGCTGCGTATTCTCAATAATCACCAGCTGACGCCGGCAGCCTTACAGCTGGAACTGACCGAGTCCACGGCGCTGACGGACCTGGATAATTCGATCTCGATATTGAGTCAATTGCGCGAGGATGGTTTCAGGACCTCGCTGGACGATTTTGGGACGGGGTTTTCCAGTCTTTCGTATTTATCCCGGCTGCCGGTCGATAAAATCAAGATCGACAAATCGTTCGTGCAGAGCATCAGCGACAACCCCGGTGTCTTTGCCGTGACAGAGGCCATCGTGATTCTCGCGCGCCGGCTGAACATGGAAGTCGTGGCCGAAGGCGTGGAATCCCTGGAACTGCTCCGAACCTTCAGCGATCTGGGCTGCAGCCAGGTGCAGGGCTACTTTTTCAGCCATCCGCTCGAGGCCGACGCACTGGCGCGCTGGGCCATCATTCAGGGCGTGCTTCAGTAACTTTTAGTCACCACGTCGCCAGCGAGATAATCCCCGGCGCATTGAATGATTTTCTTACCTGTCGCCACCTCCCGGTGGCGTTTTTTATGTCCACACGCTGCCAGCGCTCATCATAAAAATGTTGCTTCAGGAATAAAGTGTGGATAGTAGTTTTTGACTAACGATCCGATAAAAATAATTTCGCACGACTGGCGGGTATTTAGTGATTTTCATGGTTAATAAAAAGTAAATATCGCTGATAATAGCGAAATTATTAACAAAACAACAAAAACAGCATGCAAATCGTTGCCGACGAAGCACCACGCACGACCGTCCCATCCTCTGAACCCGTTCCCCACTCACAAACACCTGCTGAGCTGGCGCAGCACAGCGCACGGCGCTCCGCCTCGATAAAACGCCGCGAAGGCAAGGCGCTGTATATCCCGGTTGCGGCAAAGTATTCGGTCGCACTGGTATTCGGCTGGCTGTGGATGGGCGTGTCGCTCTGGCTGGCCGTGCCCTGGGCCGACGCGCTGGCACCGCACACGGGCGGGGCACTGGCCTGGCTCATCATCTTCGGTATCGCGCTCACGCCGGGCTTCATGAACGCGTTCATGACGATGAGCCTCGCGCTGGATCGTCGCCCGGCACGGCAGCGGCTCGAGCACTACCCCGAACTGACGGTGCTGGTCGCTGCCTACAACGAAGAAGCCTCGATCGCCGATACGATCAAGAGCCTCAATGCGCAGCACTACAAAGGCGTGCTGCAGGTGATCGTCATCAATGACGGCTCGAAGGACAGGACTGCGGACATCGTACAAGAGATGATGGCGCGCCTGCCCTGGCTGCAGCTGCTCGACCTGAAAGTCAACCGTGGCAAGGCGCATGCGCTCAATGAGGGCATGGTGCATGCGAAGCATGCGCTGGTGGTAACGGTGGACGCGGACTCCTGGTTGTACAAGCATGCACTGCGCAACATCGTCGAGCGCTTCATGCAGGATCCTGCGCATACCTGCGCCGTTGCCGGCGCGGTCATGGTGAGAAATTCGCGCACCAACTGGGTGACGCGGATGCAGGAGTGGGATTATTTTCAGGGTATTGCCTCGGTCAAGCGCGTGCAGTCGCTATATCACGGCACGATGGTGGCTCAGGGTGCATTCTCGATCTTCAACCGCAAGGTGATCGACGAGGTCGGCGGCTTTCCGGACTGCGTCGGCGAGGATATCGTGCTGACCTGGTCGATGCTTTCGAAAGGCTATCGGATCGGACACTGCGAAGATGCGCTGCTGTTCACGAATGTGCCGACCACCGTAGGTCAGTTCCTGCGCCAGCGAAAGCGCTGGGCGCGCGGCCTGATCGAAGCCTTCAAGCGCTACCCCAGCCTGCTGCTGCGGCCCAGCCTATCGACGACATTCGTGCTGTGGAATCTGATGTTCCCGCTGCTGGATCTGGCGTTCACCTTGTTCTTTGTGCCCGGGCTGATCGCCTGCGCATTCGGCTATTTCTGGATCGTCGGGCCGGTGACACTGGCGCTCGTGCCGCTGGCGCTGGCGGTCAACTACGTGACCTTCAGCATCAGCCGAAAGCTGTTCGCCGGTGTCGGCCTGAAGATCCGCTTCAACCCCGGCGGGCTGGCGCTGTACTCGCTGTTCTACAGCCTGCTGATGCAGCCCGTCGCGCTCTGGGGCTATGTGTCCGAACTGCTCAACCTGAAAAAAAGCTGGGGGACGAAATGACCCTGACCTCTGTCCGTTTCAAGCCGCATCAGATAAACACGCTCTACCCGAGGATGCTGCGCCTGCTCCCGCTACTGCTGGCGTCGAGCGTACTGCCAGCCGCCGCCGCAGACATCAGCGAGCAGCAGACGGCAGCCGGCGTGCGCGCCTACTACTCGAATGACAGCGAGCGCTTCTCCGTCAACAAGCTCTCGACCGATCTGTATGCCGACTTTCGCCATCTGGAGCAAAAGACCGGCCTGCGCTACACCGAAATCCGCTACGGGCAGGATGGCTGGTCACGTCGTGGGCAGCAGCTGAACCTGCTCGCCAGCCGCACGGCCCGCGCCACGGGCGAAGGCTGGATCGCGGATCTCGGCGTACTGCAGCAGGGCCAGCACCAGACCGTCACGGCCGATGTCAGCTACCGGCAGATGCTGGCCGGTCGGCACAGCATGGAGGTGTTCCTGAACCGCGATGTGGTCGAGACCCGCAATGCGCTCGACGATGGCCGCAGCTTCACCTTCGGTGGCGTCAGCGGTGATTACGTCATGCATCCGCAATGGACGGCCGTGGGCATGGTGGGCTTGCAATCCTTCAGCGATGGTAACCTGCGGCGTCACCTGCGCAGCCGGCTGATCTATCAACCATGGACAGAACTCGGGATCACGGTGCAGGCGCGCTATCGCTATGCCGACAGCAGCGAGGCCGACGTCGGTCGTGCCTACTTCAATCCCACCCGTCACGACGAGGGCATGCTGGCCGTCAGCTGGCGCAGCCGCGTACAGGGCTGGCGCACACAAGTTGTCGCCGGTGCCGGGCGGCAGCGCATCAATGATGACGGACAAACGGCGACCCGGCTGTTCGAAGCCAGCGCAGAGCAACAGCAGCACACCTACGCGATGCGTCTGCGCGCTGGCTACTCGCGCAGCGCCGCCTTCGGCGGACCGGATTACCGATGGAGTTACGTGGCAGCGGAGCTGGTCATTCCCTTCTGAGATCCAAGTCAAGGCAGGCAAGAAAAAGAACCAAAAACAAAGTGAGTGTCCCTTAGTTTTTCAAAGGGACACTCACTTTGTTTTTGGTCGCCGCAGAGCACCCTGACAAAAATGCCTGTACGCCACAAAGCACAAAGCCCACCGCGAAGGGTGGGCTTTGTGCTTTGTAACTGGAGGCGGGGGTCGGAATCGAACCGGCGTAGACGGCTTTGCAGGCCGCTGCATAACCACTTTGCTACCCCGCCGAGGGTGCGTATTGTAACCGCGAAGATCGCGGTCTGCTCGGGCATCGCGCGATCAGCGATCGCTGCGCAACGGCGTCCCGCTGCCGAATGAAAAAGGGAAGCTTTGTGAGCTTCCCTTTCGTATTATGGAGCGGGAGAAGAGTCTCGAACTCTCGACCTCAACCTTGGCAAGGTTGCGCTCTACCAACTGAGCTACTCCCGCGAAAACAGAAACGGGATTATAAAGCACCTGAAATGTTTGTCAAGCACCCCTAGCATTTATCATTCTCCGCGCCGCTCGCTGATCAGCGGCCAGGCCTTGCGCAAGTAATAAAACATTGACCACACCGTGAGCAGCGCTGCCAGATCGAGCAGGCGCTGGCCGACGTACAGGGTATCGACGATGCCGAACAGCGGATACGCGTACAGCAGCATCGGTATCGCGATCATTTGCGCAGCGGTCTTCACCTTGCCGAGCGAGCTGACGGCCACGGACTTGGAGGCACCGATCTGCGCCATCCACTCGCGCAGCGCGGTAATGGCGATCTCGCGGCCGATGATGATGAACGCAACCACGGCGTTCGTGCGGCCCAGCTGCAGCAATAGCAACAAGGCGCCGGCAACGATCAGTTTGTCGGCCACCGGATCGAGGAATGCGCCAAACGACGTGGTCTCGTTCCAGCGGCGCGCGAGATAGCCGTCGAACCAGTCGGTGACGGCAGCCACGACGAAGATCACGGTGGCGGCTACGCCCTGCTCGTAGGTTGTCATCCAGTGCGGCGGCAGAAAGAAGACGCCGACCATCAGCGGTATCAGCGCCATGCGCAGCCAGGTAAGCAGGATAGGTATGTTGAAAGGCATGCTGGTTGTTGTTGGTATTGCGAGCGTACCGCTACTGTAGCGCCATTCACCGGTACGGAAAAGCGTCACGACGCGCTATCCCGCCACAGCGTGCCTGATACGACACCTGGGCACGCCGCAGCATGACCATCGGATGCGAGCGCTCAATGCAGCTGGCGGTAAATGTCCTCGGCCAGCTGCCAGGAAATCCCCTCGACTGAGGCCAGCTCCTCGACACTGGCATCGGCCACCCCGCGCAGCCCGCCAAAGCGCGCCAGCAGCTTCTGGCGGCGCTTGGCGCCGATGCCCTCGATCTCC
>JACCDH010148600.1_pt1 | contig 12060 bp, 10 predicted proteins | sample 7442481 | NCBI WGS metagenome assembly JACCDH01 (sample SAMN15323433, study PRJNA562643) | freshwater metagenome | isolation source: river surface water | place: USA:Blue River Watershed | collected 2017-08-15 | reverse complement strand
GGTTAGATTAAGCGTACTTCTGAAACAGAATACCGACAACAGACACGTGGAGGCCGCGGTGCCATTGGTCCTAAGACAAGAGAAGAAGATTATGTAGAGCATTTATTTATTGCTTCTACACATGACACCATGTTGTTCTTTACAGAAAAAGGAAGATGTTTCTGGATGCGCGTGTATGAAATTCCAGAAGGAGAAAAAACAAGTAAGGGTAGAGCGATCCAAAACTTAATTCAACTTCCTCCAGACGATAAAGTAAAAGCAATTATCGAAGTGCGTAATTTGGCAGATAAGGATTATGTAAATAACCACTATATCATTTTATGTACTAAGAAAGGAATCATCAAGAAAACATGTTTAGAAGAATTTAGTCGTCCAAGAGTGAATGGTGTGAACGCCATCACCATCAACGAAGGCGATGAATTATTAGCAGCACGTTTAACAGATGGTAACAACGAAGTGATGATGGCTGTAAAGTCTGGTCGTGCAATTCGATTCCCTGAAGAAAAAGTAAGACCAACTGGTCGTGGTGCGATTGGTGTTGCTGGTATCGAAGTAGACGATGAAACAGACGAAGTGGTTGGTTTGGTTTGTGTAAGCAGAGAAGATAAAGACCGTACTATATTAGTGGTAAGTCAACAAGGTTATGGTAAGCGTACACCAATTGATGATTACCGTATCACCAACCGTGGTGGTAAAGGTGTGAAAACAATTAATGTCACAGAAAAAACTGGTAGCCTAGTGGGTATTATGGATGTTTTGGAAAAAGAAGAGCTTATCATCACATGTAAATCTGGTGTAACCATTAGAACTAGCATTGCTGACATTAGAGAAGCGGGTAGAGCGACTCAGGGTGTTAAATTGATTCGTTTAGACGAAAGCGATGAGATTGCTGCTACTTCTAAGATCGAAGAACAAGATGTACCAGAAGAAGGGGAAGCTGCTCAAGTAGAAGGTGAGGCTGTTGCAACTACTTCAGATTCAACCGATTCTACTGAACCAGCAATTGACGACACATTGAATAACGAAGGCGATGATACGCCAGAAGCATAAATTTTATAACTTTAGTACTTTAAAATAATCATTATGAAAAAATGGATTGGTGCAATGTTCTTAGTGACATTAATGCAAACAGCTTTCGCTCAAGACTTTAAAAAAGTAGAGACGAGCTTATTATTAAACAATTTTGAACAAGCAAAAACTGAATACGAAAAAGTATTGACTAAAAAGCCTACACTTGAGTCAACTGCAGAAGGATATTACTGGAAATCAAAAATTTATGCTGGTTTGGCAAAGGATCCTGCTGCTAAATACCCAGATGCTGCAGAAAAATTAAACAATAGTTTAGATGCATATATCAAGGCAGATCCTGAATTTGCATTGGCAGTTAAAAATGGTCAAGAACCTTTTTTTGAAGTGTATTTAAGAAGTTTTAAAGAGGGAGTGGCATCTTTTGGTGAGAAAAAATGGAAAGAAGCTGCGGCAAATTTTGATAGAGGTGTGATCTTAAGTGATATCATCTTCACAAAAGGTTGGTCTAGTAATAAGCAACCATTTGATACGACTACATTGATGTATGCTGGTTATTCTAATCAAAATGCAGGTAATGTAGAAAATACGATGAAGCATTATACAAGAATGATTGATGCAAATATTACACAAGATGTATTAGACGTATATAAGTATGTTTTAATACAATATATAGAGCAAAAGAATAAAGCACAATTTGACAAGTACTACACGGTTGCTGAAAAGAATTATCCGAATGAAAAATGGTTCGAATTTAGAGCCGATTTTATTGATAAGAATATGACAGCAGAAGAGAAGATAGCAAATTTTGATGCACAATCAGCTGCTAATAACCTGTCTGAAGTAGAATGCCAAATGTACGGTGATATGTTCATGTCTGCTAGAAACGAGGAAAATTTACCAGAAGCAAAGGCCAATTTTTATTTAGATAAAGCAGCGGATGCATACATGAAGGCCTATAATATGAATAAGCAAAATTTTGCAGCAGCTTTTAACGTAGGAATTAGTTATTATAATCAGTATACAGGCTTAGACGACCAATTTGGTAATAATGTAAGAGCTTTACAGCAGTTAAATACCAACAAACCAGTTGCGCCTAAGGATCCAAAGAAGAAATTGGCATTCGAAGCGAAGTTCAAGGCACAACAAGATTCAATCAAAAAATTGAACCTTGCTTTAGATGCACCAATGAAGGCAAAAGTGGATCAAGCCATTGAGTGGATCGAAAATGCATTCAATATCATTAAGGATAAAGAGACTTTATCTAGAAGCGAAAAAAACGTAGCAGCTAGGTCGGTCGATTTCTTAGCAACTTTGTATTCAGCTAAAAGAGATAAGAACAGAGCGAACCAAAAATTATATGATGAGTTAGACGCTAAGTTTAATAAATACGATCAACTACATGATAAATACCAATAGTATTTTCAGTTATAGTTGAACTGTTCAAAATAGTAAAAGCCTTCCCAAAATTGGGAGGGCTTTTTTATGCATTGAATGAATCCAATCCAAGACATCGGTTATTGAAATTTCGCATCCATGTACCAATCCTATAAGCTATATATTAGGGTATTCTTTAAATATCCTATTTAACATAAAGATTAGTTATAGGATTAGCTATTTCCTATGTTTTGCGTGGTTGGCTAAAAACTAACTAGGTTAGTGGCTTAGGGTTTTTAGCCAACCACGCAAAACGTATTATTAGATTATAGCGATTACTATAACTCAACATTATGTTACTTGCAGTGGTTCTGTGGTTTGCGTTTTGTAATTTATTAACAACAAAATGCAAACAGATGGCAGATCAAAAAGGCGATACCGAAATACCGTTTTCGGTTAAAGGGTTTAAACTTTGGATAGAACGTTACCCTTATTGGGCTATTGGCTCAATGGTAGTAGGCTATATATTGTCTAAGGTATTAACTTATCTAGGAGTTTGGTAATAAGGGCTGTTACAATAGACATAATTAATGCAAATAGTATTGGGTTTCTTTTAACCCAATTCTTTTTATTAATTTCAATAATTGCTTTTTTAGCGTCGATATCAAGTTGTTTTTCTTCTTTTGCTTGATTTCTTTGTTTGCGAACTTCATCCCAATATTCTTTATTGTATTCTTCCATATTTTCTTATTTTTTATCAATCTACATATTAGGTAGATAAGAGCATCGCCTTTTTGATGGGCGGCATTTAACATAATGTTAATTATAAGCATTTAATCTAGTTGAATTCAGGTTTAAGTTAGGTTGAAATAACAACAGGACTATTTGATAGATTCAAAATAGGTTGTATTTTGTAGGATAAACATTTACCTATGGCCAATCATCCTACAAGGAGAAAATTTGTACAAGACGCAGGTTTAGCATCCATTGCTTTAAGCCTAAGTCCACAGTTGATCAAAGCGCAATCTAGTGCCAAAAAAGACATCCTAAAATTAGCAGTCATTGGTACAGGTTATCGTGGTCAAAACCATATTGAATTGTTGGCTCAAAGACCAGATGTGGTGGTTGTTGCTTTTGCAGACCCCGACGAAAAGATGTTGGCAGATGCCCAAAATATCCTCAAAAAAGCAGGCAGACCAGCTGCTATTGAATACAAAAACGGCAAGGAAGACTATAAAAACCTACTTAAAAGGTCAGATATTGACGCGGTAATTATTGCCACACCTTGGGAATGGCATATCCCTCAGGCTTTAGAAGCCATCAAAAACGGGATCATTCCAGGGGTTGAAGTATGTGGTGCCATCAATATTAAGGAATGTTGGGATATCGTGAATGCGAGTGAAAAATACAATATACCAGTTATGTGCCTGGAGAATGTGTGTTATAGACGCGATATTTTGGCGGTCTATAATATGGTACGCAAAGGGATGTTTGGGGAATTACTGCATTTACAAGGAGGATATGAGCACGATTTAAGGGGTGTTAAGTTCAATGATGGTGTAACAGCGTATAATTCTGGGGCTGAATTTGGTGAAAAAGGCTTTAGTGAAGCCAAATGGAGAACCAATCACTCCTTATATAGGAACGGAGAATTGTATCCTACTCATGGACTTGGGCCAGCAGCAATGATGTTGGATATCAATAGAGGGAATAAATTAACCAGGCTTTCTTCGGTTGCTACCAAGGCAAGAGGTTTACATAAATATATAGTTAACCATCCACAAGGTGGTGAAAATCATCCCAATGCGAAATTAAACTTCAAATTAGGAGACATAGTTACTACTAGTATACAAACGCAAAATGGAGAGACCATATTGTTGACCCATGATACCAATTCGCCACGACCTTATAATTTAGGGTTCCGGGTACAAGGTACCCAAGGCCTGTGGCAGGATTTTCATGCAGGTCAATTTACGGCGGGACATATCTATATAGAAGGCATTTCTCCAAAAGCCCATCAATGGGAAAAGCCAGAAGCCTACTTAAAGCAACACGACCATCCTTTATGGAAGCGTTTTGAGTTGGATGCTACAGGAGCTGGACATGGCGGTATGGACTTTTTTGTAATCAATGCCTTCTTAGAATGCATTAAAAGAGCGGTGCCCTTCCCTATGGATGTGTATGATTTAGCGACCTGGTATGCGATTACACCATTGTCTGAAAAGTCAATTGCGGAGCATGGACAAGTACAGGACATTCCAGATTTTACAAGAGGTAAATGGCAAAACAGAAAGCCTGATTTTGCAATGGATGATCAATATTAGATTTATTCCTTGTCAATTCATGTAATGTAATTCCTTAATAAAGAAATTATAAATTGAAATATAAATTTAGGTAAAATAGTATAAAATATTGATTAATAATACTTTATACTATTTTATATCTTATTTAATTTTAAATTAAATGATTGAATTCGGACAATAATTGTATTTGATTCCTTGTTCTATCTAGGTTCTGAGAAGGTCTTGTGGTGTGGTAGTATTGATCAAGATTTAGGTAATCCGTAAGGAAACGAATCGCTTGCATATAGATCATGAACTGGCCTGAAAAGCTAAAATGGTCTTTTTCAAAATTGGTCAATTGTGCTTCCATCGCTCCTAAATAGCCTTTTTGAATCGCTGACCATCTTTCAGGAATGACTTTGATTAAATCAAGATCTTGACATTCTTCGTTCACTGGACAGAGATAGGTTCGGCACATATCTCCCACATCGCTGATAAAGTATCCGGGCATGGTCGTGTCTAAATCAATTACGCAAATTGCCTCGGTTTCATTTTTAAACAGCACATTGCTGATTTTAGTGTCATGGTGTGTGACCCTTAAATGGGATGCTTTATTTTGTGCAAAATGAAGCCATTTGTCCAAATAGGATTTATGGGATTTTAAAAAAAGCAACTCTTCATGGACTTCTTGAATCCGGGAACTGTCTCCATGGATCTGGGCTTGTTCAAATTGATGCCATCTTAAAGCCAGGTCGTGGAATTGTGGGATGGTTTCCTTTAACTGCCCTATTTGAAATCCTGCCAAACTTGCTGTAAACGCTCCAAATTGGTTGGCTGCGGATTCGGCTTGTTGGGCATTCTCTAATACATCAAATGCCTTTGCGTCTATTTTCTTGAAAGCCCGATAATATTTCCCCTCCCATGGGATCAAGGTCTCCCCTGTTTTTGTGGGCACTAAATGGGTAAACAATATGTTAGGGTTGTTTGCCTGGAGATAGTTGCCAATGGCTTTTATATTGTGGTCTATGGCTGCAGGATTTTTGAATACTTGGGTGTTGATATTTTGTAAAATATAATCGCCTTCTTGGGTTTGCACTTCAAAAGTTTGGTTAATTAAACCCTGATTTAATGGAGTAGCAATCGCATCCTCCCATCCAAATTGTTCAAATAATACTTGCATCATAATCTGTATAAATGTACAAAATTAGGTCCTTACTAGCTATCTTTAAGAGCTGATTATTAATAGCGATTATCAATATGGACAGAAGAAAATTCATCAATTTAAGTGGATTAGGCATTTCAAGTTTTACCCTCCCTAATTTTATTCCTTCGCTCACAGGTTCAAAAAGTATAAATAAAATACAACCCATAGTCGCTTCTACTTGGGATGCTGGTATGCGTGCTAATGTTGCTGCTTGGACTGTTTTGAAAAATGGAGGAACTGCTTTAGATGCAGTGGAACAAGGTGTGATGGTGACAGAGTCTGAAGTCAATTGTTGTGTTGGTTTAGATGCCAACCCGGATAGAGATGGTATTGTGACCTTGGATGCTTCTATTATGGATCATGATTTTAATTGTGGTTCAGTTGCATTTTTGGAAAGAATTAAACATCCCATTTCTGTAGCTAGGAAAGTGATGGAAAAATCGCCGCATGTGTTTCTAGTGGGTGCAGGTGCGCAAGCATTTGCATTGGCGAATGGATTTACACTTGAATCAGGTGCATTGTCAGAACAAGCAAAAAAGAACTATAAAGAATGGTTGAAAACTTCTAAGTACAAACCAATTGTCAATGTAGAGAAAAATCAATCAGTCGCTTATTTGGATCCTGCATTTAATGCACCAAAAAAATTAACCGATGGCAATTGGAACCATGATACCATCGGTATGATCGCCATGGATCAGTTTGGAAATTTAAGTGGAAGTTGTACCACCAGTGGCGCTGGTTTTAAAATGCGTGGACGTGTGGGAGACTCTCCTATTATTGGAGCTGGATTGTATGTAGACAACGAAGTGGGCGCTGTGGTTGCAACAGGACAAGGTGAGGATGTGATTCGTGTGGCAGGTGCGAGTGCTGTAGTGGAATGGATGCGTCAAGGAAAGAGTCCAGATGAAGCTTGTAGATTAGTTGTTGAGAAAGTGAATCAAATCAAAAAAGAAAAAGCCAAAGAGATACAAGTATGTTTTGTGGCAATCAATAAACAAGGACAAGTGGGTGCCTATTCCTTACAAAAAGGATTTAATTATTCTGTTCATAACATGGAAGGAAATACGTTGAACGACGCATCCTATTTGTTTTAAACTATTATCCAATTTTATTTCAATTACCCTAGATTTTATCTTTTAATCCTATCAGAATTATACATCCCTTATGTCAAAAACGGTCCTCGAAATTGCAGCATTTAGTATTGAAGCAGCTTTACGTGCATTCGCTGCAGGTGCAGATAGAATTGAATTTTGTGAAAATCCAATGGAAGGTGGAACCACTCCTTCTTATGGTAGTTTATTGCTTTTGTCTCAATTAACAAAACAACCCATCTTCCCTATCATTCGACCAAGGGGCGGAGATTTTTTATATACAGACAGAGAATTTCAAGTCATCCAAAACGACCTAATGGCATGTAAGCAATTGGGTTTTAAAGGGGCTGTAATTGGTTTATTAAATGCAGATGGTACAATCGACACTAAGCGAACCGCTTCATTGGTGCAAGCTGCTGGAAACATGGAAATAAGTTTTCATAGAGCTTTTGATCGTTGTATAGATCCTTTTACAGCATTAGAGCAATTGATTGATATTGGTTGTACAAGAGTATTAACTAGTGGACAGGTTCCGAATGTAGGCAATGCCATTCCAATGATTCAAAAATTGGTGGAGCAAGCACAGGATCGAATCATTATTTTACCTGGTAGTGGTGTGCGTGCAGATAATATTGCAACCATTGTTACGCAAACAGGCGCTAAAGAAATGCATAGTTCTGCAAGAAAAGCAATGCCTTCTAAAATGGCATTCAATCAACCTAGCATGCAAGAAAATATGCAGTATTTTGATGTAGATACCGAAGAAATTCATGCGATGATTGCCGCGTTAAATAATTAAACTACTAATAAAGCATTCTCACACGAATGGTCTCTTTGACTTCTTTTAATAAAGTCATGGCTTGCTTGGATAATTTACTATCTACATCCAATACCACATAACCAATCTCGTCATTCGTTTTCAAATATTGACCAACAATATTGATCTTGTTTTTTGACAATAAAGTATTGATGGCACCCAATACACCAGGTACGTTTTTATGCATATGTAAAATACGGTGTGCGCCGTCTACTGGAGGTAAACTTAAAGATGGGATGGTATGAGATCCATTGGAAACGCCTCTTTCCAGGTATTGGTATAATTTAATGCTTACATCTTCTCCAATATTTTCTTGTGCCTCTTCTGTTGATCCGCCTATATGTGGTGTCAATAATACATTGGATAAACCTTGAAGCGGCGTACTAAATGCATCTCCATTTTTTTCTGGTTCAATTGGGAATACATCTATCGCTGCACCCGAAATATGCTTGTCTTGAATGGCTTGTGCTAAAGCATCAAGATCTACCACTTCTCCCCTTGCATAATTGACTAAAATAGATCCCGCTTTAAATTGTTTGATCACCGTTTTGTTAATCAAGTTTTTAGTTTGACTGGTTTCAGGTACATGCAATGAAATAATATCTGAACTACTTACAATTTCTTTAATGGATTTTTTTGCTTGTGCATTACCCAATGGTAATTTTGTTTCTACATCAAAAAATTGAACACGCATCCCCATGGCTTCGGCCATCACACTTAACTGTGTACCAATATTGCCATAACCAATAATACCCATGGTTTTTCCTCTTAATTCAAAACTTCCTTTGGCATCTTTATTCCAAATACCCTGATGTGCTGCATTGTTTTTATCTAAAATTCTTCGAATCAATAAAATGGATGCGCCAATGACTAATTCAGCCACACTTCTTGTATTACTATAAGGTGCATTGAAAACGGCGATTCCTTTTTGTTTACAAGCTTTTAAATCTACCTGATTCACACCAATACAAAAACAACCAATGGCTTGTAATTTTTTGGCACTGTCTAACACTTTTTTAGAAATAAATGTTTTGGATCGGATGCCTAAAATATGCACGTCTTTGATGACTTTAATTAATTCCTCTTCGCTTAAAGCGCCCGCTATTTTCTTGACATCGGTATAACCTTGTTGTTTAAAATATTGTACCGCTTTATCACTAATGTTTTCTAAAAACAGGACTTTAATTTTATCTTTGGGGTAACTGGTTAGGTCAATTTTGCTCATAGGTCAAAGTTAATTTAAAATAGGTTGTTTTTGGCTTCATTCACAATAATTTATAACTAGCTATCGTTATATAAACATACCCTATAAATACTAACAGATGATTGTTCGATTTTTTTTATTGTGTAGCATCTTTTTGCTGAATGCTTCTTGTGGATCAAGTCAAGGTCCTAATTATACAGAATCGGCTAATAACTTTACTTATAATAAATTAACTGCTGAAGCAAAGGAGAAATACGCAGAAGCAATCAAGTTAAAATACCAGTCCATATTAGGGAATAAAAATTTTAGTGGTCAAATTTTAGTGGCAAAAAATGGAGAGATCTTATTTGAAGATTACAAAGGCTTTGCCAACTATAAATCCAAAGATTCTTTGGTGCCAGAAACCCCGATTCATCTAGCTTCTGTGTCCAAAACCTTTACTGGTATGGCTGCTTTACAGTTATGGGAAAAAGATAAATTAGACTTAAAAGCGACTGTAGATCAATATTTACCGGGGTTTCCATATAAAGCAGTAACCATAGAATTGTTATTATCCCATCGAAGTGGCTTGCCTGATTATGCCTATTTTTTAGAGTCTAGACAATATAAGTCGGTAAGGTATAAGACCAAAAGAGGCCGTTGGGCTAAGAAGTTGGTGCTAGTAAAAAATGATGCGCCTTTTAGACCAGGACAATATACCAATCAGGATGTCTTGGATTATATGATTCAAAAGAAACCAGCAATTGCAGCCAATCCCGATCGCGTTTTCAGGTATTGTAATACCAATTATGTATTGTTGGCCTTGATCATTGAAAAAATTACAGGCAAGGACTTCCCTACTTATATGCATGAAACCATTTTCAAGCCTTTAAAAATGGAACATAGTTTTGTGATGAGTCAGCAAAACATGGATAAATACCTTCCCTCTTATACACCACAAATGGTGCCTTTTCAATTGGACAAATACGATATGATTTACGGGGATAAGAACATCTATAGTACCGCTAGAGACCTATATTTATGGGATAAAGCCTTGACCGAAGGTCGTTTTTTACAACCTACTACCTTAGAAATGGCTTATGAGCCAAAGAGTCCTACTAATAAATATTGGCACAATTATGGCCTTGGATGGCGTGTTTTAGCTAAGCCAAATGAAGAAAAACTCATCTACCACAACGGTTGGTGGCATGGAAACAATACCGTATTCACACGTTTGGTGGGTGAAACGGCTACCATCATCATTTTGGGTAATAAATACAATCGTGCCATCTATAAAGGAAAAGAGATTGCAGCTGTATTTACAGGAAAAGAGGATACATCGGCACTTGTGGAGTAAATTCACTCATTTTACTGCTATTTTATCGTATTTTTTGGAGTTTACCCCCTATTTTTGCAGACCTTAATCGTAATTTAAATTACTTATTTATTGCTTATGAAAGATTTGTTATTTTATGCCGTTCCGGCAATGGGTATTGTAGGTTTATTGTATACTTTGTTGAAATTCAGCTGGGTATCTAACCAACCTGCTGGAAATGAAAGAATGAAAGAAATCAGCACTTACATTGCTGAAGGTGCCATGGCGTTTTTAAAAGCGGAATGGAAGATCTTAGGATATTTCGTTGTAATTGTTGCCTTATTATTAGGCTTCATGGCGACTAAAAACGAAGATAGCCATTGGACAATCGCTTTAGCTTTTGTAATTGGTGCTGTATTCAGTGCTACTGCAGGTTATATCGGTATGAAAGTTGCTACTAAAGCGAATGTAAGAACTGCGGAAGCTGCAAAAACTAGTTTATCAAAAGCATTGAACGTGTCATTCACAGGTGGATCTGTAATGGGCTTAGGTGTTTCTGGTTTAGCTGTTTTAGGCTTAGGTGGTTTGTATTTAATATTGAAAGATTATTTCTATGTATCTGGCGATCCAAAAGAGATGCTAAGAACAATCGAAGTTTTAACTGGATTCTCTTTAGGTGCTGAGTCTATCGCCTTATTTGCGCGTGTAGGTGGTGGTATCTATACTAAAGCTGCAGACGTTGGTGCGGACTTAGTAGGTAAAGTAGAAGCAGGTATCCCTGAAGATGATCCTCGTAACCCTGCAACGATTGCAGACAATGTGGGTGATAATGTAGGTGATGTAGCTGGTATGGGTGCCGATTTATTCGGTTCTTATGTAGCTACAGTATTGGCAACGATGGTACTTGGTCAAGAAGTGACTGGTCCAAATGGTGCTGTATTAGTGGATCAATTTGGTGGGTTGTCTCCTATCTTATTACCAATGATGATTGCTGGTGTAGGTATTTTATTATCTATCATCGGAACCTTCTTTGTAAAAATTAGCGAAAAAGCACCTTTAACTACAGCTGTAGTTCAAAAGGCTTTGAATATGGGTAACTATGGTTCTATGATCTTAACAGCGATTGTTTGTTATTTCTTAGTAAACAATATCTTACCTGAAACAATGACATTACGTGGATTAGAATTCACTAGAAATGGTGTAATTGGTGCGATTGCAGTTGGTTTAATTGTGGGTACTTTAATGAGTATCATTACTGAATATTATACTGCAATGGGCAAGCGTCCAGTAATGAGTATTATCAAACAATCTAGCACTGGTCATGCAACAAATATTATCGGTGGTTTAGCAATTGGTATGGAATCAACCTTCTTACCAATTTTAGTATTGGCTGGTGGTATTTATGGTTCTTATGCTTGTGCAGGATTATATGGTGTGGCGATTGCTGCAGCAGGTATGATGGCTACAACTGCAATGCAGTTAGCGATTGATGCATTTGGTCCAATTGCGGATAACGCAGGTGGTATTGCTGAAATGAGTGAATTGCCAGCTGAAGTGCGTGAGAAAACAGATATTTTAGATGCAGTAGGTAATACAACTGCTGCAAGTGGTAAAGGTTTCGCCATTGCTTCTGCAGCATTAACAGCTTTGGCTTTGTTTGCCGCTTTCGTAGGTGTTGCAATGCCAGACAATCAACATATTGATATTTATAAAGCGGATGTTTTAGCTGCTTTATTTGTAGGTGGTATGATTCCTTTCATCTTCT
>JACCDH011214395.1_pt1 | contig 12061 bp, 10 predicted proteins | sample 7442481 | NCBI WGS metagenome assembly JACCDH01 (sample SAMN15323433, study PRJNA562643) | freshwater metagenome | isolation source: river surface water | place: USA:Blue River Watershed | collected 2017-08-15 | reverse complement strand
CGGTCCAGGTGATTTCGCGCTCGACGCTGGTGGGCAGTTCGACCGAGATGGCCTTGCCGTCGTAGAACACCACTTCGGCGCCCATGCCGTCTTCCAGGTAGTTCAGGGCGTCGCCCATGTTCTCGGCCTCGACCTCGTACTGGTTGAACTCGGTGTCCATCCAGACGTACATCGGGTCGGCGAAGTAGGAGTAGGTGCACTCCTTCTTGTCCAGGACGATCTGGTCCATCTTGTCGTCCGCCTTGAACACGATCTCGGTGCCCTGGTTGGACAGCAGGCTCTTGAGCTTCATGCGCACGGTGGCGGCGTTGCGGCCGCCGCGGGCGTATTCGGTCTTGAGGACGACCCAGGGGGCGCCGTTTTGCATGATCACGTTGCCGGCGCGGATTTCTTGAGCGATTTTCATGATGGGTGTGACTGGAGAGGCTGGTTCGGGCCCATGCAGGGCCCGGGGTCGGGGCGCTCCGGGCGGCAGGGGCGGTGCAGGCGGTGCCTGCGCGCAAAACCTCGGATTTTAGCCGGTTTCTCCAGGCGCCCCGTCCTGCGCCGCGCGAAGCAGGGCGCTGACGAGGTCCGGGAGGGCCAGGAGGCGCTGGCGCGCGGCCTGCACGGTGGCGGCCCAGGCCGGCAGGTCCGGCGGGGCCAGGGGACGTTCGCCGGGCCCGTCGGCATTCCACGCGGCATGGAAGGCGCGCAGGCTGGCCGGCGCGTCCAGCCACTGCAGGAAGGCACTGAGCTTGGCGTGGTGGGCGCCGTCGGCCTGCGGGTAGATCTGCCACACGAACGGCCGCCCGGCCCACAGGGCGCGTGCCAGCGAGTCCTCGCCGCGCACGAAGTTCAGGTCACAGGCCCAGAGCAGGTGGTCGAACTCGGGCTGGGGCACCAGGGGCAGGGCGTGCCACGCGGGCTGCGGCGCGCTGCCGAGGGCGGCCAGCGCGGCGTCGAAGGCCGTGCGCGCGCGGCCCGGGGTGACCAGCACGCGTGCGGGCGTCGGGCCTTCGCCGAGCTGGCGCAGCAGGCCCGGCAGCGCCGGCGGCTCGTAGCAGAACAGGCTCACCAGCCGCTCGCCGGGTGCCACCGGCGGCAGGCCCAGGCCGGCCAGCCAGGCATCGCGGTCGAAGCGGGCCTGGCGTTGCGGCAGCCCGGGCTCGCGCAGCAGGCCGCCGGTGCGCGCAGTGAAGCCGGGGTAGAAGAAGCGCTTGGTCAGGCCCTGCGCGGGCCCGCTGCCGACGGGGGAGGGCAGGCCGTGGCATCGCTCCACATACGGTTCGGCCGAAAGGTACTCGAGGTTGAACCACGCCGGCGGCCGGGCCCGCTGGCGCGCTGCAAGGGCCAGCGCCTCGAGGAAGCCCGGATGCGGGTCGCAGCCGAAGGCCTCGACGACGATGTCGCCGGGCTCTCCGCCAGGGGCGTCGAAGTGCGCGGACTGCGGGTTCCAGGGCAGGCACTCGACTCCCGCGGCGCCCGCCGGCGCCAGCCATTGCAGCGGCGACGGGTCGTCGATCCACAGCCGCACCGATTCGCCGCGGGCGGCCAGGTCCGCAGCCAGGCGCCAGCAGACACCGGCGTCGCCGTGGTTGTCGATGACTCGGCAGAAAACGTCCCAGCGCATGCCCCGGATAATACGGAGCATGTCCGGCCCGCATTCCGAAGCACTCCTGGCGCAGGTGGCGGCGCTGCCCGCGTTGCCGGGCGTCTACCGCTATTTCGACGCCGAGGGCGGGGTGCTGTACGTGGGCAAGGCGCGCGACCTGAAAAAGCGCGTCTCCACCTACTTCCAGAAGAACCACGGCGGCACGCGCATCGGGCACATGGTCTCGAAGATCGCGCGGATGGAAACGACGGTCGTGCGCTCGGAGGCCGAGGCGCTGCTGCTCGAGAACAACCTGATCAAGGCGCTCAACCCGCGGTTCAACATCCTGTTCCGCGACGACAAGAGCTACCCCTACCTCAAGATCACCGGCGGCAGTGACCCGTTCCCCCGCATGGCCTACTACCGCGGCGCGGTGGACAAGCGCCACCGCTACTTCGGGCCCTACCCGAGCGCCTGGGCGGTGAAGGAGTCGATCCAGCTGCTGCAGAAGGTGTTCCGCCTGCGCACCTGCGAGGACACCGTCTTCGCCAACCGCACCCGGCCCTGCCTGCTGTACCAGATCAAGCGCTGCTCGGGCCCTTGCGTGGGCCTGGTGCCGCCCGAGGCCTATGCGCGCGACGTGGCGCATGCCGAGGCCTTCCTGCGGGGGCAGACGCAGGACGTGCTGTCCGACCTGGAGGCGCGCATGATGGCGCACGCCGAGAAGCTGGAGTTCGAGCAGGCCGCCGAGCTTCGCAACCAGGTCAGCGCGCTGTCGCGGGTGCTGCACCAGCAGTCGGTGGACACCGCCAGCGACACCGACGTGGACATCCTCGCGGTGAAGGTGCAGGGCGGCCGCGCCTGCGTGAACCTGGCCATGGTGCGGGGTGGCCGCCACCTGGGCGACCGTCCGTATTTCCCCAGCCACCTGGAGGACGCGGTGGCCCTGGAGGCGGTGGAGGACCTGGAGGTGCGGGTGCTGGAGGCCTTCATCGCGCAGCACTACATCGGCATTCCGGTGCCGCCCTTCCTGGTCACCAGCCACCCGGTGTCGCGGCCGCTGCTGCAGGCCCTGTCCGAGCAGGCCGGGGTGAAGGTTGGCGCGGTGCACCAGCCGCGCGAGCAGCGGCGGCTGTGGCTGGAGATGTGCGAGAAGAACGCCGCGATCCAGCTGGCGCGGCTGCTGGCCGAGGAGGGCTCGCAGCAGGCCCGCACCCGCGCGCTGGTGGAGGCGCTGGACCTCGCCCCCGACGACCTCGAGGCCCTGCGCATCGAGTGCTTCGACGTCTCGCACACCGCAGGCGAGGCCACCCAGGCCTCCTGCGTGGTGTTCCACCACCACAAGATGCAGTCGTCCGAGTACCGCCGCTACAACATCGACGGCATCACCCCGGGGGACGACTACGCGGCGATGCGGCAGGTGCTCACGCGCCGCTACGCGAAGGTGGAGGAGGGCCGCATGCCCGACATCGTGCTGGTCGACGGCGGCAAGGGCCAGGTGTCGGTGGCGCGCGAGGTGTTCGCCGAGCTGGGGCTGGACCTGTCCCGCATCGTGGGCGTGGAAAAGGGCGAGGGCCGCAAGGTCGGCCTGGAGGAACTGGTGTTCGCCGACGGCCGCGAGAAGATCTACCTCGGCCACGATTCGGCCGCCCTGATGCTGGTGGCCCAGATCCGCGACGAGGCCCACCGCTTCGCCATCACCGGCATGCGGGCGCGGCGCGACAAGGTGCGCGTAGGCGGCAGCCGGCTGGAGGAGATCCCGGGCGTGGGCGCCAAGAAGCGCGCGCGGCTGCTGCAACGCTTCGGCGGTGTGCGCGGGGTGGCCGCGGCCAGCGTGGAGGACATCGCCACCGTCGAGGGCATCTCGCGCGAGCTGGCCGAGGACATTTACCGGGCGCTGCACTGAGCCCGACGGGCCGCCCGGACCGGCCCGACCGGGCTGGCCTGCCGGGGGCCGCTCGTGACAGAATCCGGGCCATGTTCTTCACCGTGCCCACGATCCTGACCTGGACGCGCATCGTCGCCATCCCCCTGATCGTGGGCGTGTTCTACCTGGGTCTGGAGCCCCAGGTGCAGAACCTGGTGGCCACCGTGATGTTCGTGGCGTTCGCGCTGACCGACTGGCTCGACGGCTGGCTGGCGCGGCGGCTGAACCAGGCCTCGGCCTTCGGCGCCTTCCTCGACCCGGTGGCCGACAAGTTCCTGGTGTGCGCGAGCCTGCTGGTGCTGGTGCACCTGGGGCGGGCCGACGTGTTCGTGGGGCTGATCATCATCGGCCGCGAGATCGCGATCTCGGCGCTGCGCGAATGGATGGCGCAGATCGGCGCCTCGCGCAGCGTGGCGGTGCACATGATCGGCAAGGTCAAGACCACGGTGCAGATGGTCGCCATCCCCTTCCTGCTGTTCGACGGCATGCTGTTCGGGCTGATCGACACCGGACTGTGGGGCGCCTGGCTGATCTGGATCGCGGCCATCCTGACCGTGTGGTCCATGGTCTACTACCTGCGCAAGGCGCTGCCCGAGATCCGACAGCGGGTGCGCTGAGGCATGGCCCCCTCGCGTCCGGGCGACCGGCTGGTCGCGGCCATGCCCCTGGTCTTCGTCCTGATCTGGAGCACCGGTTTCATCGTGGCGCGCTATGGCATGCCGCACGCGCCGCCGATGACGTTCCTGCTGATTCGCTACCTGCTGTCCATCGCCTGCCTGGGCGCCTGGGCGCTGGCCGCGCGGGCCGCCTGGCCACGCGGGCGGGCGCAGTGGCTGCACCTGGGGGTGCTGGGCGTGCTGATGCACGCGGGCTACCTCGGCGGCGTGTGGGCCGCGGTGAAGGCAGGCATGGGCGCGGGGCTGGCCGCCCTGCTGGTGGGGCTGCAGCCCGTGCTGACCGCGCTGTGGGTGTCCGCGCGCGGCGGGGCGGTGAGCGCCCGCCAGTGGGCCGGGCTGGCTTTGGGCCTGGCGGGGCTGGTGCTGGTGGTGTGGCACAAGCTCGGGCTGGGCGAGGTGGGCGCCCTCAACGTCGGCCTGGCGCTGACCGCGCTGGCCAGCATCACCGTGGGCACCCTGTACCAGAAGCGGCACCTGCAGCCCTGCGACGTGCGCACCGCCAACCTGGTGCAGCTGGCGGCCGCCGCGGCGGTGACGCTGCCGCTGGCCCTGCTGGAGTCCGAGGCGGTGCGCTGGACCACCGCCGACGCAGGCCTGAACACCGAGCTGGTCGGCGCGCTGGCCTGGTCGGTGCTGGCCTTGACGCTGGGGGGCAGCTCGCTGCTGTACCTCCTGATCCAGCGCGGCGTGGCGACCTCGGTCAGCAGCCTGATGTACCTGGTGCCGCCGTCGACCGCGATCATGGCCTGGGCGCTGTTCGGCGAGCCGATCACCGTGCCGACTGTCGCCGGCGTGACGCTGGCGGCCCTCGGGGTGAGCCTGGTGGTGCGGCCGGCTGCCCGCGCGGCCTGAGCGCGCGCGCCGGGCGGGGCACAATCCGCATCTTCGACAGACAACGATGGCGGCACGCGCGCGCTGCCGGCACGGACACCGAGGACCCATCCACCATGAGCAAGAAACGCATCGCAGTCATCGCCGGCGACGGCATCGGCAAGGAAGTCATGCCCGAGGGCCTGCGGGTGATGGAGGCGGCGGCCAGCCGCTTCAACATCGACCTGCAGTTCGACCATTTCGACTTCTCCAGCTGGGACTACTGCGAGAAGCACGGGAAGATGCTGCCCGACGACTGGAAGGATCAGATCGGCGGCCACGACGCCATCTACTTCGGCGCGGTGGGCTGGCCCGAGAAGATTCCCGACCATGTGTCCCTGTGGGGCTCGCTGCTGCTGTTCCGCCGCGAGTTCGACCAGTACATCAACCTGCGTCCCGCGCGGCTGATGCCCGGCATCACCGCGCCCGTGGTGCGCAAGGACGGCTCGCCGCGCCAGCCCGGCGAGATCGACATGTACATCGTGCGCGAGAACACCGAGGGCGAGTATTCCGCGGTGGGCGGCCGCATGTTCGGCGGTACCGAGCGCGAGATCGTCATGCAGGAAACGGTGATGTCGCGCTACGGCGTCGACCGTGTGCTGAAGTTCGCATTCGAGCTGGCGAAGTCGCGCCCGAAGAAGCACCTGACCAGCGCCACCAAGTCCAACGGCATCGCCATCACCATGCCCTACTGGGACGAGCGCGTGGCCGAGATGGCCAAGGCCTATCCGGGCGTGAAGCTGGACAAGTTCCACATCGACATCCTCACCGCGCACTTCGTGCAGCGGCCCGACTTCTTCGACGTGGTGGTGGCCAGCAACCTGTTCGGCGACATCCTGTCCGACCTGGGGCCGGCGTGCACCGGCACCATCGGCATCGCGCCCTCGGCCAACCTCAACCCCGACCGCACCACGCCCTCGCTGTTCGAGCCGGTGCACGGCTCGGCCCCCGACATCGCGGGCAAGGGCATCGCCAACCCGATCGGCCAGATCTGGTGCGGCGCGATGATGCTGGAGTTCCTCGGTCACAAGGAGGCGCACGATGCCGTGCTGGCAGCGATCGAGAAGGCGCTGGCCCCGGGCAGCGGCGCGGCGCGTACGCCCGACATCGGCGGCACCGCCAGCACCAGCGACCTCGGGCGCGACATCGCCCAGGCCCTGCGCGACGCCTGAGGCCGGCGTCCGGCTCGGTGGGCTTTTTGACCTCCGTTGGCCCGCCAGCCGGCCCGGCTGCGACTAGAATGCCCGACCGCTGCGCTGTCAAGGCCGGTTGTTTCCCTAGACGCACGGCGTATTGACAGCGGGTAGGGCGGTGGCTCTAATCATTCTCCGCATGAGGGTCCGCGGACCCTCATCGTCTTCAGACATCAACCAATCTCTCCCCGAGGGGCATTCGTGAACAAGACCGAACTGATCGAACACATCGCCAAGCACGCCGACATTTCCAAGGCCGCCGCCACCCGCGCGCTGGAGTCCATGATCGGCGCCGTGAAGACCACCCTGAAGAAGGGCGGCTCGGTTTCGCTGGTGGGTTTCGGTACCTTCGCCGTGGGCAAGCGGGCCAGCCGCACCGGCCGCAATCCGCGTACCGGCGCCGCCATCAAGATCAAGGCCGCCAAGGTGCCGAAGTTCCGTCCCGGCAAGGCGCTCAAGGACGCACTGAACTGATACCGTGTGATGCCCGGGGGTGCTTAGCTCAGTTGGTAGAGCGGCGCCCTTACAAGGCGTAGGTCGGCGGTTCGAGACCGTCAGCACCCACCAGACCCCGGTTCCCAGGCCCGCGCCAGCGGGCCTTTTCATTTCTGGCCCGCGCGAGCGGGCCTTTTCGTTTCATGCCCCCGGCGTCCACTCCATCCGTACCCGGGTGCCGCGCTCGTCGGAGGCCAGCGTCAGCTGCGCGCCCAGGCGCGAGGCGCGCAGGCGCATGTTCGCGAGGCCGCGCCCGCCGACTGCCCGCTCCGAGGGGTCCGGCGCTTGCGCCTGCGCCCGCCAGCGGCCGTCGTCCTGCACCTCGAGTTCCAGTCGTCCGGCCGCAGCGTCATGCGCCACCCTCACCCGGATGTGATGCGCGTTCGAATGCCGCAGCGCGTTGGTCAGCGCCTCCTGGACGATGCGCAGCACCTGCAGCCGCGGATGCGCCTGCAGTGACGGCAGCGTGTCCAGCGCGATCTCCCAGGACAGGTCCACCGGCGCGCCTTGCAGCCGCTGCGCGATGCGATGGCGCAGGTTGCCCAGCGCGTCGGCCAGTTCGCCCTCGGGCTCCGAGGTGTCCAGCAGCAGCCGCAGATCGTCGATGCAGTCGTCCAGCAGGTCCCGCAGTTCCAGCGGGGGCAGGGCCTGCGCGTCGAGCCGGATGCGCGCGGTGGCCAGGCTCGAGCCCATGCCGTCGTGCAGGTCGCGCAGCAGGCGTTCGCGCTCCTCCATCCGCGCGGTGCGCCGCTCCAGGTCGACGATGGTGCGGTGCTGGCGCTCGAGGTCGGCCTCGGCCAGGCCCACGCGCTCCTTCAGGATCGTGTTCATGTTGGCCGCGGTGGCCAGGTCCCGCGTGAGGCGGCCCATGATCACACCGCCCAGCCCCAGCAGCAGCACGCTGTTGGCGAAGGGCAGCATCTGTGGCTGCAGGAAGCCGCTGGGGCGCGACAGCGCCCACGCGTCGTGGAAGCCGGTCGCCATCAGGATGACCATGGTCCCGCCCAGCAGGGCGTCGGCGCGGCTGCCCTGCCGGACGGTGCGCCAGATCGCCACGCCCAGCATCGCGACGCCGGCAATCACGCCGGGCAGCGCCAGCATGATGGCCGCCTCGATGCGCGCGCTCACCAGGAAGGTGGCCCCCGGCAGGACCACCGCGTAGCCCACCAGCAGCCTTTCCAGCCAGCGCAGGCGGGTGTCGGCCAGCGACAGCAGCACCAGCAGCATCACCGGGATGGAGGTCAGGCGCGCCGCTGTGAAGACCCACTGGGTCACCAGCGCGTCCTGCCAGACGTCGACGATCACCGCATAGAACATCGAGATGCCGCGCAGCATGCAGGCCAGGCCGAACCACAGGTACAGGCGCCGGCCTTCGGCGCGGTACAGCGCGCCCACCATGAGCGAAATGAGGCCGATGGCGAAGATGGCCCACTGCAGCGCCAGGGGCAGGTACTGCGACAGCAGGCTCTGCGGCTGGTAGGCGTCCCGGTACACCGTGGCGGCCGGCCCGACGACGACCTTCGACAGGCCGTTCATCTGCATGCGGTTGGCATAGATCTCCACCTCGATCGCGTTGGGCCCCGCCCGCCACAGCCCGGGCGGCACCTGCAGCCAGATCGGGTGGCGGACGCAGCGCAGGTCCTCCAGGGGCCCGGGGGCGCAGCTGCCCACCTCGTGGCCGTTGACGAAGACGCGCCCGGAGCGACTCACCCGCTCGATGTACAGGCCCAGGGGTTCGGACGGGGCGGCGGCCAGGTCCACCGCCAGGTGGAAGCGCAGCCGCGTGCCCTCTGCGGGCACGGCGTCCTTCGGCAGGACATGGGGCAGGGAGACCGGCTGCTCCACTTCGCCCGCCTGCAGCGCCGCGCGCTCGAGGGTCTGCACCGGGGTCGGCGCAGCGATGCCGGCCAGCGGCCACCCGAGCAAGGCCCCGAGGAGCAGCTGGCGCGTGACCCGGACGACGCGAAGCGCCAGCGGTCCCAGGCTCACAGGATGCCCTTCTCCCGCGCCTTGCCGACGGCCTGTACCTGCGAGCGCACCTCGAGCTTGCGGTACAGGCTGCGGATGTGGGACTGCACGGTCGACAGGGACACGCCCATCGCGTCGGCCGCCTCGCTGTAGCTCATGCCCTGCGCGATGCAGCGCAGCGTCTCGGTTTCCTTGGGGGTGAGGCGCACCTCGCCCCCCTCGCCGCCGGAGGTGCCGTCGGCCGCCTGCGGGCGTACCCGGTTGAACAGGTAGCGGGCGAGCGAGGGGCTGATCGGGTAGTGGCCCTGCATCACCTGCGCCATCGAGGCGGTGAGCACTGGCAGCGGCTCGCTCTTGTGCAGGTAGCCGCGCGCGCCTTCGGCGATCGCGTCGACCACGGTGCGCTCGCTGGCCAGGCTCGAAATGACCAGGGCTGGCACGTCGGGCCGGCGCTTGCGCAGCGCGCGGATCACATCCAGGCCGGAGCCGTCGGGCAGCGTCATGTCCACCAGCGCGAGCTGCAGCGTGTCGTCACCGGCCTCGAGCGCACGCAGGGCGTCCTGCACGCAGTCGTGCGCATCGACCTGCCAGTCGTCGCCGAGGCCGCGCACCGCGCGCGTGAGCGCGCCGGCGAAGACCGGATCGTCCTCCAGCAGCAGCGCGCGCAGGGGGGCTTGTTTCGTGAGGGAGGAATGCGAAGCAGGCTGCATGTTCATGCGATTGTGAGGCCGCAGGAAAAGCGGGACATTCATTCTCGTTTTCCGCGCACCATGCTCCCCGAATGGGAAGCTGGGCGTTTTGAGAATCTTTGTAGTGGCATCGCCCAAAAGGCATACGTAAAGTCAACAAAAGGTTGCACCCGGGTTCCACCTAGGTTCAATCCCGCATGTTGCGCGGACCCACCATGCAGTCCTTGTCCTCGACCCCGATCATCGGCAGGAGCGCCCCCACGCAGGCGCTGCTGGGCCTGGTCAAGGTCCTGGCGACCTCACATTCCACCGTGCTGATCACGGGCGAGAGCGGCACCGGCAAGGAGCTCGTTGCACAGGCGCTACATCGCCAGAGCCCGCGCCGGCAGGGGCCGTTCGTGCCGATCAACTGCGGCGCCATCCCGAAGGACCTGCTGGAGAGCGAGCTGTTCGGCCACCGCAAGGGCGCCTTCACCGGCGCGCTGGCCGATCGCATGGGCCGCTTCGAGATGGCCAACGGTGGCACGCTGTTCCTCGATGAAATCGGCGACCTGCCGCTGGACATGCAGGTCAAGCTGCTGCGCGTGCTGCAGGACCGCGCCATCCAGCCGGTGGGCTCGAGCCGTGCGGTGCCGATCGACGTGCGCGTGGTGGCCGCCACCCACAAGGACCTGGCGCGCGACGTGGAGCAGGGCCGCTTCCGCGAGGACCTGTACTACCGCCTGAACGTGCTGCCGTGCCACACCACCGCCCTGCGCGAACGGACCGAGGACATCCCGGACCTGCTGGATTTCTACGCCGCGCGCCATGCCACCGACGGGCAGGAGCCGATCCGCTTCGGTGACGACCTGCTGCAGGCGCTGCGGGCCTATGCCTGGCCGGGCAACGTGCGCGAGCTGTCCAACCTGGTCGACCGCTTCACCACCCTGTTCCCGGGGCGCTGCGTGGCGCTGGCGGAGATTCCCGTCGCGATGCTGCCGCCCGGGCTGCGCGGGCCGTCGGTCGCACCGGCCGTACACGTGGCCCCGCACGCGGCCAGGGCGCCCGAGCCCGAGCCCGCGCCGCTGCCGGTGGTTGGCGCGGACGACATGGTGTTCACGCTGCTGGGCGAGGGTGGCCTGCCGACTGCGCCGCTGGCGCCAGCCGCGAATGCCGCCGTGAATGCTGCCGCGCATGTCGCCATGGACGCGGCCCTGCCGGCCGACGACGCGATGGCGCATGCGCCGGTGGCCTTCCTGGCCCCGCCCGCGCCGGTCTCGCCGATCGCGCCCGCCGGCCTGGGGCCAGACGGGGCCGCGCCCAACGTGGTGGAGGAAATCGTCTGCCTCGCCCAGGGCATCGTGAGCCTGCCGGCCGAGGGCGTGGCACTCAAGCAGCACCTCACGCGCATCGAGCGCAGCCTGATCGAGCAGGCCCTGCAGCGGACCAACGGCAACGTGTCGCAGACGGCGCGGCTGCTGCAGCTGCAGCGGACCACGCTGATCGAGAAGATCCAGAAGTACGAGCTGCGCGTCGGCTGACGCGCCCCCGTCAGGGCTGGGTGCGCGGGTTGACGCTGATCACGCCCGACGGACCCGGCGCCGGCTGCGCGTTCGGGCTGGTGCCGCCCGGCGCCTGGTAGCGCGGGTACTGCGGCACGCGCTCCACCGGCGCGGCCGGTGCGGCGGTCGCAGCGGTGGACGCATTCGCCGGCGGGGCTGCCGGCGCCTTCTGCAGGGCCTCCAGGTAACGTTCCCGCTGCAGGGTGATCAGGGCCTGCACGTCGCGGTTGAGGCGATCGACGTTGCCGACCGACGCGCGCAGCGTCTGCACCTCGCGCGACAGCGCCTGCACCGCCGCCGCCTGCGACTGCAGGCGCGAGCCCATCGCCTCGACCTGACGCGTCATGTTCTGCGCGCTGCTGGCGACCTGCTGCGCGGTCTTGCTGGGAATCTGGGTGGTGAGGGATTCGGTCTGCTTCACCGTCTCCTCCAGCCGGGTGCTGACCGCGGCGGAGGTCTGCGCGAGCTTCTCCACCTCGGTGGCCAGGGCGGTGACCGAGGTGCGGATGGCTTCCATCGATTCCACGCCGGTGTTCATTTCGACCACGCGCTTGACCACCGCTTCCAGCGTGTGATCGAGCTGGTTGATGCGGCTGTTGATACGGACGCCCACGATCAGGAAGAAGGCCATGCACACCAGCATGACGGTGCAGGTGATGCCCAGCGCGATGAGGGACTGCTTGCGGCTGGTGCCCTGCATGCGGACCAGGGCCTCCTGCGCCTCGCGCAAGTCGCTGCTGGCGCTGGCGGCCGCCTGCGCGCCGCGGTTGGCGAGGTCGGCCGCATCGAGCGCGACGCGGGCGACATGGTCCATTGCCGGGAAGTCGGGTTCTGGCTCGTGCACAGGCTCGGCGACCGCGGCGTCCAGCACCGGCGGGTCGCCGGCCAGCACGAAGCCGGTGGCTTGCGGCGGGTCGGCCGGGGAGGTGTCTGCGGCCGGGCCCGGCGGGGAGGCGGGGGCGTTCATGTGGGATCTCCTGGGTTCGCGGGCGCGGCGCCGACGCGTTGCAGCGTGCCGCGGACCTGGTCGTTGCGCCGCTCGAGGTCGGCGATGCGCGCGAGCAGCGCGGGATCGAGGCCCGCGGGCGGGCGTGGGCGCGCAGCGCGTGCACCCGCAGCAGTGGGCGG
>JACCDH010496824.1_pt1 | contig 12063 bp, 8 predicted proteins | sample 7442481 | NCBI WGS metagenome assembly JACCDH01 (sample SAMN15323433, study PRJNA562643) | freshwater metagenome | isolation source: river surface water | place: USA:Blue River Watershed | collected 2017-08-15 | reverse complement strand
GTGTGGTCATCGTCTTGCGGCGTGAGTGCCGCAATGTGATGGAACTCAATGGCGCCTTCGCGCGTGCCATGCGGCTTGTCGCGCGCCCCGGTGCCGGTCGGCGCCGAGCCCGAATCGAGCGACATGATCGCCGGCAAATGCCAACGGAAGCAATGCCAGGCATCCACGTTGCCGTCAAATCTCCCCACCGACTGGTGAAACCTTGAGGCCGGCACGTCGATGTACCAGCGATCGGTCTGCACCCCCTCGGACAAGGCGGTGACCTGGGTCGAAAAATCCGCCTGTTGCACCGCACCGACGGTGTTGGGGTGAACAAAGGGCAGATGGCCGAAATCCAGCAAATTGTCCGCCACCAGACTCATGTGGGCTTGCACATGCAAATAACCCTGTGAGGGTGCCCAGCCCGGATCGTGCGCCCAAGGGGCATCCAGGATCTTGCTGGCGTCGGCCTGCTCGGGCACGCCCATCCAGATCCACAAAAAACCGTCTTTTTCGACCAAAGGGTAGCGGCGCACGCACATGTTGGGATGGCCTTGCGGCTGGGCCGGAATCTCCACGCACTGACCGGCCGCGCCGAATTTGACACCGTGGTACATGCAACGGATGCCGTCGGGTTCGATGCGCCCCATGGACAAGGGTGCCAGCCGATGCGCGCAGCGGTCTTCCATCGCCACCGCCTGCCCGTCGGCCATTCGGAACAACACCAAATCCTGTCCCAGCATGGTGCGCGCCAGCGGCCGCTGGTCGTTGACTTCGTGCGGCCATGCGGCCACATACCAGGCGTCGGGCATGAAAAAACGTTCCGGCAAAATGGCATTGCTCATGTTCTGTCTCCTCACCACTGTCCAATGATCACGCCACCGGCTGCTGCCGGATTGGCCCGTTTCATGATGTCGGCGTCCGAGATGGTGACTCGATTTCGACGTTTGCGCATCCAGTCAAACACCAAGCCCAGGTGCTCATCCCGCACCCGGGCGTGGCCCGGATCGCGCCCCAAATCGCGCAATTCCTGCGGATCTTCCTGCATGTCAAACAACTGCGGCGGCAAACCGTCATAGTGGATGTATTTGAAGCGCTCGCTGCGCGCCATCACCATCCGCGCTTGATGGGGCTTGAGGCCCAATTCGCGGGCTGCGCCATAAATCGCGTAATCCAGCTCCGAAAACGCCGCCTCGCGCACCGATCCCGCCTGGCCCTGCAACAAGGGCCGCAAAGACTGCCCCTCCAGCCAATGCTGGGGCATGGGCTGCCCCAAAGTGTCCAAAAACGTGGGCACCAGATCGATCGCCTCAACCAACGCCTGGCTGACCGTGCCATGGGTTTGCGGCGAAGAGGGGTCGGCGATGATCATCGGAATCCGAACGCCCTGCTCGTACATGAATTCCTTCTCCCCCAACCAATGATCGCCCAGGTAATCGCTGTGATCGGCGGTGAAGACAATCAGGGTGTCTTCCCACAAGCCGCGCGCCTTCATGAAGGCAAACAAACGGCCCAGATGATCGTCGACTTGCTTGACCAGGCCCATATAGGCCGGAATCACATTCAATCGATCGGCATCGCGCGAAAACGCCACCCCTTCCGGATGACGCCGATAGCCGGCGAAGACCGGGTGATCGTCTTCACGCTCGTGATCGGCCCGAATCGGGGCCTGGATATCCTCGGGCCCATACATATTGTGATACGGCGCTTGCACGATATAAGGCCAATGCGGCTTGATGTAGGACAGATGCAACAACCACGGCTTGTCGCCTTGCTCGGTCATGAAGTCCATCGCCCGATTCGTCATGTAGGCGGTCTCGCCGTGCTCATCCGTCGCCCGCGTCGGCAAGTGGGCGTTGCGGTAATACCAACCGCTGGCGATGTTGCCTTGCTCGTCTTCACCCGCATTGGCCCAAGTGTGCCAGGGGTTGTCGCCGCCCATGCCGTGGCGGCGCAGATACTCGTTGTAAGCCAAATTGGGCGGCACCTTGCTGTCGGGGTGGATGCCGTCGTCACGCTCATAGGGCTCAAACCCGGCCTCGGCGGCATAACGGCTCTGAGCGCTTTCCGGCCCCAGAGCATAACGCGACAAACCATCGCGGTCGGCATACATGTGGGTTTTACCCACCACCGCCACCCGCATGCCGCTTTGGCGCAAATGATCGCCCAGCGTCTGCTCACCCAAAGGCAGCGGAATGAAATTCCAGGTGGCTCCGTGCGAGAACACATAACGACCCGAATAGAACGATGCCCGCGAGGGGCCGCAATTGGGCGATTGGCAATAAGCCCGGTCAAAGCGCACGCCCCGGCGAGCGATCTCGTCGATGTTCGGCGTCTGCAAGGTGCGATGGCCGTAGCACGACAAATAGTCGGCACGAAGCTGATCGCACATGATGAAAAGGATGTTCTTGACTTTTTTCATTTTGATCTGAGATTAAATGGTGACCCCGCCATCGATCCCAATGACCTGCCCGGTGATGTGACACGCCAAATCGGTGGCCAAAAATCCGACGCAAGCCGCCACATCTTCGACTGTTTGCGGCTTTTGCATGGGCACCAGCGTGCGCACCCGCTGGTCAAACACATCGCCGTCGGCATCGGACGCGCCCGTTGTCGCCGGCACACGACCGGCCAACTCACCCCACATCGGCGTGCGGATGAACCCCGGGCAGACGGCATTGACCGTCACGCCCGAAGGAGCCAAATCGCGCGCCAGCACCTTGGTCCACGAAATCAGGGCCGCCTTGGAAACACTGTAGGCCGGCATGTAGGGGGCTGAAATCACGCCGGTGACCGAAGAAATGTTGATGACCCGCCCGGCTGGAGACGCCAGCAGCGCTTCCCGCGCCTGCGCGCACCAATGCACCGCCCCCATCAGGTTGATGTCCAGCGTGCGTCGCCAAGACTCCGGCGAACATCGGATGTAGGGCAGACCCGGCTCGGACCCCACGCCGGCGCAATTGACCAGCACATCCAGGCCGCCCCACTCTCGCAATACCCGTTCTGCGCTGGCAGCCACCTGCTCGGCATGACCGATGTCGCATGTCAATGCCATCGCCTCAGCCCCCGCCGCCTGCAGGCTCTGCGCCATCTGCCGCGCCCCGCTGTCACTGACATCGACCACCGCCACACGAGCACCCAAACCAGCGAGTTCGCTCACGATGGCACTGCCAATGCCCATGGCGGCGCCGGTCACCACCGCCACCCGGCCTGACAAACTGACCTGACTGAGTCGCGACAACGCGTGCAAGGCACTCATGTCAGAAAAAGATGCCCAAGTTCTTTTGCGTCACCACCGACTGGTCCAGGATGATGTCGCGCCGGCAAATCAACCAGGCGTCGCCATGCGGTCGCAAATGATCCATGCGATAGCCACTGAACAACTCGTGGTCATACTCGAGGTGCGAGCGGTACATCAAATAATTGCTGCGAACCTGCAAAACACCATCGGGCGCCACCGCCATGATTTCCACATTGCCCAACAGGAGCCGTGTGCGCGAAGGCGGCGTCTCGGCCCAGGCCATCCCGGTCTGCAAGCGCTTGACCCGATTGGTCAAGCTGGTCTTGTCGTCATCAAAGTGCGCGACTTCGCCAAAGGCACTGACTTCCTTGCCCACATCGCGCCCGATCCGGTTGGTGATCACAGGCATCCAGTATCGCAAGTCATCGCTGAACAAGGCCAGCCATTCAGTCAATTGGTGGTCGTCTTTCAGGCGTGCCTCACGAACCAAAAAGGCCTGCACCCTGAACCACAACTCCAGGTTCAACTCGGGGCCCGCGCTCATGACGACACCTTGCAAGCGTCACGACGGCTCATGTCCGGCACTGCCGGCACGCTGGGGTCGTCCATCATCTCGGCCCAACGCTGATAAAACCCGCGCTGATTGATCTCGGACTGGAATTTGCCCAAGCGTCCCCGAATCTCGGGGTGAATCGTCTGCGGGTCATCGATTTCGTCGCCCAGACCCATCTCCAGATTTTGCGGGTAACGCCTGGCGACATAGCCCTCGGAAGCCGAGTGACACTGCACCCAGTTGTCCACATCATCGGCCTCCCAGGTGCCGCTGGTGCCGTGGCGCTGCAGCATGTGCAAGGCTTTTTCCCGCTTGTAAGCCTCCGAGGCGGCCTTGTCGACAAAGCACCAACCCCAGGCTTCCGTCAGTTTGGGGCCCTTGGGGTGCCAGACCCGGATCGCACCGCCTTGCCACAACAGCGACACGTTCGGGAAAATCGAAGCGTGCATGGGCGAAAAGTGCAAACCCCGCAGATCACCCAGGCGGCTGATCGATTCTTCCAAGCGCTCTTTTTCGTAGCTCAGAAATTCGGGCAAAGCCATCTCAAAGACCTGATCGCGGTTTTCCGCCCAGCGCACACCAAAGCCGTGACCGCCGCCGGGGTTGACCTGAAAGCCCTCATAGCCATAACCGCTTTTGCGCCTGGGCATGCCCTCAAAACCCGACACCCAGGCCGACTTGTGACTGACCGGCCCGTGGTAACTGTCACCAATGAAGTTATCCACTGGGAACTTCCAATTGGTGTGCACCAACCATTTGTGCGTACCGGGCAAAAACTCAATGCCCCCATCACGCCGATCCAGAATCATGTCCAGGTACCACGCCATGTCACCCAAAAACTCCAGCAGCGAAGGTGCATTCGCATCGAACGTGGCAAACAGCAAGCCCTTGTAACTGTCGATGCGTGCCACCGGCACCAGACCATGCGCCTCCAGATCCAGTTTTTCCAGGTAGATTTCCTTGTAACCAGGCACATTGCTGAGCCGGCCATCGTTGCCAAACGTCCAGCCATGAAACGGGCAACTGAAAGCTCGCGCATTGCCCGCATCGGCACGGCAGACCCGGTTGCCCCGATGCCGGCACATGTTCAAAAAGCAGCCGATCGTGCCATCAGCCTTGCGGGTCACGATGACCGGATCGCGGCCCATGTAGGTGGTGAAAAAATCGTTCGGCTTGGGCAACATCGATTCATGGCCCAACAGCAGCCAGCAGCGGGCAAAGATGCGCTCGAGCTCCAGCTCAAAGGTCTGCGGATCGGAAAAAATGCTCCGGTCCAAATCCCCCCACTTCATGTCCAGCACATGTTCAAAATGTGACTTCATCGGTCTCCTCCTGTGGCACCGCAGTGCCTTATACATCCAGCTTCAAGCGCTCGCCCTTGGCGCGCGACACACAAATCATCAGGCTCTTGTTGGCCTGTTGCTCCTGCTCGCTCAGAATCTGATCGCGGTGATCCACCTCACCCTCGATCACAATGCACTCACACGATCCGCAACTCCCCTCTCGACACACCGAGGGCACGATCACCCCGGCAGCTTCCAACGCGTCCAGAATGCTCCCCCCCACCGGGATCACCACCGCTTGCCCCGAACGCGCCAACTCGACCACAAAAGCATGATCACCCTCTTGCGGGGCAGGCGCATCGCCGCCAAACGACTCGAAATGCAAATGTGTGACCGGGTGCCCCACCTCCAAGCCAACCTCCATCACCTTTTCCATCAGGGGCTTGGGGCCACAGCAATACACGTGGGTGGCCGGGGCCAAGTCACTCATCACCGACCGCACATCCAGTGGCTGGCCGCCATGCTCCTCATCGAAGTGGGTCTGCAACAGGCCAGGCATGGCCTGCAACGCCTCCACATAAGCTGCATGGCTTCGCGATCGGGCGGCCAACACCATTCGCCACCCCCGCCCCTGAGCCTGCCGCTCCCGCGCCATGGCCAGCAAAGGGGTGATGCCGATGCCCCCGGCGATCAACAAAACCGGGGCCTCGCTGTCGACCATGGCAAACAGGTTGCGTGGCATCCCCACTTGCACCGTGCTCCCAACCTGCAACTGTTGGTGCATGTGGGCCGAGCCGCCACGGCTTTGGGCTGCCAACGCCACTGCAATCACATAGTTCGGGGTCGGCTGCCCGCCGCTGGGCTGGATCAAGGAGTAAGCGCGCGCCAAACCGGGCGCCATGAACACATCCAGATGCGCACCTGCGTGATAACCAACCAGTGGTTTACCCTCAGCCTCTGCCAAAGTCCATTCGACAATGCCGTGTGCCACCTCTGACCGGGCCTTCACTGTGAGTGTTTGTTTTTCCATACCCGCAAGCGTAAAATTGACTTTGACATCGATCAAGAAAATTCTTGTTTTCAGCGATAACCAAAATTCATATCGGAGGCACGCTGTTTTGAAGCTCAGCCAAATTCAGGCCCTGGTGGCCATCGCCGAAACAGGAAGCATCCGGGCGGCAGCCACACGGGTCGGTCTGACCCAGCCGGCCCTGAGCAAATCCTTGCAAAGCCTCGAAGAAGAACTCAGCGTGTCCCTCGTGGCACGCACCTCCCGGGGCGTCAACCTGACGGCCTATGGCAAAGCCATGGTCACCCGCGGGCGCGGCATCACCCAAGAGGTCGACCGATTGCGCGAACAGATCGAGCAGATGCGGGGTGACTTGCAAGGCACCATCAACCTGGCCGTGTCCCCCAGCCCCTCGGTGATTCTTTTGCCCCAGGCCCTGGCCCGCTTTCGCCAGGATTACCCGAAAGTGCAACTGCGCATCCGTGAGGCAGTGTTTCCGGACACTTTGCAAATGTTGCGCGAAGGTCTGGCCGACATCGCCCTGGGCGCCCACCCGCACATCAAAAAAAGTAAACAACCCGAATTTTTGGTCGAGCGGCTGTATTACAACCGACTGGTGGTCACCGGCCGCGTCGGTCACCCCAGAGCCGGAGCCGTGTCGCTGTCCGAATTGCTAGACTGCGACTGGCTGCTGCATGGCCCCGAAGATGGCCCGGGCTCCATGTATGCACCGGTGTTCAAGGCGCACCAACTGTTGCCGCCTGTACCCAGCATCCTCTCCCATTCCTTCATTGCCACCCTGACTTTGCTCGAAGGCTCGGATGCCCTTTCGCTGCTGCCCGAACGGCTCATCCGAAAACTCATCGACGACCGCCGCCTCATCATGTTACCGATCCGAGAGCTCACCCCCCGGCTCGATGTGTCCATGATCGTACGTGCCAACCAACCCCTGACCCCGGTAGCGCAAAAGTTGCTGCAAATCCTGCGCCGCACCTCACCCAGCAACGCCGAATTGCCGGAGATGGTCTGAAGCGCTGGACATTCATGCTTTCAAATCTTCCTTCATCAGATCAGCCGCGCGCTCGGCGAGCATGATGATGGGCGCATTGGTGTTGCCCGACACGATGCGGGGCATGATGGACCCATCCACCACGCGAAGGCCATCAAGGCCATGGACGCGAAGCCTCGAATCGACCACAGACATGGGGTCAGATGCAGGTCCCATGGCGCAAGTGCCAACCGGGTGGAAGATGCTACCCGCACGGCGACGCACCCAATCCAGGATTTCTGCATCCGATTGCTTGGCAATGCCTGGTTCGTGTTCTTCAACAACGAAGCGAGACATGGGTTGGGCGCTAGCGATTTCACGCATCCTTCGGACCAGATCCACCGCCAGTGTGCGATCTTCCTCAGTAGTTAGGTAGCCCGCCAGGATGCTTGGCGCTTGCAAGGGATTGTTGCTGGTGATCGAGATGCGTCCGCGGCTGTGTGGTCGCAAGATGCAGGCTGACAAAGTGATACCTGGGAAAGGGTGCGGAGGCTGGTGAGGTCTTTCAAAACTCACCAATCCAAAATGGATTTGCGCATTCGGCCAATTCGGGTCGGCATCCTTGCCCGCTGAAAAAAATGCTCCCGCTCTGTACACGCCATTGCGCAATGCGCCCTGGCGGGTGGTTTGATAGCGAAGAAACTCCACCGCACTGCGCCACTTGCTATTGGCAATGTCGTTGAGTGTGACCACGTTCTGGCAGTGGTACGAAGGACGGACTTGCAAGTGATCCTGCAAGTTTTCACCGACGCCAGGTAAATCATGAACGACATCAATGCCGTGGCGGTTGAGCAGATTGTTCGGCCCAATCCCTGACAGTTGCAGGAGCTGGGGTGTTTGAATGGAGCCAGCGCAAAGCACCACCTCGTGCCGAGCCCTCACCGTGACTGGCTTTCCTTCGCGCAGGATTTCTACGCCTGTAGCACGCAGCCCCTCAGTGACGATGCGCAACGCTCGGGCACCCGAGATGACCAGCAAGTTTTTTCGATTTCGCGCAGGGTCGAGGTAGGCCTTTCCTGTGCTCATGCGCACGCCGTTGCGCGTGTTCATGCGGAAATAACCGGCTCCCTGATTCTCGCCTTGGTTGAAATCGTCAGTTCTCGCCATGCCACACAAGCCAGCAGCATCGATGAAAGCATCTGACAAAGGGTCTGCGGGCAGATCCGAGATCCAGAGTGGCCCGCCTTGACCGTCTGCGCTGCCTTTGGGTCGTTCGGCATGCATGGCACGCTGAAAATAGGGCAGCACGTCATCCCAGCCCCAACCTTCATTGCCCATCCGACGCCATTCGTCATAGTCTCTGCGATGACCACGCAAATAAAGCATGCCGTTGATCAAGCTGGAGCCCCCCAAGCCCTTTCCTCTGGGCCAGGGCAGGCGGCGGTCCACCATTTCAGGTTCGGGATCGGTCTCGAATCCCCAGTCAAATGCTGGATGGCCTACCGTTTTGAAATAGCCAATGGGGATGCTCAGCCATGGGTAATTGGAGGGACTGCCCGCTTCGATGAGCATGACCTGCAATGTCGGGTTTTCACTCAAGCGCGCAGCAAGAGCAGCTCCAGCCGAACCCGCGCCGACCACCACCACATCGGCTTGCCCATCTTTGTCAGCAATCATGGTTGTTTTCACTTGGTTGTCACCACCAGGATGATGTAGATTCAGACCATCATGTCGAGAGGCTGCAGGCCTTTGCTGAAATCAATGGATTGAGAGGGGAGCAGCATCGGGGCCGCCAAAGATGCTGCCAGGAGTCAAGTAAACGATCATGCGCGTGGGTTTACCCAGGTAAGTCTGTGCAGTAGCCCAAGGGGACAAGGCGCACATCAACATCAAAGCACGTTTGATTTCAAGCATTCAAGTGTCTACGTCTTGTTGTGAACAGGGTGAGGTGGATTATCAAATGCCCTCATGCTGTCGACAATTGCCCGAAAGTGTTCGATATATGCCCGAATTTGTACATATGAAGTAACCCTAGCTTCAATAAGTACTCACGCTCAAGCATCTTCGGTTGACCAGCGTGCTGGGGCAGGAATTGAATCTGAGTCGAGGTGTCGACAATCAGCAACCGAATACGCACAGCGAATCGCCAGTCTCTGAATGCGGCAGCACCATCCAAAAGCCGTCTGGCTTCATGATCGCTGAGTTCCACGCGCCTGATGGACTCAGGACAGCGGTGCTGTGAGATGGCTGGGGAGATGGATCAGGCGCTTCTTTCGCCAAGTAGATCGGTCCATTTGCGCATCTGCATGTCGGCCCCGTTGTAGTGGGTTACCCAGTAGGCCCGAGAAAGCTCACCAAGTGCGTTTCGTTTTCAGGATCAGTTGACGCTTCGAGTGCTGCTCGAAGGTCGATGCGTTTATGACCACGAGAGTGGGAAACGAGTTGGTGGTAAAGATTTTTTTCAACCATTTCAACCGCTTAGGGAGGAAATGGTAGGCGCGATTGGACTCGAACCAACGACCCCCACCATGTCAAGGTGGTGCTCTAACCAGCTGAGCTACGCGCCTGTGTTGTCGAGATTCAGATTGTAACAGGGTTTTCAGCGACGCCTTGCATTGCGTACGCCTTTGACCTCTTTCACCACCGTCAGCACCTTGGCCAGGCGTGCCGAGTCGCTGATCTCGATGGTGAAGGTCATCCAGGCCAAGCCCTTGATGGACTGCGTCTGCACACCGATCACGTTCATTTTTTCTTTGGCGAACACTTCGGAAATGTCCCGCAACAGACCTTGCCGGTCGATGGCCTCCACAGCCACATCCACCGGGTAGTACATGGCCTCACCGGCCGGTGCGCGGCCCCATTCGACATCGATCACGCGGTCTTCGCTGCGCAGTTTCATTTGCCGAAAGTTGCTACAGTCTGCGCGGTGGATGCTGACGCCCTTGCCGCGCGTGACGAAGCCTTGAATGGCATCGGGCGGCGCGGGCTTGCAGCAGCGCGCCAATTGCGTGAGCAACGAGTCCACGCCGACCACCAGCACCCCGCCCCGCGCGCTGTGTCCAGACGGTTTGGCTTTCTTGAGGATGATTTGCTCATCCAACGACACATGGGCGGCCTCTGGCGGGTTCAGCAGGGTTTCGATGTTGCGCAAAGAAAACTCGTCTTTACCCACCACCTCGAACAAATCGTCGGCCGACTTGAAGCCAAGTTGGCTGGCCAAGTCTTCGAGCTTGATGGCCGTGCGGCCTTCGCGCTGCAGCAATTTTTCAACCGCTTCCCGACCGCGCGCCACCGTCTCTTGCGTCAACAAGGCATTGAACCAGGAGCGCACTTTGGCGCGGGCGCGCGGGCTGGCCAGGAAACCGAGTTCGGGATTCAGCCAATCGCGCGAAGGCCCGCCCTCTTTGGTGGCAATGACCTCCACCGTCTGTCCGTTTTTCAAAGGCGTGTTGAGCGGCACCATGGTGCCGTCGATGCGCGCCCCGCGGCAGCGGTGTCCCAAATTGGTGTGCAGGCTGTAGGCAAAGTCCACGGCGGTGCTGCCTTGTGGCAATTCCACGATGGCGGCATCGGGCGTGAGCACATAGATGCGATCGGACATCGCGTCCGAGGTGGCCTGCCCAGACTGCGCCCCGCCCGAAGAAGCCAGCTCACGCTCCCAGGCCAGCAACTGCCTGAGCACCGCAATTTTGGCGTCGTAATGGCTGCTGGCGCTGACCCCCGCATAGCCTTTGGTGCCGGCCTCTTTGTAAGCCCAGTGCGCCGCCACCCCCAGCTCGGCATGGTCGTGCATGTCCTGCGTGCGAATTTGCACCTCGATGGCCCGCCCGGCCGCATCGCGCACCACGCTGTGCAGGCTCTGGTAACCATTGGGCTTGGGACGGGCGATGTAATCGTCAAACTCTTCCACCACGGGCTGAAAATGCGCATGCACCCAGCTTAGCGCGGCATAGCAATCCGGGACCGTTGGCACCACCACCCGCAGGGCGCGAATGTCGAAGATTTTGTCAAAGCTCAGCGATTTGCCGCGCATCTTCTTCACGATACTGTAGATGTGCTTGGGACGCCCTTGCACTTGCGCTTCAATGCCCTGCCCTTTCAACTCTTGCGTGAGTTGCTCTTGCAAGCCTTGCATGTAGCGCTCGCGCTCGGTGCGCTTTTCGTCGAGCAGGCGCGCCACCTCGCGGTAGGTGTCCGGCTCCAGGAAACGAAAAGCCAGGTCTTCCATTTCCCATTTGATTTGCCAAATGCCCAGGCGGTTGGCCAGCGGGGCGAACACATGCAAAGACTCATGGGCCAGGCCATAGGGCACGGGCAAGCGGCTGGCCGCGTAATGTCGCAAGGTCTGCAAGCGCGAGGCCAAGCGCAGCAACACCACGCGCAGGTCACGCGAAAAGGCCAGCAGCATGCGACGCACGTTTTCAGCATGCAAGCCCGTGTCTGCACCGGTTGCGGCGGCGCCTTGCACCGAACGGGCCTGTCGCTGTACATGAATCAGTTGGGTGGTTTGCACCGCCAACTCGGCGTCGGCTTCACCAAAAGCTTTGCCAATCACCTCGCGCGGCTTGTTGAGGTGCTCGCTGGCGTACACCAGGTAGCTGGCCGCCTGAATGGCCTCGGAACCGCCCATGTGACGCAAGATGGCGACCATGGCGTCGGCATGGGCCAGGATGTTTTCGCCGGTGTCCAGATGCGCGTCGGCCAGCAAAGGCTCGGCAAAAGCGCGCGCGCGCGCCAAGCCCTCTGGCAGGGTCACCAGGCCTTGTTGTGCCACAGCGACCACAGCGTGGGCCAGCGGCAAGTCAGGGGAAAGGCTTTTCATGGGTCTACGCGTCAGGGAAATGCAAAATGAACAGGGATAATCTGAGACATTTCCTGTGCACCACAGGCTAGATCGTAATCGACTGGAGTTTCAAATGTCTGAAGGTTTTCTCAAAGGCAAGACCGCCTTGGTCACCGGTTCCACCAGCGGCATTGGCCTGGGCATCGCCAAGGCCTTGGCGCGCCAAG
>JACCDH010853577.1_pt1 | contig 12064 bp, 2 predicted proteins | sample 7442481 | NCBI WGS metagenome assembly JACCDH01 (sample SAMN15323433, study PRJNA562643) | freshwater metagenome | isolation source: river surface water | place: USA:Blue River Watershed | collected 2017-08-15 | reverse complement strand
TTTTATTGCGTTAAAATAACTGTTGTTATTTTATGTCTGCTAAGCCCGGATGGCGGAATTGGTAGACGCGCTGGTCTCAAACACCTGTGGGAAACCGTGCCGGTTCGACTCCGGCTCCGGGTACAAAAGCCTCTTCGAAAGAAGAGGCTTTTTTAATTAATATCTTGAAACTGTATTAAAAAGTCTTTTTGCTTTCTAGTTGAAATTTTAAGTTGGATACCATTTTTCAAAATAGCCATTGTATTAATTCCTCGATGTATTTTTTCTATTTTTAATTGATTTACAATTGTTGAGTGATGAATTCTAAAAAAAAATTTTGAAGGTAATTTTTTTTCGTAGTATCCAATATTTTTAGAGGTATAAATAGTTTTACCATTTTCTAAATGAAAAATGGTATAAGCTCCTTCTGATTGTAAGTAAAGAATGGTTTTAAAGGCTATAATCTCTTTATTACTACCTATAGTTATTGATTTAGATGTTTCTTTTAGTGAGGTTATACATTTGTTAATCGCTGTTTTGAATTCGGAGTCACTGTATGGTTTTAATAAATAATAAGAAGCATTTTTGTTAAGGGCTTCGATAGCATATTCTGAGAAAGCAGTGCTAAAAATCACTTTAAATTTTTTTTCTTGAAAATGGTTGATAACATCCATACCCCTACCTTGTTTAATATGATTATCTACAAATACTAAATCGATTTTGTTCTCCGAAAGATAAGTTATAGCTTCCGGCGCATTGTCAATTACAGCTTTAATATTTATATTGGGATAGAAAAAATTTAGTTTACGAATTAAAGTATCTTGACTCGCTTTTTCGTCTTCAATAATTACACATTGTATCATTGTATATCAATTATTAAATTAACTAAGGTTCCGGTTCTATTATCTTTTTCAATATCAGTTATGGTATATGAAACTGCTATTTTGTATTTCGATTTTAGTAGATCAATTTTCTTTTGTATCAATGAATACCCTGCAGATCGATGTGATTTTGTTGAATTTAAAATGGCAGAAGCTTTTCTTCCAATACCATTATCTTCAATTGAAATATGAATTTGTTCATTTTTTTTGATAATTGAAATACTAATCATTCCTATTCCATTCATTTTGTGTGCAATCCCATGTAATAAAGCATTTTCTATAATGGGTTGTATAATCATTGATGGAATTTTTATATGACTTAATTCAGTATCACATTTTATAATAAAATTTAATTCATTATTAAAGCGCGATTTCTGAATATTTAGATACAGTTCGATAAAATGTAATTCTTCAGAAATTGTAATAAATAATTGATCACTTTTTTCCAATACATTTCTAAGAAGTTTTGAGAAATTAAGTAATAATTCTTCGGCTTTTTTGTATTTTTTTGAAGAAATCAAATGATTGATAAGATGTAATGAGTTGAATATAAAATGTGGATTCATTTGAGCATGAATAGCTTTAATTTCAGTTTCTTGTATAAGCATATTCATTTCAAGAATTTTAGTTAAGCGTTTTCTTTTTTTGTAAAATTGAAAAGCTATAATTCCAATAAACAAACTACTTATCCCAACAATTAGCACGATAATAAACCACCACGTTTCATAGAAATAAGGTTGAATTTCAAATTCTATTTTTGAAAAATAGGGTTTTGGATGGTTTGAGGCATCGATGCTTCTTACCATAAATACATATTCCCCTGGTTCGATGTTTTGTAACTTTACTTCAGTCTCTTTTTGAGGTTTGCTCCATGTTTTGATTTCATCTTTTTTTGCGATAATATATTGGTAATGGATATTTTGATAGGCTACCAAATTAGAAGTAAAGAATGAAAAAGTAATTTGTTTTGTATTTCTTTTAAAAATTAAATTCGAATTCTCAACACTTTTATCATCGGACAAAATCTGATTAATTCTTATTTTTTCCGAACTATTGGGAATGGGATGTGATTGATAATATACTATTCCCTGTAGTGTAGGAAAATAATAATTTTTTTTATCAAAGCTGGCAAAATTATTCAAGAAGCCACCGTTAAATTCATTGTTATATATTCCTTTGTTTTCGTCAATATAATAGGGGATTAAATAGTCTAATTTATTGTCTTTGAAATCGTTTAGTTTTTGTAAAGAAATGATTTTGATTCCTTTGTTTGAAGTTATGATTACTTGCCCAAATTTGTCTAACGCAAGAGTAAAAATTTCATTTCCAAGCAAATAATTAGGTTTGTTTTTTAAAGAAATAATAGTGTTATTCTTAAGATAGAAAAGTCCTCCTCCATTGGATCCAATCCACATTCCTCCATTTTTATCTTCCAAAAAGGAACGAATTTCGCCAATTCCAGGAATTCTTTTTTTGTTGAAAGTTTTAATTTTTTTTCGGTCTGCTGAAAGAATTCTAAACCCATCATCACCGCCAATAAATAATTCTTTTTTAGAGTTTTCAAAAAAGCTAACTACTTGCATTTGGATTTGTTTTCCTGCATAATTTTTAGATTTGGCAATAGTTTTTCCTTTTTTAACTCCATAAGTATATGCTATCCAAATTTCATCATTATGATCTTTGAAAACGCCATGAAAATTACTTTTCTTATCAGAATAATGATGGATAATTTTTCCATCTAAACTTAATTCAACAATGCCATCTCCCCAACTTCCCGCATATATTGAAGAATTAACACGGCTTAATGAAGCTATCAATATGGGTAATTTAATTACTTTTTTTATGACACTCTTATTATATAGTAATAGGTAGGTTCCAGATCCTGAATAAACCCCTTTCCCTTCTACAGCTAAAGCTGAAGCGAATGATCTGGAGGTATAGTCTTCTTTAATATATCCTGTTAAAGCAGTTTTAAGTTCCAGTTTTAATAACCCTTTATTACCAGTTCCTATAAAAAGGCATTCAGATGATTGATCATAAGAGATGTAGTTTAAGATATTAGTGGGAAGAATTGTATTTTCATCAAAATGGGAGAGTTCTTTCTTTTTTTTGTCAAAGAGAAATAATCCTTGATTTGAAGTGATTAGTAATTTGGAGTCAATTTGGATTAAATCATTAAAAAAGATTTCTTTTTTTGGATAATAAAATAATTTAGAAAAAGAGTGGTTTGTTGTATTGTAAATCCACAGGTTGTCTTTAGTTAGAACATATTTTTTAGTATTGTTTATTGAGATTATTGATTGTACTTCTTCTTTTAAAATCGTTTGTAAAGAATTTTTTTTGGAATTGAATAGGGCTAATTCTTGATTTTGGGCTATGAGGAAATCACCATTAACTTCTACTAGTTGAGAAAATACTTTATTTTCTTTGTTTTGTTTTACAACTTGATATTTATTTTTTCCATTTATTGAAATACGACCCATACTATCAATCGCATAGATCATACCTTTGGAAATACTTACAGCTTTATATCTGCCAATCCAAGATAGTTTTGGATATACAATAAATAAATCATCACCTCTATACCCATATACTATTTTTCTTCGCTCATCAAGCCATAGTTTTTTGAAAACGCGGTTTTCTAATTGTTCAGTAGGCTTATAAATATCAAATGAATAGCCATTGAAAGTGAAAAGTCCATTATAGTTTGAAAACAACAAGGTTTTTGAGTCAGGAAGTCTTGTTAAGGAAGTAATTTGACCTTGAATGAGACCGTGTTGAGTATTGTAATTTGATAGAGTATAAGGGAAATAATTTAAATTAACTTTTTCATCAAAATGGCCAAGAATTTGACCCCAAATCGAAGGAGAAATTAAACCTAAAAGGAGGAATATAATTGACTTTCTGATGATAATGAGACGAATCACAATTAATTATATAAAGCTTGAATTTTAGTCCAAATGTAAATGATTTAATTTCGTTTTAGAATAAAAATTGACAACTATTTTTTTGTTTTTGCAGTTGTAAAAAAACTAGATACACTTATTAATTATTTTTAGTAAGAAATAGAATTAACAATTAGTTTAGCGCAAAATTTTCCCCACATGAAACAAATATCACTTTTAAGAAGTTACAAAACGCTTTTCTTTATTTTTTTATTCATTTTTAGTTGTGATTTGATACAAGCACAAACTCCAACTTTAGATTATACAAATGGTGTTACTACAGGAACTGCCACAAGAACCTATACAGTAGCTTCAAGTATTGCAAATGAAACTCCGATTGTTTCTAACTTTTCTTCACCAATTTATGTGAAAGCTGTTGTGAGTAACATGGTTAACTTTAGACTTACAGGAGGTGGTGCTTTGAGTATTTCACAGCCAGGTACATTGTATCCAAATGGCTATCAAAACTATCGTTTTGCTAGTGGTAATGGTCGTGTGTATAGTTTGGATTTTGGAGGTTTGGCTGATGCGTATCAAACCGCTCCGCAAGGGAGTAGACCCTCTTTTCCTAATATGGGATCCCCTTTTAGTGTAGTGACAATTGCAGCTGGAGATTTGGTTTCTGATCCATCGACGCACAGAATTTATTTGGTTACAGCTGCTGCCACACCAATGGTAGTAGTAGGAAACCCAACCTCTAGTCAGTCAGGTGACCAAGCTGGAAGTGCTAACACAAATGTTTTAATGAGTAGTCCGATGACTATTTTACCTATTCCAGGTCAGCGAAATCAGGTATGGGTGGCAGATAAAGGGAATAATAAAATTAAAATTTTAAATGTTGAAACTCAAACTACAACTGATTTAGCAGTGACAGGGGTAACGCTGAATGCTCCAGTAGGTTTGGCTACAGACCCAACAGGAAGTTATTTGTATGTTACAGATTCTAACCGATTAATAAGAATTAATTTGTCAAATAATACAGCGACAGTGCTAGCTGGAGCAAGTACTTCAGGAGATGTTGATGGTGGTGCAGGAACTTCACGATTGAACAATCCTACGGGAATTGCTGTGGATCGAGATGGGAATGTGTTTATTGCAGATAAATTGAATCATAAAATTAAAATGTATGTGCCAAGTGTGGGTGATGTTGTCACAATTGCAGGGAACGGAACCGCAGGAGATGTTTTAGGTCAAGACCAAACAGCACAATTTAATCAGCCTGTTGCCGTGTTGTATGATTATGGAGCTAATACCCTTCAGGTGTCAGATTATGGCAATAATAAAATTAAGACACTTACCTATACTACGGCTTATTCTGTGACACCTAATGTGCCTGCAGGTTTAAGCTTTAATAAATTTACAGGTATAATTAGTGGTACACCTACTGCGTATACTCCTTTACGAAATTATACAATAACATTAGATAACGGAACAGGAACTGCACAATTAGTATTGCCTATTCAAGTCTTGGATATTCCGCCAACAGCACTAACCTACAGTTCTCCTTCTAATATTTTTACTGTTGGTACACCCATAGTGAATAATATTCCAACAAACACAGGTGGTGTTATAGCTTCGTATTCGGTGTATCCAAGTTTACCACCAGGATTAACTATGAATACATCAACGGGTATCATAAGCGGAACTCCTACAGAAGGAACAGTACAAACTGATTATGTAATTACAGGAACGAATACTGGAGGGACAGTTACTTCTACCGTGTCTATTTATGTGCAAGGTCCTCCTTACAATATGGGATACAGTAGAGCACAGGCAGTTTTAGTACAAAATGAGCCTGCATATTTGATGGCATTGCCAATGAGTTATCCAGCAGCGACTTCGTTTTCTCTCAATGCCAACTCTCCAGCATTACCACCGGGTTTAACATTGAATACTACAACGGGTGATATTACTGGAACTCCAACCACTATTTCGGCTAGTACTGTGTATACTATTGATGTCACCAATGCTTTTGGAACCGCAACAGGAACAGTAGAAATTCAAGTGCAAGCTAAACCAATAATTAGTTATGTTCAACCCAATGCACCTTATATACAGGGTACAACGATTACACCATTAGTGCCAACTCTAGGAGGAGGTAGTATCAATGCTAATTTAGGAGGTTGGACAGGTAATACAGGCTTACAATTTGGTGGGAATGTAGCTTTTATTCAGTATGGAAATGGCCCTACACGATGGGTTCTTGATGCAGGAGCCTCTTTGACCAAGTGGGATGGAGGTTCGGGTAGACCTGCATCATTACCAGGAGGGACTCCTACCTATTTAATTATGGACCCACAGTATTTCTTTTACAATGTAAGTAATGATGTGGGAAATACTAGAATATTTAAATCCCCAGCTTCTAATACAGGCCGATTAGTGAAACAATGGGGGGCTGGAACTATTGGATACCAAGATGGGCCAGCGCATTTGGCCAAGTTTGATAACATGGGTCAAATTGCAACCGATGCTATTGGGTCTCGAATTTATGTTCCAGACCGTGGGAATAAACGCATTCGTTTTATCAATGTGATTACCAATCAGGTAACTACTTTGGCAGGTTCAGGTTCAGTGGGTACGGCTAATGGAATTGGAACAGCAGCTTCTTTTACCGATCCTGTTGCAGTGACATTAGGTGCAGATGATAACTTATACATATTGGATCAAATTGCTTCAGGAGTTGCCAAAATTAGAAAACTCAACTTGAGTACTCTTGAGGTAACCGACTTTGTAGATTTAGGTTTTACACCAACTAATTATTTGGTGACTGACAAAGGAGGGGACATGTACTTAACAGCGGGCGATACTAGCGGGTTGCGTAGAATTACTAGAGATGGTTTAGTACTGGTATTGCCTAACAGCGAGCCTCTAAAATCATTGGCTATTTCGCCAGAAAATGGGGATGTTATTATTGGGCCAATCATGGGCGCATCAATGACGGCTTCGTTTACTAACAAAGGGTATTTCTTTACTCCTGGGGAGTCCATCACCATTACACCGGCTTTATTCGCAGGTTTAAGTTTTGATTTAACCAATGGTACCATCACTGGAACACCAACAGGAGCGGGATTGACACCTTCTAATAATACACAGACCTATACCGTTCGTGCAACCAATCGTGCGGGTATTTTTTCAACGAATGTGACTTTAACTGTGGTTCGACCACCGAGTGGTTTGACCTATCAATACATGCCTTGGAATATTTTGGTGGGTAGTTCCACAGCTGCCAATACTATTAATAACGCTACCTTAGCGGTGGGAGGTTTGCCTGTTGAAACCTATACCGTTTCTCCAGCATTGCCTGCTGGTTTGAGTTTGAATCCCACTACTGGACAAATAACAGGGAGTGCTTTGAACTTACAAGCTTCAACGCCTTACACGATTACGGCGAGCAATGCCTATGGAAGCACCACAGCTACTTTATATATTAGTGTGGAAGATAAGCCAAGACCGGCCTATGTTGGTCCTCAAATTTATTTGAAAAACCAAGCTATTACACCTTTGACTCCAACAAATACGGGTGGTGCGGTGTTGAGTCCTGCGAGTATTAATCTTAGAACAATTTATAATAATGGATCAGTTTTTGATTTTGTAAGGAATCCAAGTACAGGTGAAATTTTTGCATTAGTACGAGATTCTAATTGGGATTATTTTATAGTTAAATTGGATAATAGTGTACCGGCAAATGTAATTTTAACATCTCCACCAATTGTTCTACCCAATTGGACGATGCCTTCAAAGTTAACCTTTCATGGTTCAGATTTATTGATAGGGTGTTATGATAATAACGGCACATCCGATGTATTTCTTGTAAATGGAGCGACATTAGCTGTAGGTTCATCTCCTGTGATTTCTATCCCTACAAATAGTAACGGGAATATATATAAAATAATGGAACACCAAGGGAAAATATATGCTCCTTCAGAAGATATGGGATTATGGGTGTACGATGCTAGTACATTTCAACCAGTAAGTCATATTGGAAATAGTTGGCAAGGTCCAACTCAGGGGTTGTATACTTTCTCTGATTTAGGATTATCAAGCCGTGTTACTGATGTGAGTATTAAACCTAATGGTGAGTTTTTGTTTTTTTCAGACAACAGTGGAGAATTGGTATCAACAATATATAATGCACAATCAGATCTGTTTCAAGTTCAGAATGTTCAAAATCTAAGTGGAAATATAAAATTAGTTCATTCTAGCCAAGGATCATCATTTTTTACAAATAATTCATGGGGATCTAATGGTATAGGAAAATTAGATAATGGGAATCTGACTAATTATTTATTGGCCACGGGTAATGTCAATGATGGTTCTAATCCTCCAAGTCAAGGTCAAGTTGGAGTTATGGAAATTGATGATATTTCTTTTGGAAATAATACAATACATGTTGATGATAATGAAGCAATCTATTTTATTGACAGGGGACGTTATATACGTAAGTATGAAGAACGAGTAGCTTATAAAATCAGCCCATCCTTACCTTCAGGATTGTCTATGGACATACAAACAGGAGCTATTTCAGGTACTGCTACTGTAGTTTCACCTGCAACGGATTATACCATTACTGCATACAATAATGTGGGTAATAGAAGTACGAATTTGAATATTACTGTAGGGGCACCAATTGACTTTACTTACTTAAATAATTCAAATAGTAATATTACAGCTCAGAATTGGCAATATTGTAGTTTCAATTATTGTTTGAAACCATCATCTCAATTACCATTAGATATATTAAATACTCCATATACTTCTTTTTCAGTCGGATCAAATATTGGAACTATAAAAATAGCTGATAATCAGATGTTTTCGGATATGGTAGTTTCTGGAGTTATTTTTTCAATTTCACCTTCGCTTCCAGCAGGATTAACATTGAATACTTCGACAGGTCAAATTTCTGGAACACCTACACAGGCAAAAAACCTTACTACTTATACCGTAACAGCAATTAATTCATTTGGTACATCGTCAGCTCAATTGCAATTTGCAGTTACAGGTCCGTCTAATTTGAGTTATTCAAACCAAACCTATATTAATGGAATTACAGGTTCAGCCAGTCCTAGTATCGGAGGGGTAACTGGTACTATTACGTATTCTGTTACGAGTGGTGCATTGCCTGCTGGTGTCACTTTAAATACAAGTACCGGTGTTTTGACCTATGACGGTCAGGGAGCAGCAGCAAGTTCAAGTTCTGTGACTATTACTGCTTCTGGTTCTACTGCAGGTACTGCAAGTGCTACTTTTACCATTGAGATTTTGCCTCCTGGTACAGCACCTTCTAGTTTATCGTACAATGGTCCTATCACTTTGGCAACAGGTACTGCAATAACTCCAATCAATCCAAGTATTACTGTAGGCACAGCAGGATCTGGAGGGGTGGTGTATTCGATTAGTCCGAGTTTAACAGCGTTAACCGGTTTACTATTTAATACAGCAACGGGAGTTATTAGCGGTACACCAACTGCTTTGTTACCAACTACTTTTACGGTAACGGCAACCACTGCTTATGGTTCTACTTCAACAAGTTTTAGTTTGCAAGTAGGAGCAGTACCATCTGCTTTGAGTTATCCTAATGCCTCTTATCAATTGTGGAAAGGAGATGCTATGGCTAACATACCAGCTACAATAACCCAGGGTACTGGAGCGACTACTTTTAGCGCTACAGGTTTGCCTACGGGTGTTACTATAGACCCTGTTAGTGGTACTATTTATGGGCTTCCAAGCACAGCACAAGCGGCCGCCAATGCAGTGATTACAGCTACTAATACCTATGGTTCAACGACCTACACGGTTAGTTTTGAGATTGTAGCACCGCCTACTATTTCGTACAATGCTACCAATCGATATACTACAAGTCAAGCTAATATTGCCTTAACTCCTACAATCACAGGGGGTATTTCAAATACAGTAGCTTTAAATGTGTCGGGTGCTGCATTTACTACAGCTACTGGTTTGACATTGAATACTACAACAGGTGCTATTTCGGGTACTGCCAAAAGTACACCAGTAGCTACAACTACTTATACTGCAACTATTTCTAGTACAATGAATGCGGTTACAAAAACAGCTACAGCTAGTTTTACTATTACTATTGCTGCTCCACCTTCTGCATTAAGTTACGTTAGTCCACAATTACTTGCAGTAAATAATCGTATGTCTAATTTAGTACCAACAATAACTGCAGGTACAGGTGTAGTCTATACTGCTACAAGCTTACCAACAGGAATTAGTATTGATCCCAATACAGGAATTATTTATGGGACGCCAACAGCTACTCAGTCGGCAACTAATGCGACTATTACAGCTACTAATGCCTATGGTGTTACAACAGCAACAGTAAGTTTTGCAGTAGGTCAGGCGCCAAGTAATTTAACCTATCCTCAATCGATAGTATTATCGCCTCCAGGTCAGGCTCTAACCAATGTTGTGGCCAATTTAGGAATTCAAGGAACAGGAGCTGTTACTTACAGTATTAGCCCATCGTTACCTTCGGGTCTTAGTTTTAATACAGCAACAGGAGAAATTACGGGTACACCTACTGGATTGTTTAATATAAATTTCACGATTACAGCAACCAATAGTTTTGGTTCGACTTCAACCTTACTTCAAATTGGAGTAGGGCCAGTTCCGAATTTTTCTTACGGGACTTATGTTTTAACAGCTGGAGTTCCTATAACGAATATTGTGCCTTCGATCGCAGGGGGTCAAGGAATTAATTTTAGTGTTGACCCTAATGTACCATTACCAGCAGGATTAGTAATTGATCCTTTGACTGGGGTGATTTCAGGAACCCCAACAGCAGGTATTGCAGTCCCATTAAATAGATATGGTGTTGATGGAACCAATTTATACGGATCGTCATTAGCTCGTTTAAATATTGAGGTTCAAGGTCCACCAACAAACTTGACTTACTCGAATATTGTTCAAATTATTAATACACCATTAGCAACTCCAGTAGCTCCTACGGTAGTGTCAAGTCCAGCTGTGGTTCAGTATAGTATTAGTCCAGCTTTACCTGCCGGATTAACGTTCAACACGGTAACTGGTGAAATTACTGGGACACCAACAGCTGGTCAATCAGCAACAACTTATACGGCGAGCGCAAGTAACTGGATAGTTCCAAATGCTACTACAACCTTTACTATTACAATTACAGCAGCACCAATCATTAGTTATACAACACCACACGATTATACCGTTGGCACAGCCATTGCTACTTTGAGTCCAACCGTTCAAAATAGTGTAACGAGTTGGAGTATTAGTCCAGCTTTACCAGCAGGTTTGGTATTGAATACCACTACAGGAGACATTACAGGAACAGCTACAGTAGCTACTTCAGCTACGGCTTATACGGTAACGGCAACCAATAGTTTTGGAACGGGTACTGCAACAGTGACTATTTCGACAGGTAATGCACCATCAGCGGCAAGTTATAGTTTAGCAACTACGAACTTCCCAGTTGGAACCGCCATTACAAGTTTGACTCCAAGTATTACAGCAGGTAGTGGTACACTGACCTACACGGTAAGTCCAGGCTTGCCAGCTGGTTTAAGTATCAACCCAACTACTGGGGTAATCTCAGGTACACCAACTGTAGCCGTTGCTAACACAACCTATATTGTTACTGCCACAAGTCTTTATGGAAGCACCACAGCGACAGTAAGTTTTGCAACAGGTATTGCTCCAAGTGCATTGAGTTATACGGCGACTAATACTTTTACAGCAGGAACTGCTATCACGGCATTGAACCCAACAATTACAGCAGGAAGTGGAAATACTACTTATACAGTAAGTCCAGGTTTACCATCAGGCTTGAGTATTAACTCATCAACAGGAGTAATTTCAGGTACACCAACTGCAGGTTTATCCGTTGCTAATGCGAGTTATACAGTAACCGCTACTAATGCTTTTGGAACCACATCGGCTACATTGTCTATTCAAGTTCAGGGACCACCAACAAGTTTGGCATTTGCTAATCAAGTGTATACGATTAATACAGTGATTACTCCAGCGAGTCCAACAGTTGTGGCTAACCCAGCACCAACCTACAGTATTAGTCCAGCTTTACCAGCGGGATTAGCATTGAATACTACAACGGGTACTATAACAGGAACCCCAACAGTAGGTCAACCAGCAGGAACATATATATTAACTGCTAATAATGGTTTTGCTCCAAATGCTACTGCAACCTTTACTATTACGGTTCAAGCGGCACCAATCATTAGTTATACAACACCACATGATTATACTGTTGGT